>OFGA01000863.1_pt1 | contig 22891 bp, 10 predicted proteins | sample 1521471 | NCBI WGS metagenome assembly OFGA01 (sample SAMEA3504086, study PRJEB24116) | mouse gut metagenome | biome: mouse gut; feature: mouse-associated habitat; material: faeces | place: Denmark | collected 2011 | reverse complement strand
TGAAATACCTTGTCTGGCAAAAGGAGCACTATTTATAATAGTTGTAAAGTGGTGTAATTGATATATTATTCTATTTTAATTGATAGACCACATGTCTGCCCTGTCTAATTTTGACAATCAACCCTCTGTCAATCAAACGGTTCAAAGCAACTGAGGCACCCTGCTTTGTCGTGATTGTATCAATTATATCAACTACCTGCTGAGTTGTTATCATACCATTCATTACAATAAATTGATATATTAATTGATCTGTTTTATTTAAATCAACTGGATCTTCTGATACATCTTCCATGTTCAACTGCTCCGGCTTGATCTCATACTCCATATTTATTCGATATGTTGTCCAGCGTCCCCGCCGTTCAGCAGCCAGCATTTTTTTATCAGCCAGACGAAAAAGCATCCTTCCTATATCTGTTGAATGTAATCCTAAAACCGACTGTAATCTTGTATTTGATACTTTTTCCTCAAGAAAAGCTGTTGCAAGAATAATCTGTTCTTCTGATTTTAAATGCTGGTAAGCCATTCCAAACGTATCATGCAAAAAATCCGTACATTCTGCTGGCATAAGGGATACCATCCATAATTTAAGATTAACCTGATGTAATTCCTGGTCATCATACAAATCAGGCTGCCGCCATTTTTCATCACCCCATGCTTTCAATATAGCAGGAAATCCAGAACCAATATTATCGCCTAAGCCTATCATTCTAAACATGTTCTGGATTTTAGGATTTCTTGCAACTGAATGTCCTCCTTCATATATTGCCTGTACTGGCAGTTTCAGACTGCCTGGATTAGAGAATGTAAATCCATCATCTGACTTCACCACTTTCAAAACGCCTATACTATGATAATCAGCATGAATAATCATATTAACTGCTGCTTCGCGTATTGCCTTATGAACAGACGTATCATCAACTCTTACCATTCCCTGCAGTTTAAAAGGCCTTTTCAACTCGCTTACAAGTTTGGGCAGAATCCTTTTCAAGAAATTATAAAGATTGTTTTCCCATGATCCATCATAAGTAAGACGGTCACTCCATCTGCTGCCTTCAGCCAGATTTGTCTGATCCAGATAATCCATACGGATATTATCAAATCTCTCCCTGATAGATAAACCCTTTCCAAACATAAGCAGTCCGGCAACTGTCAACCCTTCTCTCTTTGTAGCCCTGTCAACTGCATACGCTCCAAGATTGCGTAAAAATTCTTTATCATCAATCCCATTCCAGACATGTTCTGGATTATGATGCTCATACTCAACGCGGTATGCTTTTAATGTACTGCTGTCAATATCTTCCATAGTAAAACCGTAGAGAAGACTGCCATCAATTCCGGAATCAGAAGCATCCCTCAGCATAGATTTCACTTCCTCCTCCGTACAGTGATAATCTCCTTCATGATTCCGCTTATAGCTTCCTTTCAAGAGATTATCGTTTATATATACTGGCTTATGCCTGTAATCTGCCTGTGGAACCTCTATCCATATGACATTAGCGCCTCTGATCTGACAAATGCCTGCATTGTCATCCAACAAAATATTTGAACTGACCTTACTACTGTTAATAGTATCCCAAAACTCTTTCAGTCTGGCTTTTGGATTTTTTATGTCTGTAAAGGAAAATCTTTTCTCATAATCTGTTTCTGCCATGTTTTCTGCAACTCCTAAAAGAATAATGCCTCCGCATGTGTTGGCAAATGCAGAATACATTTCCCATACTGATTTTGATATTTCATTTCTGGATTCTTTGCATTCTAATGATATTCTTTCACCATATTTCAATAATTCCAATATATCTTTACTTGTAATCATATTCACCACCCTCATTCATCAGATTTGCAATAGAAAATCATGAAAAATTCCTGCAGTACTTTTCAAATAATCTATATTTTATCTCTCTCTAGAGCGTGTTTGAAAAATGCTTTCTGCCAGATGTATTTCACAATTTGTGGGAGATTTGCGCCAAATGAAGGGCGCATAGCGGGCTATGTAACCTGAATTTGGTGCAAATATCACGCAAAGTGGGGAATGCAGATGGCAGGAATGATTTTTCAAACACGCTCTAGCAAGACATAATATATAATAGCAGCATCTTTTCAGAATTTCATTTTTTCTTCGGCATTTGTATGCAATAATCACCTTTACTTTCTAAAAAATTTTGATAATCAATCTCAGCATAAAGCCAATCTGTCATCGCCGGCGGCACCCACATCTGTGGATATATTTTATAATTTTCCGCATAACACTCTGCTCTTCGCACAAACCATTCACTATCATAATTTTTACCCAAATCTATCATTGACTTAATTACATCTAACATTTCCTTATCATCATATGACATATGAATATCAGATAAATTCTCGCAATGTACTGCGATACGTTCTAAATTTTTCTTCGTCCTTCCCTGCTTGTCTTTTAAAAGTCCCTTTTCATATTCATTGCATTTCCTGCACTTTGAAAAATCCATGCATTCTTTTGCTAATATTTTTTCTTCAAATACAGGAATATGTGCAACAACAGAAAGCCCATCCAGCATGGATTCCGCATTTGGCTGTCCCTTTTCCATATCAGGGCTGACATCACAGATCAGCAGTGCCTGCTCTCTGTCTCCTAACGCACCCCTATCCTTGTATTCGGAAGTCTGCATATAAATACCAGGCTTTAAACCACTATAAACTGTATTTGCCATTAAATAAGGGTTTCTGGTGATTTTCCTATTATCCCATGAATCCTGCCCTATAAAACAGCTTCCCCCTCTGCCACCTGTTCCAACTGCATTACAAAAAACTGTTTTCAATCCTGCTGACAAATAAAATCCCTGGCCAAATACATAATAATCTACTGCGCGCGTAGTACAGGCCGGAACAAGAATAATAGGCGTCCGCAGATACTTGTTTACTCTTTGATAAATCGCAGTAAACATTCCAAAATTTTTTATATCTTTTAGCATATTTTCTTCGTACTTTTTATATTCATCAGAATACAGATGATTTTTACCCTGGACATCTTTATTCCGATAACTTTCATATGCACAAATCGATTCTTTCAAAAAACTGGGGTAATTACTAATGGACGCAAGAGCAAATAACTCTGCACAAATTACCTCAATTACATCATCTCTCGCGTCAAAGAAATAAGGCATAAGCTCTCTTTCATTTTTTTCAGACAAATCCCTGGCGTATTGATGCATAACTGGCGAAAATCCATTTTCAATCCAGTAAGCTGGTGTTGGATTGATATCTTCATGCAGTGTAACCGCCGGATATTTTTTAAATTTCTTCATAATTACTTCTGCTTCATTATCTTTATTTTTGGTAATCACTGGAAGCGGAGCTGAATGCCAGTAGATTCTTTCATTTAATTTGTATTTATCTGCAATATGAAGATTGGAAAAATTATATCCAACCGGTATTCGGTATGTCCCCGCCCAGATTGAGAACTTATACCCTTTTTGCTCATCATCCAATACTTCCCTCATCCACTCAACCGTTTCTGGACGAACCGAATATTCGGGCAAAAGTAAAATATCCACATCAAAGTCGCTGCAAATCTCCATTACTTTTTCAAGCAGCTCTCTCCTTCGAAATTCTGCGCAGCTTCCATCTGCTTGTATCACATTTTCAATCATCTGCTGATCTATCTGCCTGTGATCTGTTTCAGTCTTTTCTTCTGTTAATTGACATCTTTCTGCTTCAGGATGCTGATAGCTGGAATCGATCCTATACTGGAATAAAGCAATCCTATGCGTATTAACAAAAAATCTGTTCTTCCCCCTTTTTTTCCACATACTTCTCTGGACTTTATAAAACCTGTCAATAGTATCATCCCTAATGGAGCATTCATTTTTCATATCATTTACAATAATTGCTTTTGTTTCAGCCGCAATTTTTTTTGTCTGCTGCATAGCTGCAATATTTTCTTCTGTTTCTCCTGCTATTCCTTTTGTCCGCTGCATTGAAATATCTTCTGTTTTTTTGCTTCCACTTATTGCTGCTAACTGTGTCTTGCCTTCCCAAAGCTGGAGCAGTTCACCAAACATCCTATCAATCGTAGATATTCCTGCAACTTTTCCATTAATAAAGGAAACTGAATAAATGGATTTTATTCGGTTTTCCACATCACATTCTTTGTCACAAATATTTTGCCCCCTTTTTGCAAATGTGCAAAAATGAGGAAGTTCATTAAAATTCCCCTCTTCTGATTCAATGACAACACGCTTTTTCTGTATAGTCTGGCTGTAATTCTCAGATAGAACCCTTACAGCATTTATTCCATAATATTGATCGACACGTTTTAAGCAATTCAAAATTTCAATTACATTATCTCTTGTCCACAATACAAGCATTTCACCCATATCTTCAAAAGGATACTCCAATCGAACTGTCGTTTTTTTCTGTTCATCCTGTTTAATAACCTGACAGACTTTACGTAAATTTTGAGCAATCTTTTTTCTATGTATCTCGTTTTTGGTCGTATTTCCAACAATATATCCTGTCTCCTTGTCGATCTCACATATTTTTGACAAAAGAACCAGCCATCCTAAATGTGTAATATACTGGATTCCTCTTTCTTCTGACTGCGCTTTTAACAAATTTATAAATATTTTATTCAGGCCCAGGTTTACTTTTGTTATCAGTGTTTCTTTGCCTGTAAGCTCTAATTCCTGCAGTGACATATCCAGTCCTGTTTCAGATGCATCTTTTATAAACCTGTCCCGCTGCTGCCTGTCCAGTGAATGAATACACTCCAAAACCTGCATACGAAGATGCATCAAAATGCAGTCCGCAAATAAACCTGCTGAAAGAATCCTTAAGCCAATAAATTCCTCTCCCTCGCCTGAAATCTGATATATACAGTCTGCCAAATGACTATATAATTTCGGAACCCTTCTTTCAAGATCGTACTTACAAGGGCGGATTTCTTTCAATTGTTCCAAAAGCCTTCCAGAATCATAAGAAAGATATTTTTTTGCCCATATACTGCAAAAAAGTCCAGTATCAAATAATGTATTTAAATCCGTCTCCATTCTCTTTGCAATAAATTTATTCGTTATTTTTGCATCTTCCAAACAAATTTCCCTACAATTTTCATTTTTTAGATAACTGCCAATCAATTCTATTGTACGTTCTATAGATTTTTCATATGACCTTTTTCCTTTGTTCTCATACTGTACAGGTGTACCGCACAGTTTTGCCAGAGAATATTTTAACATTTCAATATCATTAAAATCTTCGCAGGATCTTCCACAAAGCATAATCTCATCCATATGGCACGCATCTTTTAATAAATAACCACTGATCCAGTATGCTGTTCCCTCTTTATATACAATCTTCAGCTCATATTTTCCCTCTCCTTCTTCCACCGCTGCAACATCTAACGTATTTTCTTCTGGTATTAAATATGCATTATCAACAATAATTTCCGAAACGGCATCATTTGTATCCAATGCCAGCAAGACATTTCTTTTGGATACAATCAGTTTTTTACCATCTTTATCTAATTGCGTTTCTGCCTTTATAAGCTTCTCGCTTAACATTGGATAAATCTTATAAATATTTAGCAGGCATTGAAACGCGTCCATATTATCTTTCTCATAACAATAATCGGCCAATTGCACATACCTGATCTCTTGTTTTGTTTTCTCTTCTCCAAGCAGATTTTTCTCATAACGCCACTGCCTGTTTTCTGTTTCCTGCTCTATCATAACCCAGTCATTAGGATCTAATACGTTACCTTCCTTATCTTCAATAAAATCTGTTCTTATGATCTTACAGATACTATTTTTTTCATCCTTAACCGCTGTCATAATGCCTGGATACTTCACTCCTGGAAATACTGGCAGAAACTCATATTTCCCTATATGGCTTTCAGTTTCATTAAACACCAGAAACTGTTTCAATATAAGGTTGCTGTCTATTATTTCAGCCCGATATTCTTCCGAAAGTGTATTCAATAATATCCTAAGAGCGGTCTGCTTTCTTTCTTTGTGCAAGCCGTCTGCCTGCGTATCATGAAACCATATCTTAAAGCAGGCAGTCAATGCGTTATCAGATTCCCCCTTACCATACCGTCTGTGATTTTTAAATCTGCTTTGCAGATCCCGATATGTTTTTTGTCCATTTATATTTGAAAATACTGCTATACAATACTGAAAATCCTGCAGCAAATTTTCATTTTTAGGCTGTAGTGCAATCTGAACATCACCTTTTTTCGCTGCGTGCCACTGCCAGCGAAACCAATACTCATGATCCGCCTGATCTTCCATATGGTTTATCTGCACATCCTTCTCTAACAATGCCTGAATTTCCAATATTTTAAATTCTATTATCCAGCGATTGGTTTTTAAAATCTCATATTTATCAATCTGCATTACTATACTGCTATGGATTTCTTCCCAATCCGTCCAAATCTTATTTTCCACACTTTCCCATTTTTCAGATGATTTCTTAGTTCTGTATTGTTTCCGCCGCTTTAGTATCCCACAGCATCCATCTAAAAACGCTAGGATATCCAGTCCTTCTTCCATAAACAGTGCGCTGCTTCGGCTTTTTTTCTTTCCATGTTCCCATATTTTTTTGAATGCAGTCAAAAGATTATCTTCCATCTTGCCGGCATAAAAAAGTATCATTTCACTAAAACGGACAATATCCCTGTAACGGATCTCCTCTGTCTGAAAAACTACACCAAGCAACGACTCAAAATCCATTTCTTCTTTTTCGATTCCTTCATATAACAGCGCATATAAATTCCCCTGCAGCAGCTTCAATGCGCCCCTGCGGTCCGTAACCTCATAATCTTCATATTCTTCTATTAAGGAATCCATAATATCATCAGGCATGTCAAATGCTGCTGATACGCCAAAACCTCCCCGCTCCTCCAAAGTCCAGTCAGCAGCTTCTTCCTTAGTTATACCATCTGCATCTTCTGTTTTAGGACTTAAATTCAGACTTATATCATACAACAATTCTGCAATAGCAGATTTAATTCCCGTTAATATTTTAGGTGAAGATGCAATGATAATCATATCGTCTACATATCTTGCATAGCGGGCATTAATCTCATCTTCCTTACAATCCTGATTTACGCGCTCTATGATTTGCCATACTTTTTTATCCACAGAAAATAGCGCCACATTTGCTGCATAGGCAGACAAATCAGGCCCCTGTGGTATCCCACAGTCATACTGCTCTTTTTGTTCACATTTACCTGTTGCCGGATCATAATAATCTTCTTTAAACAATTCATCCAAAATCCAATTAATCACATAATCTGCTCGTTCATATTTGGCAGCATCTCGTTCCCCAAAACATCCAAATTTATCCTCATCACTACGCAATGCCTCTAAAATAGGATCGTAAAGCGCATCCCTTATAACAAATCTGCGTATATGATCATAAAATCCCTCAATATCCAGTTTAACACGGTAAACCCTTTCCCCTTTTAATTTTTCAATTCCATCCTGAATGTAGTCTATGTAGGACTTCCAGCAATCATAAAATGGTCGAAACATCCCATTCTTTATTTCAGCACCGCCGTTAATTACGGACATATCAATTTGATAGGCAAAACTTACATTTTCTTTGATAACATCCCAATAGCCATAACCCGTCAGGTAGATTCCACTTTCTTTCCGGTATCGGACCGCAGGTATGAACTTTTCATAATTTGCATCAGCTCCTTCTGACAAAAGTTCATTTAGTATATATTGATGCAGCACTAATTCCTCATGACAGTATAAAGCTTTTTTCCTTGGTATTCCAAATTTTTTTGGCACCTGCATCGTTATCATCGGTATTTGTATGCTTTCATGTCTTTTCAGACTCTCGTAGAGATATTCAAAAACAGCATCCGAACCAAGCGCAATTCTCTCCCATGACGAATCGTCCAGTGAGATTTCTTCACGACCATAACTTGTTCTCGCTATTTGCAGCGCTGTCTGCATATGATAATGGAAACTTTTTTTCACTTGATCAACATTTTTTTCGTTACCTTCTCCTTTACCCTGTTTTTTAATAGTTCTATGATAGTCTGCTTTTATAAATTTATAAACAGCCTGATATGCAAACATTGCATCCGAAATATCTTCCTTGGGATGCGCAGCATTGAAAACAGTATCATACCATGAAAATACGTCATCCCACTCTTTTTGTGTCAGAATGTCTTCTATTCGGCGAAGAACCCTGATTCTTTTTTCTGCAGATATATTTTCATACCGATTTTTTACTTGTATCCCGGCCAGATCTTCTCCATTATCTGCTAACTGATACCGCATCAAAAATTCAAATGCTGTATAAGAGACAGTTTTTTCATCATTTCCATTTTCATATGCTTCATCTGGATCTTTTTCATCACTTTCACGTATCGCAACCGTCAGATAACAGCATCTTAAAATATCATTTTTCCATATATTTTTTATACTTGCCACAGTTCCTTTGCGTCCAGCTTCATCCGAATCCAAATACAACACAAGTGAAACGTCTGCATTTACGGACTTTAAAGTTCTTCCAAGTAGTGCAGCCTGATTAGTTATCAGACGGCTGCCCATAATTGCAACTGCCAGACAATTCATACTCTCTAATCTCAGCGCATCGAACATGCCTTCCACAATATAAATTTTTCTATCTTTCTCATCTTGTTTCAATTGACTGCGAACCCAATCCAGTCGATATAATATATTGGATTTCGGAAGTTTTTTTGTAAACAGATATTTGGACCCTCTCTGATCATCCCGCACACTCCTGCTGGCGAAACCAACAATCTCCGAATATTCATTTCTTAATGTAATAATAATCCTATCATCTTCACAAAAATCTTTGTAATGTACATCTATATGGCCTTTTCCAAGAGGCAGTGCCTTTATTAAGTATACATCCTGCAGCAGATCCATCTCTTCAATAAAAGCATCTGCTTTATTTATAAATGTATCGCAAAGCTTTCTTCCAGATGCAAAAAAAATCCCGCGTTCTGATAAAAACTTTACATTATATTTTCTTTTCTTCGCATATTCCTGCATACGTAATATTTCTGTCTCATTCATATCTGCATACGTTTCATATGCTATTTCATACCCGCTCTTTTTCCTGTTTTCAGATTCATTCCCATAAAAATCTGGCTTTTCTTCCAATACCCATGGATAAGTCTTCTCAATCCACTCAACACATTCCTGTAAAGAACAATTCAGCTTTTGTTTTATTATTGTGAATAAATCTCCGCTCTTTCCGCACCCATAACAATAAAAAGTGTTTTTATCAGATCTAATATGCATAGAAGGATTTGTTTCACTATGGAAAATACAAGAACAAATAAAATCATTCCCTATCCTCTTTGTCATTATACCCAGTTTATCACAAACATCTTTTATTAAAATGTTGTTCTTAATATACGAATAATATTTGTTTTTTAATTTTCCCATTTATTTCTCCCTTCTGAAAAAACTTTATGATATGACAGCGCATAGTAATCGTACTTTAATTTTCAAAAAATCATTTGTAAATACTTTTATTCTTTTTTCTTGCAATCAGAAAACTCTCTCCAATAACATTTATCCAAGTTACATTCAAAATATGTATGTTCATTCTAATAACTCATTTTTTTGCTGAAAATAGATGCTTTACACTTATTTCTTGAATTTGAGGACATACAATTTTTACCTATTTTTCCAAAAGATCATTTTTATCCTAATTATATCTTTTTATAATTATAACTTCAACAAAATAATTTTGCATATATCTTTTATCTTTGTTGTCTTCTGTGAAAATCAAATCAGCGGAATTCCTAATTTTACAAGTATTCCGCTGATATGCTCTGTACCTATACACTTTTTCTAAATACTTTCACACATTCCGAAAATTCTCAAACGTCTTATACAGATCCAGCTGTCCCCAGCCCGATTGAGTCACGTTAATGTCACAAAACTTTTCAACTTTTTTTCATGAAAAATCGCTGCAGGCCGCATAACTTCGTTGGGGTTGAGGTAAATTAATGCTAAATCGGCGAAAAATTGGTGGTAAATTAATGTCACAAACAGTTGTTCTTAAATATCCCTTTTAATCATAATGCAAAATTTAACTGCCTGTTCTAATTTATACGACACAACATCAGCTTTCTAACTTATGCAATTCCTCTATACTTTCAAGGAAATGATATTCTACAGGAGATAAGGATTCCTCCTGTTTCTTTTTATATTTTTCAAATTCTCCATGTGCCTTTTCCAATGCCTGCTTATGTGTGATTTTTCCTTTTGCCGTTAATATATCCCTTCTTGTCATTTTCAGATAATCATCTATCGTTTCCAGCCAGTCTTTCATATACATAGGTTCCTTATTTAAGGCGTGAACTTCTGCGATATCCAGATAAGCAGTAACAATCTTGTTCAATGCATCCAGCTCTTTTTCATTCAAATAATTTTTTGCAACTTCAACATCTGAACGTCTGATTCCCTTCCCTGACCAGGATGTCAATCCCATATTTTGCTTATCCGCATCTGCCCGCTGATAAATAACCTCTGCTGCAGTATGTTTATGAGCTGCCCAATGCATTTTATTCTGCACCTGCTTAAAAAACAAAGCAGAAGTTTCTGCTTTTGGATCATAGTCAATACTGGTAGCGTATATTTCCAGAACCTTTCTCCAAAAAACTTTTTCCGAAGAACGAATATCCCGTATGCGTGACAACAGCTCGTCAAAATAATTTCCACCGCCAAGATTCTTTAACCGTTCATCATCTAATGCAAATCCTTTTTTCATATATTCTTTTAAAATATTAGATGCCCATATTCTAAACTGAGTACCCCTGAGGGATTTCACCCGATAACCGACAGAAATAATAACATCCAGATTATAAAAATCCACCTGATAAGTCTTCCCATCCGAAGCAGTGTAGGCAAATTTTGCCCAAACTGCTTCTTTCACCAGTTCACCTTCTTTAAAGATATTTCTTATATGTTTTCCTATTACACTTTTATCTCTTTGAAACAGCTCTGACATTTGATCAATGGAAAGCCAGACCGTATCCTGATCAAATGTGACTTCAACCTTTGTAATTCCATCTTCTGTGGTATACATTATTATATTTGACTGTGACATAACACCCTCCATATACTGAGTATTTACGATTTCAGCAAACTACTTTCCCCTGTTATGAGGACTTAATGCAATCATTTTTGCATTACTTTTAATCCTGTTTACTCAAAAACCTGTTCCATCCCCATTTTTCTTACATAATCAATCCATTCATAAATATCTTCCACATCATACAGCGGCTGATTCTTTTTATCTTTTGCTTTTTTCAAAGCAAGTGCCATTAATGCATACTCGTTCTCCAACATAGTATCAAACACCCCCTGATCATCTGTATTAATGGATACATTCAGACAGCCATTCGGTTCTGTATGTTTTAATTTTCTTGCATTAAATCTCAGAACCGGATGTTCTTCGTATTTCTGTATCGTTCCAATCAAATAATTCGATGATGGATTTGTTTCTATCCCGATTCCTTCCCATACCAATTTCCGAATCATTTTATCCTGAAGCTGACAGATAAACTCCGCATACCTTTCGTCTGCTTTAAACTCCGTCTGCTCATTACCAGTCTTTCTAACTTTTTCATTGTAATGATAAGCGAAATACAGATTCCTATAACATCCTATTTTACGTATGCTGTCACTAACACTGTCATTCCTCTCATACCTGTCAAATTTCCAGATAGCTGTCTTTTCCATTCTCTTAAAAAAATCTGCTTCATCCAGACGATATATATCAGGGCTGTCACCCCTGAGTTTCCAGCTCTGATAATAGTCCTTTACAGAAGCTTTTTCCAAATTCTGCACATTGCCCCTATAAATTTCTTCATACAGGCTATAATAACGCTCCAAAAGTTCTTCCTTCAGCCTGCTTTCTATCGTGCACCCCGTCTCACCTGCTTTTTGAAGCATCCATGCAATATCGTCTAAAAGAACCTGTTTTGGAATTACTAATTTATAACCCTTATATTTATAATATTCATACGAACTGATTCCTAATGCCAGCCCATGCCCAATCCTGCTCCCCCTTTTCAAACCGCAGAACAATACTGCTTCATCAATGGCCCGCAAACCATCTGCAATATCCAGAAAATCCTCTCCTGCATGATAGGTTGCACGCAGTTTACCTTTATAGTCTTTCCCATCCATTCTAAAATACATTTCTTTTCTGTATGCAAACTCCATATCCAACAGATACCGAAACGCCTGCGCAAATACTTCCGGCCTGCAGTATAATTCATTAGAGCAGGCATCAATACCACGTATTTTACCATTAACCCATGTTTCTTTTTCTAATAATGCCACAATGCTTCTTGTCTGTTTTAATGTAGCAGTACGTACGTTCTGATTTCGCGGCGTCCCATGGCAAAATTCTTCATCCCTTATTTTGGGAAAATGCAATACATAAATGACCTCATCTTTCTTCATCTCATTTTGAAATCCTATGCTGTCCCCGACGCTTCTAAAATGCTTTTTATTCAATACAGGATCCCGGCTTTTATCTGCTCCATAACGATTTTTTTGTTCTTCGATAATTTTTTCATTTCTCGCAATTGCCTCATATAATTTTACTGCACTTTTTTTCGGGCATATACGCGCTTCCAGAGAAACTATGTTCTGTTTCCGCATAGTTTCATTCAATGCAAGACGGATCAGTTCATCTTCATATTCTATCTGTCCTTCAATAAAAATCTCTTTTCGATCCTGGTAATTGCTGAAATTTGCAAAACCTGTCTGCCTGTTTATTTGGATCAGTTCTCCGCGAAAGTGCGTGCGAATAGAAAGATAGCTGTAAAACAGATTTTTCTGCCGATCTGTAAATCCTTTCGACACTGCTGACTTATAACATTCATATAAAAACCTGCGCTCCCCGGCTAAAAGAAAACACTCCCTATCATTGCTGTCCCTCATGCTTTTTTCAAATGCATAATCCAGAATACATTTTTCATCTATCCTTGCCCCATAAATATACTTTACAATTATAATCAGATCCTGAATTTCTGAAACCAGTCCTTCTATCGGGCGTCCCCTGTCCAGTTTTTTCATAATCTCCTCTGCCTGTTCAATAAGCATATGGTTTTCTTTCAATATGGCAAAAAGATATACCCTGTAAAAAGCCGCCCTCTGACATTCTGCATAAAAACTTTCCTTTTTCCCTTCACTCCTGACCCTGTCTGTATGATGTATCTGCAACGCACTTGGAAGTTTTTCAAAATCATGTATCCTTCCATCAATTAAATTCATCAGGCATACCCAGTTTAATTCAAATACTTTTGTAGAACCCGCCAGATGAAAATGGTTTTCTGCCATCCCACGCTTCAAAATATTATGCAGACGGTTGTCATCACTGCGTATGATTGGGAGCCAGGAAAAATTTTCAGACTGATATCCTCTCTCCAAATCATGTGAAGCCAGAAAGGCACAGGTAAAGAAATCCTGTCCTAGCTGGAAAGAAATCTCTCTCCAGCGCAGCATTTCATCAAATCTGCACATAATCTCTTTTCCATCATAAACCAGCATTTTTCTGGCAGCGTTCATAATAAGTCGAAAAACATTAGGCAAATCTTCCAGATTATCCTTCAAATCCTGACGCATTTTTTGATAAATGTTACGCTGCTCATCTTCAGAATTATTTGGAAAAACACTTCTGGCATATTGCATATACAGTTCTTCATCTACATAGCTGTAACTATGTTTTATCCCAGTTTCCAAATATTGTCCTGCTATTTTATAATATGGCATTTTTAAAAATAGAATTTCCAGATTTTTTCGTTCGATATCCATCCCGTTACTTATCCCCTGTTTTCATTTCATTCTGCACTTTAACAAGACGTATGTATTCTTTATACATTTCATCTGTAATCTCTACACCTTTGTCCTTTAAATACATTTCGACAACACTGCTGTATAATGTACATAATCCTTCTATATCCAGATTAGATGGCTGTTCCTTATTTTCTCCAAGGTAACGCTGAATTCCTAATGCCAGCTTGTCAAGGTTCAGTTTTACACGTTCAGCGGTACGCACTTGCAGCCTGACAGCAGCCCGATTTTCTTCATGCTCCCAGTGCTCTGGAAATTCCGTTATCTTTTTTCTGAAATCCATTGTTAATTCTGCTTTTTTTTCTTTTAGCTCCAATTGTCCTTGTAATTCACTATCCTGCGTTGCAATAACAAATAAATTAGAATAAATCTTTGCTATATCTATTATTTGATCCTTACCGAAAACAAATTTATTCAATTTTTCCGCTTTGATCTCTATGCCATATTTACCCATATATTTTTCTATATTTTCAAAAAACTTCAATATCAGCCTGATCGTTCTTTCACCGTTTCCGGATGTTCTTCCTTTATAATCACGATTTTCAAAACAATACTCTTTTAATCCTACTAATAAATCCATATTTGAAACAATTGTCCGTGCATATTGAATACTTTCCCCGTTTTCTTCCTGAATAACTCTCATTATTTCTTCATACTCAGATTTCTCTATTCCCATTCTTATCATATTTACTTTCTCATACAATACGTCCAGGTCACATAAGGCAATAAGATAATTTTCAAGACTGATATGAATAAAATCCCATATCTTATTATTTCCAGAAATAATTTTTTCTCGAAAAGAAAAAACAAGCATATTACTGTTATTATAAAACATATTAGACAGCAATCCTAAAACAATCCACGCTTTTATGTAACTGTTCCTTTCCATGTCTTTTTCAATCCTTGACACATAAAACGGTTTTCCAATCTCAGGAACCGGCAGCTTCTCTGCTTCTGAACTAATCTCACTCAGAATTGAATTAAAACCCACAACTGTCCTTATTGCAAACCTCGATCTATCCATTTTAGTTTTTGTATGTAAAGGAAACAAACCCAAAAAAGATGTTCCCCAAATATACCCATTAAAAATACTCCTCAATTCTGCATACCGTTTTTTTCTCAGCAGCTTATGTATTCTTATTGTATATAAGACACGTATCCGATAGACATATGCTTCTTTTTCTATATCAGCTACATTCTTATTAAAAAGCTCAAACCATCCCATTACCTGATAGAAACTATCCAGGCGTTCGCTCAAAATATTGAAAGGCTGTGGAATATATTCTGGGAATACTTTTTTGTACATATTGCTTATGATTCTCTGGACCACTGTATTCATATGAAATATATCCATATTCCCCATATCCTGCAGTGTCAATCCTTCATACCATTCTATATTATCCCCTACCCATTCTTTCACAAAATAATTTTCCAGCCTTACAATATTGTTAAAATAAATTCTATCCTTATTTTCTTCCTCCACATCCTCCAAATCTTCCATCTCTGCAAGCATTAAAATCCAGCTGATCATGTCACGCAGATTGCCTGGTAATAAATAACTTCCTCCATCCGCTTCCGACAAAAAACGCATGCCAGTTCTATTATAAATCAGATCCAGCATAGATGACGTAAACTTTTCATTCTCCTGCACGGTTTTATCTGAAACTACCTTTTCCTCTGGATTCCTCCTGTCTTTTAAATCTATGGCTTGTTCTATTGCAGCATGTTTATCCGCTCCTATCATTTTCCATGAATCTATAATAGGTTCTTTACTCCCTGCTTCTTTATAAATAATATGTACATCCTCAAGTCTCTGGACCTTCGGAAGATAAATACGCCTTTGCCTTGGAATAAGTTTTGACACATACCTTTCTGACATTGTCTGGACTTCCCGGTTCAACTGTATAAATACCTCATCATTCCGATTCTTATTATTTTCCTGGAAATCTTTTAGATTCTTTTCCCGAATGCATAATTCCAATTGTTCAATTTTAACACTGAGCACAATACACACATGTGGAATGATCAAATATTTTCGAATTTGCTCTGCCATCTTATAAGCATTTGCGCTGCACAAATCTAAATCATCAATAGCAATGATCAACTGCTGGCTCCCCTTGGATTTTTCTATAAAATCCAAATAATCACTGATCAATCCCGCCAATTCTTCTTTTAAATTTGTACTTTCGCCCAATTTCGTCAGTTTACTAATATTCCCTTCATAATCAAACTCATCATCCAGCATCTGCTTCTGGTTGTTAATAAGGGAAACGTAACGATAAACCCTCTGAAAACGGTTGAGCAGTTTTTCTCTTGTCCATTCATCTACGCACTGATTATCATTATTATAACACTCATAAAATTTCTTAAAAATCTTTGCCAGAACAATATCCAAAACATTATGAACATCATCAAATAAAGATGGATCAATCAAAATTGGCTCTGCAAAATATGTTTTTTGCAAATTTGTACATTTCGTAAAAATTTCATTTTTCCTGTCTTTATATACTGCATTTACAAAGCTCATCATTACACTGCTTTTGCCTTCTCCCCGTTCTCCACAAAAAGCAATAATATTGTTCTCGAAATCCTGTGATTTCCATGACCATAAGTCCTTATCATCTTTTATTTCTGTCGAAGTTCCAACGATATTATCCAAAACAAGTCTAAAGGGGTTGGATAAGCATGGTATCGTGTACTGAATAGCAGCCATAAAACTTAACTAATTTCATCCCCAACGTTTCACTTCTTTTGTATGCCGGCTATCAAGACATAAAGCTGAAAGTATACATTTCATCTGCTGGCAGGACAATGTACCAAAACTGCATGTCTGGCATATTCTACACTATTTTTCACCAAGCTTTATATACTTTCCACCACTTGTAAGCAATTATTTCTTTTTACAAAAAGCAGTCTAAATCAGCGGAACACCTTGATTTTACAGGCATTCCGCTGATTCAAAACCTTACTAATACTGTTTCAATAATCATACATTCCGAAAATTCTCAAACATCTTATACAAATCCAACTGCCCCCACCCCCGATTAAGTCAAGTTAATGTCACAAAATTTTTCAACTTTTTTTATGAAAAATCGCTGCAAGCCGCATAACTTCGCTGGGGTTGAGGTAAATTAATGCTAAATCGGCGAAAAATTGGTGATAAATTAATGTCACAAACAGTTGTTCTGTAAAAGCGCTATTTCCACCCCTGTCTTCGTATCTAGACTATGTTTCATCATCCATTATAATTAAAAGCCAAAATAAATCTTCACAATAAATACATGCTCTAAACAAAGGTATTTATTGTGAAGAAATTTATACAGACAAAACGCAGGGTTCTTCATAAAAAGAAATTTTATAGTCATGTGTAACAAACTTTAATCCATCCGCCTTTGCCTGTGCTATCATCATCCTGTCAAATGGGTCATTATGAACCTGATTATGACAGACCAGCGTTTCCAGCGCCATTACATGCCTGTCCTCAATCGGCAGCATCCTATATCCCATTTTCCTGCATAATTCAGACAGCTTCGAGCCCCCAATCCAAATCTTATCAGGCCTTGACATATATTTAATCGCTGTCTCCCAGACCGATGCCGTGCTGTAATAAATATCATTTTTTCATCCATGATGAATCTTCTGGCTTCGAGGGGTAATCTGGGATTATCATCCAGCGCCCACAAAATAATATGCGTATCTAGTAAAAGCTTCATTCTGCCGCCCCAAACATCCGGGCAATTTCAGGATTCATTTCATCAAAATCATAGGAATCATCATATAATTTCTGCCCTTTTGCAATCCCAATCCTTTTTGAAACCACAGTTTCCCCTTTCTTAACTGTATCTGTCAGCATAAACCTGTCTATAATCTCTAATAAAAACTGCAGGTTATCCTCAGACAAATTACTGACTTTATGCACCACCTGCTCTTGTAGTGAAATCATGCAAACACCACCTCTCTTTTAAGATAAAACATCTCATCGTTTCGTTTATTATATCTCAATATCATTCTTTTCTCAATCGGTAATTTTCCTCTTGAGACAGCTACGGAAAAAAGCGAAAACCGATGGTATACTGAGAAGGCTGCACCTGCAACAGCTTCATCTCAGATATGAAACTGACGGAAGCCTGTGCCTATCCAAAAACAGTCCGGTTCTGGTAACCTATCCGCATTGGTTCTCTGATAAAAGTTTCTGAATAGCCATGTTAAAACAGGAATATACATTTTGGTTTTGCATTAAAATCATCCGAAGACGTTCCATCGTCCTTTCTGCAGCCTGCCCATTCTGTACGCCGCTTAAATTGAACAGGCCTTTTGCAAACTCAGCCTCTATTTCTGTCACATCTGAATGTGCTTTGCAAAGTTTTTCCAAACGTCTAACCGTCCTCTCCACTCCCTGTTCATCCTGTTTACTGCTCAGATTGACCAGCATTTTCGCAAAAAGAACTGCTATTTCTATCACATCCGGGTGCTCAGCCCAAAGTTTCTCCAAACACTCAGCAGTCCTCTCCACTCCCTGTCTGTCCTGGCGGATACTTAGATTAAATAGTACTTTTGCGAATTTAACTGCTATTTCTGTATTTGAATGCTCAGCGTAGAGCTTCTTCAGGCACCTTGCAATCCTTTCCGCTCCCTGTTCATCCTGTTTGCTGCTCAGATTGACCATGACTCCTGCGAATACAGCTGCTATTTCTGTATCTGGATGCTTGATATAGAGCTCCTTCAAGCACTCAGCAGTCCTTTTCACTCCCTGTGTATCCTGCCGGATGCTCAGATTGTAAAGCCCTTTTGCAAAAAGGATCTCTAGTTCTGCCATATCTGGATGCTCTGTACACAGCTTCTCCAAGCGCCTGACAGTCTGCCCTGCTCCCTGCATGTCCTGTTTATTGCTCAGATTAACCAGTGCTTTTGCAAAATGGACCACGATTTCTATCACACCTGGATGTGCAGCGCAGAGCTTCTCTAGATACACAATACTCCTTTCCGCTCCTCGTTCATCCTGCTTAATACTATGGTTGTACAGTCCTTTTGCGAACTCAGCTGCAATTTCTGTTACATTTGGGTACCTGGCACAAAGCTTCTCCAAGCGTGTGATATTCCTTTCTTCATCTTGCCCATCCTGTTCACAGCTAAGATTAAACAAACCTTTTGCAAAAAGAATTACTATTTCCGTCACATCTGGGTAACCAGCACAGATCTTCTCCAAGCGTGCGATGCTTCCCTCCGCACTCAATACATCTTGTTTATTACTCAAATTGAACAGAGCTTTTGCAAGTTCAACAGCTATTTCTATCACATCCGGATTATCAGCAGAAAATTTTTCCAGACGCCCGATAGTGCTTTCCGCATATCGCCTGTCCTGTTTGTTACTCAAATTGAACAGGCCTCCTGCAAACGCAAACGCTATTTTCGAATCATCCGGGTATTTATTTGCGAATATCTCCAATAAATAAACCAGTTTTTCACATTGCACAGCACTATTACAGTAATAAGTGGCATTTAATACATGCTGCGGATAATACTTTAAGGCATTTTCAGGCAGCAGAATTCTGTCTGAATATAATCTATCCCAGCGTTCGGGATTTTCATTTAATAAATGACCAAAGTTGCAGATTAACCTATCAAAAAAAATAATCGCAGGAACTGGCTCCTTCCATATAGCAGCAACAAAATCATGGATTGTTTTTTCATTTTGTTTGAATAGCCAGCGACAAACGAAATACTCCCCAACTACATCAGGACGCAATGCCGTCAGCTTGTCCTTAAATGTCAGTCCTGTCTGATACAGGAAATCCTCAGGTGACTCAAAATCTTTAGATTTATCTTTTATAATCTTCCATATATCAGGAAAAAGTTTCTGTAGGTTTTCAACAGGTATTCCCTGGAGCGCTGTAGCTGCACATTTCAAATATATACATGCATTGTATATCTTATCCACTGTATCTTTACACATCACATTTTTGATACTAAACTTAATTCTTTTTCCTTCCCCGCCAATTACATAATTAAGCATGTCATTCCTTTTCCACTGTTCAATGTCCTTATACTCAATATATGCCACCGTCAGAAACATTGCATACAATGGACGGCACAAATATGGATCAATCATTTTCAGCTTCTGTAATAATATTTGACGGGTTTTATCTTCCAATACTCTTCCTGATTTCTTTTTGTCCCATTGCAAAATTCTTGCATAATTTTCCATAATGTCCATAAGATTCTCGTCTGATAACGGAGACAGTTTCAAAAATGACTCTCGATAACAGGCTTCCTTTAATTTCATTTCATTGCGGACGTTACTATACAATTGTTTCGTCCATGCAGAATCCTCTGGTTCCCTGTCAGCTTCCCTTGCTGCTGGCAAAAGCTGTATCGGCTTCTCACTAAATGACTCCATCCTTTTCACAATCTCCGCTGCGTGTTCCTGCACATAATCCACAACCGGACATAAAAAATCCTCTAATCCTCTGTCAGTATCTCTTTCTACTAACAGGAGCCGTATCGGCTGGCTGCGAAGCTGCTCATTTTCATTCAATGACTCCATCCATTCCCCAAGTTCTCTTGCATGTTCCTGTACATAATCCGCAATTAGCAGTGTTTTTTGTGTAAGACGTTCAGTGACCCCGTTAAGATTTTTATAATCATTTCGTTTCAGCTTGTGGACAATCCAGCCAGGCGGCAGCTGATTCTGAAATTCATATGCCAGCCGGCTTTTCCCGCAGCCACCCGGTCCTACAATTGCCCACCATTGAAATAGTCCGCCAGAAGTCCGAAGGAAGCTGTTCAGTTCACCCATCTCTTTTTTTCGTCCAGATAGCGGCACAATTCCTGCATCAGGAGAAAACTGCTCAAGAAAACTGCCTGGTTTCATTGCAGCGATAGGATTGATTTTCCGGTATAAATCAGGATTGGTTTCCTCCAAAAGATGTTCCAATATTACGCGCACAGCTTCATGTCTTCCCTGTTTATATAAAATTACACGTATATTTTTTTCACCAAGTCTTCTGACTTTTTCATCTTTCTCAGACTCCTGGCATCCAATAACGGCATAATGGTTCACCCCCTGTATTATGGAATCATGAAGAATATCCATGGTGCGGTCTTTTTCAAGGCTGCATCCTAAAAAAAACATAATCCTTTTACCAAAACACGCTTTTAAGTCATGAATCAGCGGTGAATCTTTTCCATAATGACGGTCATACTGTGCAGAAGTAAAAACAATATTTTCATACTCAATCAAATTTCCGATAACGGTTCCATGCATCTTAAACAAGCCGTGATGTTTAGGATTCCTTATGAATTGCTCCAGCACTGGATGCCCTGGATGAGATACTGTTTCGAAAAGACAATCGCATTCCCCATAGACTGTTTCTAAAGTTTCATCAAAATTTGTTGTCAGGACAAGACCGTGAAACAGCCATGGCAGCATGTAAACTGCTTGTTTAGAAATAATGCTCATTTTATCAGTCAGATGGTCTGATGAAAATAAATTTGCAATATCCCGTGCCAGATTTGAAGGTGTCCGTAAATCTTCCAACCGCTGGGCTGCACCCATGTAATATCCGTTTTTTATCAAATTTTCAACCTGTCTGAAATAATTCCTATTTGTAATTTTACCTGCCAACTCTATAAGTGCCTGTTTCCAAGAAGGATAAGCAAACTGTGTAAGCCCGGCACCGACAAAAGGAACTAAATTAGGCAGGTTTTCTTTAATTTCTCTATACACATATTTATTATCAGGATGGTAAGCCATAATTTCTTCAAAAGAATATGCCAAGCACATCACCACTTTCTTATTTTCACACCACTTTACTACTTGATAAATGATACCCCTGTTTCTGAATCAAAAGTTTTAATGCCTTGTTTATGGCATTTAATTTTATGTTAAACATTGTTATACCCTCCTGCTATTCACGGCTAGCCGTTTTATATGATACATCACTTTTTCCTAAATCTCATTTTCACTATAATAATCTAAAATATGTGTACCGCCATACAGATTCAAATACTGGCTGGCTAAATAATACAAATTTCTTTTACGCCCGCTGACACTAATCTTCTGTCTTTCCAGTTCAATTAGTGCAGAAATCAGGCCTCTTGTAATATTCTCATTTCCCATATAATTACTTGAAAATAGTATCAGCATTTTTGTAGAAAAGTCTTCTTCCCAGTATCTGGTTAATTCAAACGAATCCTTACGATTTTCATCATATGTTAATCTTCCTAACCACCAAAGCCGTGAAAGCGTATTGCAAAACATTGCTCTCCTGATGCCGCTCTTCGTATTATAAAAATATCTCCACAGCAAGCGTCTTTTTATTATTCTGCTTTTTCCAAAAAACTCTGCACAATTCCAGGGCCTGATTCAATTTCTGAAAATCCGGAATATCTCTGAAACAAATCTCCGACTCTGAAAACTCAACGATAACTGGTTTCTCAGAATAAGCCCTGGCATCTAATGAATTCTGGCATATTTCTCTTGCGAGGGATTTATACGGAGACCCTTTAAATGTTTCAATGCCAGCTTCACCGATTCCATTCACTTCTCCATAATTATTGCTTGGAAAATTCCATTTCATCATAACTGTATATCCCCTTGTTCATCTGCATTTTGCCAAATTAAAAGAATTATATCATATTATGTCGAATAGTACTATAAAAGTTTCACAATAATTATACAGCTTCTTCTATGCACTACTATAGTTACAGCTTATAGCTTTTCGTATATTTATAAAAAATAGCAGAACTCCTTTATAATCAAGGATGTTCCGACGAATAACATTTTCAAATATAATTTTAAGCAGTTCCAGTTCAGCCTTCATCAGAACTGGAACTAAATTCAATCATTTGAAGTTCGCTTTGTAACAGCCTGAATTCACTTCTGTCATAATTCGAGCTTTCGTTTTAAATATTTTTTCAAAATGGATTCCTCAAGGCATTAATTGTACAAGATATCAGGAAAAATGTACTTCAACACTTTACAAATGTTTATACATTCCGAAAATTCTCAAACGTCTTATACAAATCCAGCTGTCCCCACCCCGATT
>OFGA01000857.1_pt1 | contig 22926 bp, 24 predicted proteins | sample 1521471 | NCBI WGS metagenome assembly OFGA01 (sample SAMEA3504086, study PRJEB24116) | mouse gut metagenome | biome: mouse gut; feature: mouse-associated habitat; material: faeces | place: Denmark | collected 2011 | reverse complement strand
CGGGATGACCGCTATAAATCCGTGGAGGACGTATTGCGTGACGCAGTGGACTATGGGAAATATTTAAAGGACGTCTCCCATAAACAGAAAAAGGCAGGCGGAAGGGAGGAACGCTGATATGGAAATCCGGGCAATGGAGCAGGAAGAACAGAAATACACTTACAGGCAGAGTATGCAGATTCAGGGGCAGACCGGGAGCATCGGGTATCTCCGTGGCGATTTTGGGAGCCGGGGGAATGAATTTTACACCACATGGAACGACCACAGGCAGTCATTGAAAACGGAAGAATTTCAGGCGGAATTTGACGGGGTTATCAATGCGTTGCGTTCTGAAGAATACGGGCTTTTAGAGAGCCGGAGCAGAATGAGAAGTTATGCAGGAAGTTTCCCCGACAGTGCATTTCCGGGGAATTGCGGCACAGAGTACGGCTTCCGGGTGGATACGGAGAAACACGCCTACCTGATACGGTGCAACCCCGTAAAAGGGGACTATAATTTCTACTGTTTCTGCTATGTAAAAGAATGGCTGGACAGCCATATGAAAAAGGCAAGGCAGGGCATACGCTTCATTGATCCACATTACAAAGAGCTGTTCCGCATCCCGGACGGGGAAAAGATTCTCATTACGACCGGGTGGGGCGAAAAGAATGAGCGGGTTTGCAGGTTCATTGACGAGTACCACAGCGAGATTGGCAGCAATTTATACCATATCTGTGAATTTGCCGAGCGCATGGAGCGGAGCGGGGCAACCTATGAGCCAGTGCAGGCAGAGCCACAGAAAACAAAGAATATAGAAAGGTAGGTATTTTTTATGGCACAGATGAACAATAAATATGTCCGTTCCCTCTCAAAGCTGATGGAGGCAGGTTTCGGGGACGAAAAATCAATCCTTGCCATGACGATGGACGACATCCTTGCACTGCCGGGCATTTCCGTGGCGGAGATCGTGATGATAAACGGGATTCAGAAAGCGGTGAAGGCAAACAAGGTCATCACGTTTTTGGGCGGCGGAGAAGTATAGCGGGAAAGGCAGGTGCAGACACATTGGCAAAAAAGAGATTTGACATTATCACGGAGCTTTACGCAGAAGCCGTAAAGGAAGTGGCCGCAACGCCGGAAAACTGGATGGCTTTCTTAAACTCCGCCTGCCGCAATTACCGCCTGCCCTTTGACGAGCAGTTGTTAGTCCATGTGCAGCGTCCGGACGCTACCGCAGTCTTACAGATGGAGGACTGGAACAGGAAGTTTGGGCGTTGGGTGAAGCGGGACTCCAAAGGGATTGTGGTCATTGACAAAAATGCGAAAACCATGCGCTTAAAGCACTACTTTGACATTTCCGACACGCAGGAGGGACGCTACCGCCGTCTGGTGCGCCCCGTGCCTTTGTGGGAGGTAGGGGAGAAATACAGGCAGGACGTGCAGGAAACCCTTGCAAATGCCTTCGGCGTGTCCGGGGAAATGTTAGACCTTGCAGGGACGATACTGGAGGCGGCGGAAAACGCAGCCGATGACAACATCGCAGATTATTTAAAGGATATTTTAGCTTACCGCACGGGCAGCTTTTTAGAGGAACTGGACGAGTACAGCGTGGAAGTGCAGGCAAAGAGCCTTTTATCAAGCAGCATAGCCTACATGGTAATGGTGCGGTGCGGCATAGACACGGAAACCTATCTGGATGCAGATGATTTCCGAAACATCACGGATTTCAACACGCAGGAGCTTGTAAACCTGTTCGGCACAGCCACCAGCGACGTGGCGGAAATGGCGTTGGGGGAAATCTCCGACACCATCCTGAAACTGCAAAAAGAGGAAAAAAGAAGGAGCCGCACATTTGCAGGGGAAAATGCAGGCAGGTATAATGAAAGCGGGAAAGACAAAAACAGCACTTCGGAAAGGGGTTTTGATGATGAGAGAGATAGCTTACAGCAAACAGGGGGATTACCTTCTGCCGGACATCACCGTACCGGACGAACCGGAAGTACACCTTGGGAAGTACGGCTCACTGCGCCGGAATTACCTGAAAGAGCAGCATTACGGGATATTCTTAAGCCTGCTGACGCAAGGGAAGCTGAACCAGCACCTGAAGGAAACGCAGGAGGAGGCGCAGGGCAGGATGGAGCAGATCGTGTCGCAGATGGCACAGTCGCAGGAGGTGACGGAGGAACTGAAAGCGAAAGACCAGATGTTGTGGCTTTCGATGATGAACAACATCCGGCAGGCGGCGGAGGAAATCGTGATGAACGAACTGGTTTACGCATAACGTCCAAAGAACCGGAGCCGCAGGCAGAAGGCGGTTTGTCGGCGGAAGGTGACTTGCCCACAGAAGATAAGCCAGCGGAAGTTTTAGCGGTTTATGACAGAAGCAGCGAGGACAGCTCTTTTCCTTTTTTCGGGGAGGATGAGGACATCAAATCGCTGCTTTTGTCTACCTCGCATCTGAAAGCGGACAAAGGGGAAATCCGGGCATTTTTTGAAAGCCATGAGGATAAGAAAGAGCGCACGGAGTATATCAAAGGGATATTCAACAATGAGTACACGGAAATCACGCTGGAGGACGGCAGGCGTGTAGGATATAAAACCTACCAGAACGTGCTCCATATGTGGGAGGGGAGCTACCTTTCCCGCACTTCGCAGTCCTATTTTGACTGGGGTAAAATCGCAGGGTATTTTGAGGGTATGCGGCTTTTGGGGGAGCTGAAAGATAAGATGAACCCGCTCCCGACCGTGGAAGGGCAGCTTAGCCTGATGGAAGATTTAGCAGAGGAAAAGACCTCTGCTTTTTCTTTTTCCCAGGAAATCATTGATACCGTCATCAAGAACAGCGCCGATGTGAAGCCGGGGAAATACGGCATTTATGTCTATTTCCTGAAAAACCGCACGAACCAGCAGAAGGCGGACTATCTCAAAAATGCCTATGGATTTGTCGGCGCTTATCCGGTAATTACGGGAACCGGGATTGATATGCTTGCCAGCAGTGAAGGGATGCAGATTATAAAGGGTGAAACGGAAATCCTGCTGAAATGGGGAAAGGTTGCAAAGCGCATTGACGAGCTGATTGCCGCAGGGCGGTATATGACGGAAAAAGAAATGGAGTACCTGCCGGAGTATGAAAAAAGCGTCCTTACGGCTGAAATCTACCATTTTTATACGAACCAGCCGGAGGAAGTGGCGCGCCCCTATCCGTTCGGTTCGGAGTACCGTGCAGGCGTGAAGGCAATCCGGCCGCAGATTGACATCCCGGAGCGTGTGGAAGAAATCTTGACTGTAATGGAGGAAGTGCTGAATAATACCGCAGATTTTGACAACCGTTATAAATTCATGCAGAAGGTGTACCATGACCTTGCGGATTATCGGGATGGGAAATTCAGTTTGATTTCGCCCATATCAGCCGAAACAGAAACGCCGCCCCTGCCGGAACCGGAGCCGCCCATGCCCTTAGAGGGGGAAAAGGCAGAGCCGGACAGCCTTGCAAAAAGGCTCAATGAACTTTATAAGGAAACCGACCTGCGGGCATATGAGGCAAACGTAGAGCAGGGGGAATCCGAGCAGGAAACGATAGGACAGATTGAAAAGCAGCTTTCAAATCCGGATGAAGTCATGGCGATTTTAGACTATCTTATCAGCGTCCAGCAGGCAACGGAGCCGGATGTGGAGGCGTATCAGGAGCTTGCGGGACTGATTGAGGAAGTGCAGGGGCTTCCGGCCATGAACCAGCCCTATGACCTTCAGCCGGAAACCGTGGTGTATATCGGCATGGAGAAATATGAAATCCTTACCATGACCGACAGCATGGTGGTATTGCATGACCTCACCTACCCGCTGTTCACGAAAGATATGCCCCGTGAGGAATTTGACCGCAAGCTGCGTGAAAACCCGGCAAATGACCATTTGAAAATCAAACGGCCATTGCCGGAGCCACCAGCCGAAAAGAAAAACACGGAACCCCTTCCCGCAGGGGACGGGCAGGGAACCGCTTCACCAAAGACAAAAAAAGAGGAAATCCCGGAAGAAAGCCTTACCGTGGCACAGAGGAATTACCGTGCCCTCATGGAGCTTGCGCCGGAGGTGCTGCGTGGGGAAACGGAGTCAAAATCATTTGAAGCGGGGCAGTCCTTTATGCCGCTTACCGTGGAAAGCATCGGAAAGAACCGCATTGCCATCTCCCATTATTACACGCAGAACGGGGATTCCCTTGCCGATCCGGACATGGAGTTTGTGTTCGACCATGAGGCTAAGACCTTAAATGCAAGGACATTCCAGCAGGACAACTTAAACCGTTTTGAGCAGGTAGTGATAGACGGCGTTGTGGACGAGGAACTGGAGAGCGAATTAAATGATTTTGCAAGCCAGTGGTTCCAGAATATCCGGGAACAGGGATATTTGCCCACCAGAGAGGAAAAGCAGCTATCGGAAAGCGACGTCCCAATCGGCACGGAAAAGGAAAGCAATGAACAGGCAGACCTTGCGCCGGCGTGGGAGAAGAAAAAGCCGGCAGGCAGGATACGGGGCTTTGACCTGCACCCGGAAATCCCAAAGGAGCAGCGGAGCCAGTACCGGATTACCAATGACGAGCTGGGGCATGGGACGCCAAAAGAGAAGTTCCGGGCAAACATTGCCGCCATCCAGCTATTGAAGAAGTGCGAGGAAGAGGACAGGTACGCAACTCCGGAGGAGCAGGAAATCTTATCAAAGTATGTGGGCTGGGGCGGCTTGTCGGACGCATTTGACGAAACCAAATCCGCATGGGGATATGAGTACCTGGAACTGAAAACCGTATTGACGCAGGAGGAATACGCCGCCGCAAGGCAGTCAACTTTGACCGCATTTTACACGCCGCCCGTTGTCATCCGTGCCATGTATCAGGCATTGGAGAACATGGGCTTAAAATCCGGCAACATCTTAGAGCCGTCCTGTGCGGTGGGCAATTTCATCGGCATGAAGCCGGAGAGCTTATCAGACTGCAAGATATACGGGGTGGAGATTGACAGCATATCGGGCAGGATTGCAGGGCAGCTTTACCAGAAATCCACGGTTGCCGTGCAGGGGTATGAGGAAGCAGAGCTGCCGGACAGCTTTTTTGACGTGGCAATCGGCAATGTCCCGTTCGGCCAGTTTAAATTATCCGACAGGCGGTATGACAAAAACAACTTCCTTGTGCATGACTATTTTTTTGCAAAGACGCTGGATAAAGTCAGGCCGGGCGGCGTGATTGCGTTTATCACGTCATCGGGGACGATGGACAAGAAGAACCCGGCGATACGCAAATATATCGCACAGCGGGCGGAGCTTTTGGGAGCCATCCGGCTTCCCAACGATACGTTTAAGAAAAATGCGGGGACGGAGGTTACTTCTGATATTTTATTTTTGCAGAAGCGTGACCGCATGGTGGAAACGGAACCGGACTGGTTATACCTTGACACCGATGAAAACGGGATTACGCAGAACCGCTATTTTGTGGAACATCCGGAGATGGTGTTGGGCGAGATGGTGATGGAAAGCACGAAGTATGGCATGGACAGCACCTGCCGCCCGTATGAGAACGCCAGCCTTGAAACCCTGCTTGCAGGGGCAGTGGAAAACATTCAGGCGGAGATTGCGGAGTATGAAACGGACGAATTAGTGGAGGAAGAAGATAACTCTATCCCTGCCGATCCGTCCGTTGCCAATTTCTCCTTCACCGTTTATGACGGAAAAATCTACTACCGGGAGAACAGCCGCATGAAACCCGTGGAGCTGTCCGTGACCGCCGCAAACCGTGTAAAAGGCATGGCTGCCATCCGTGACTGTGTGCGGGAGCTGATTGCTTACCAGACGGAAGGGTATGCCGATACGGTCATCGAAGAACAGCAGAGGAAGTTAAACCAACTGTACGATGCGTTCCAGAAGAAATACGGGATACTCAATGCCAGGGCAAACAGCATGGTCTTTTCGGACGATAACAGCTATCCGCTGCTCTGCTCTTTAGAGATTGTGGCGGAGGACGGCATACACGCACGGAAAGCCGATATGTTCCATAAGCGCACCATCAAGCCGCATCAGGCGGTGACAAAGGTGGACACAGCCAGTGAAGCATTATCGTTATCTTTGTCCGAGAAAGCCAGAGTGGACATGGATTATATGTGTTCCCTGACCGGGAAAAGTGCGGAGGAGATTGAGCGGGAGCTGTCCGGCGTGATTTTCCGTCTGCCAAATGTGGCGGGAGGGGAGCCTGAATTTGTTTCGGAAGATGAATATTTATCCGGCAATGTCCGGGAAAAGCTGAAAGAGGCGAAGCTGGCGGCGCTGGCGTCTGAAGCCTATCAAAGCAACGTGGAGGCGCTGGAAAAGGTACAGCCGAAGGACTTGACCGCATCGGAAATCAGTGTGCGGTTAGGAGCCACATGGATTCCCATCAGCGACGTGTCGGAATTTATGTTCCAACTGCTGGACACGCCCAACTACAACCGATGGAATATCAAAATCCATTTCTCCAAATTCACCGGGGAATGGAACATTGAGGGAAAGAGCAATGACAAGGGGAACCCGAAGGCGAACAACGCATACGGGACGCACCGTGCCAACGCCTATAAGATTATCGAGGATACGTTAAACCTGCGTGACACCCGTGTCTATGACTATATCCCCACCGAGGACGGGAAGAAAAAGGCAGTCCTAAACAAAGAGGAAACCGCCATAGCGCAGGGAAAGCAGGACTTAATCAAGCAGGCGTTCCAGGACTGGATCTGGCAGAACCCGGAACGCAGGCAGAGATTGACGGCATATTACAATGAGAATTTCAACGCCATCCGGCCGAGGGAATATGACGGGAGCCATTTAAATTTCTATGGCATGAACCCGGAAATTAAGTTAAGGCAGCACCAGAAAAACGGGGCTGCCCGCATCATTTACGGGGGGAACAGCCTGCTTGCCTATGTGGTGGGAGCCGGGAAAACTTATACAATGGTTGCGGCGGCGATGGAGTGCAAAAGGTTGGGACTCTGCAACAAATCCATGATTGTGGTTCCAAACCACATCATAGAGCAGTTTGCCGCCGAGTGGCTCCAGCTCTACCCTGCCGCCAACCTGCTTGTGGCCACCAAAAAGGATTTTGAAACCAAGAACCGGAAGAAATTCTGTGCGAGGATTGCGACCAGCGACATTGACGCAGTTATCATCGGCCACAGCCAATTTGAAAAAGTGCCGCTCAGCACAGAGAGGCAGCAGCGTATGCTGGAGGAGCAGATTGAGGAAATCATAGACGGGATAGCGGAGGCAAAGCGCAACGGAGGGAGCAGGTTCACCATCAAGCAGATGGAGAAATCAAAGAAATCCCTGCAAACCAAACTGTCAAAACTCAACGACCAGAGCCGGAAAGATGACGTTGTTTTCTTTGAAGAACTGGGCGTTGACCGCCTGTTTGTGGACGAGGCGGACGGCTATAAAAACCTTTACCTTTACACAAAAATGCGGAACGTGGGCGGCATTGCACAGACGGAGGCGCAGAAATCATCTGATATGTTCATGAAGTGCCGCTATCTGGACGGGATAACGGGCGGGAAAGGCGTGATATTTGCCACCGGAACCCCCGTGAGCAACTCAATGGTGGAGCTTTACACCATGCAGAGGTATTTGCAGTATAACACCCTTGTGCGGAACCATTTGCAGCATTTTGACGCATGGGCGTCCACCTTCGGGGAAACGGTCTCTGCAATAGAATTAGCCCCGGAGGGCAGCGGCTACCGGATGAAAACGAGGTTTGCAAGGTTCTACAACCTGCCGGAGCTTATGATGATGTTCCGGGAAGTGGCGGACATCCAGACCGCCGATATGCTGAACCTGCCCGTGCCGGAAGCGGAATACAAGGTGGTGGCGGTAAAGCCCAGCGAGATACAAAAGGATATGGTACAGACATTAGGGGAACGGGCGGAGCGTGTGCGAAACGGCATGGTGAACCCCATGCAGGACAATATGCTGCTGATTACCAATGACGGGCGCAAGCTGGCGTTAGACCAGCGGCTTACGAATGAAATGCTGCCGGACGAGCCGGAGAGCAAAGTCAATGCCTGCGTCAACGAAGTTTACCAATTTTGGGAGGAGGGGAAGGAGCAGAAATTAACACAGTTATTGTTCTGCGATTTGTCCACGCCGAAGAATGACGGGACATTCAGCGTCTATAATGATGTGCGGGATAAACTGATTGCAAAAGGAATCCCGCCGCAGGAGATTGAATTTATCCATGACGCCAACACGGAAGTGAGGAAAAAAGAGTTATTCTCAAAGGTACGCAGGGGAGCCGTCCGCATCTTAATGGGCAGCACGTTTAAGATGGGCGCAGGCACAAACGTCCAGAATTTAATCATTGCCAGCCACGATTTAGACTGCCCGTGGAGGCCGAGAGATTTAGAGCAGAGGGGCGGTCGAACCATCCGTCAGGGCAACCAGAACAAGAAAGTATTTATCGTGCGGTATGTGACCGAGGGGACATTTGACGCTTATATGTACCAGATGATTGAGAACAAGCAGAAATTTATCAGCCAGATCATGACGTCCAAAAGCCCGGCACGCACCATCGAGGACATTGACGAGGTGGCTTTATCCTATGCGGAAATCAAAGCCCTTGCCACCGGGAACCCATATATTAAGGAAAAGATGGACTTAGACATCCAGGTGTCGAAGCTGCAACTCTTAAAGCAGAGCTTCCTAAGCCAGCGTTACGAGATGGAGGATAAGGTGACGAAATACTATCCGATGGAGATAAAAAGGCAGAGCCAGTGGATTGTGGAGTACCAGCAGGACATTGAGCAGGTGAAGGCGCACACGCCGCCAGACCGGGATACCTTCCCGCCTATGCAGATAAACGGCGTGACCTATGGGGAGAAAAAGGAGGCGGGACAGGCGATTATTGCAGCCTGCAAAGCCATGACTTCCCCCGATCCGGTTCCGCTGGGAGCCTACCGTGGGCTTGCGATGGAGCTTTCTTACAGCACCTTCAGCAAGGATTTTGTCATCACCCTGCAAGGGAAACGGGCGTACCATGTGACGCTGGGGACGGACATCCACGGGAACATTACCCGTCTGGATAATGAGATAGAGAAGTTTGGCGATAACCTCTCCCGGTGTGAGGAACATCTGGAAACTTTAAAAGCGCAGCTTGAAAATGCAAAAATAGAGGCAGTCAAAGAGTTTCCAAAGGAGCAGGAGTTAGCGGAAAAGACCGCCCGGCTGGGGGAGTTAAATGCCCTGCTTGATATGGATAAGAAAGAAAATATCGTGCTGGATGTTGAGCCGGAGGAGGAAGAAACGGAGCCGGAGAAAGGCAGTAAAGACCGGGAACGGTAAAAAAAGCGGTATTGGGAAACCAGTACCGTTTACATAGTGGACGGGAAAAACTAATAGAGGTTCGCATATTTGTTGTTGCGGTGAAAAATGGGTATATTATAATAAAAACGAAAGGGTGATAAAAATGAACGCAGCAACAGAGGGGTACAATGATTTAGTAAAGCGTATCGAAGATGGATTTATGGAGATAGACAACGATATAATCGTAGATTTGCGGAAGCAGGATGACAGCTATCTGGCACTTTGCAGGCAGATCGGGGATATGGAAAGGGACTATCCGTTCATATTGAATGTGACGGAGGGGGAGGGGGAGATTTCTTTGACAGCAGAAGAACACAAGGTATTGGTGGAGTATTTTAGGCTTAGTCTGAAAAAAGATAATATCGAGAGAAAGCAGATTTATTTCCGGGGGCATACGGACGGGTATGCTTATTTGAAGAAAATAGGGGCGGTTTAATAATAACTTTTCTAAAAATGTGGCACTGATACTATCCATTATACAGTTGACTTTGTAGAAAAATTTACAGATATATGCTATATTTATAGAAAAAGATATGGAGAAGATTTTGAAATGGAAACGAAGATAGTTAAAGTTGCAGATATATGTATAGATGGAAAAATAGTCGATATAAATGGAAAGGTTCGTGCAGAGGCTTTCGTTTATGAAAATCATTATAGTGAAACACAAACAAAAGATATAATAAATAGGATTATGAAAAAAGAAATACCTATTACAAGAAAGCTGGACAGAAAAGGATATATTTTTAATGACGATTTAGAGATAGTATCTGTTGAGGCAGAAGTTATTCAGTATTTATTGGAATATTGCTTAAATAGAAAAATAGAATTTGGGCAAGAATTTGGGCAACAAGCAAGAGCAATATATTATGACAAAGACTTTGTAAGGCGGGATGGGAGAAAGATAGGAAATATGGTAGAGGAATTATATAATGAACATTTTGGTATAAAGTAATTGGGAGGTAGAAGTGAAGGTTAATTTTTTTGATAAGGAGAGTGTAATAAAGGCGTTCTCTGAGCTGTATGGTATGAACGAGGGGGAGCTAATACCATTATCCTATAAAGCAAATTTAGAGGATGATCCAACCCATTACTTTTTAGAACATTATCCGATTCAATTAGATATGATTGATATTTCCGATATAGAGTTACATTGTAAACATATCACAACATCGTTTGACAGAATGGAATCCTTCAAAAAATATGGATTTTTGACCTTAAATAAAGCATTAAGTCAGGAAACACCTTTAAAGAAATTTCTAAGTGACAGAGGTATTTCTTTTGATTTGGAAGAACGTAAAATAATCTATAATGGAAAAATAATTCATTTAATTGAAGGAGATCAAGAATGTAAAGAGTGTTTTTATGGTAAAGAATGTCAATATTTAAAATCAATTTTTTCTGAGAAAGAACCGTTAGGATACCGTGATTTTGCTTGCCCTTATAGGGATTCTATAAAGATAATTAGAAGCAAGCTGTTTCATGATAAAGGAGAAATAGAAGTACATTTATCAGGTTCTTTTAAAGATGTACATGATTATTCAGAAGTAAAATATAACCCGGAATTTCTTATAACACTTGAAAATATGATTAACAAGCTGTTTGATGATAAGGTTAGATTAGTCAGGGATTGGAGAAATCTTACGGGAGGAAAATATTATTGCTTAGAGTTTGATGTAAATATCGAAGATTTTGAGTATATAACATCATCTCCACAGAATGATTGGTTTTGGTATAATCAATTTTTTGATTTATGTGTAAATAATTATTATTCACTAGAAGAGGTCAATAAAAACTTTTACGGAAATTTATATTTGTTAGGAGTTGGTATCCGAATAATTTGTGACAATATTCCTGTAAAGTATGGACAAATCAAGAATGGAGTTGAAATACCAATACAAAATGTGGATATAGTTGAGCATAATATAAAATAAAAGGAAAGGGTGAGCAAGCAAGTGGAAGAAGATAAAAAAGTTAAATTATTGAAAGAAGTAGCAGATATAAAACATGAACAGGAGCATATAAAAGGTTTATTGAGAGACAATAAAATGCAAGAATTGAATGATTATCTGCAAGGTGAATTGACGCAAAAGCATTATGTAGAAAAGGCATTACATAATATGATGAATCCCAATATGCCAGTTACTATTTATGACAATGCAAATAACGCTTTTAATTTTTTAGAAATATTAAAGCGAGAAAAAGAAGCAGAGTTGGCGAAAAAATTGTCGAATGTTGATAATTGAAATTGTTTTATATAGTTGATATTGAATTGAAAAATAGATATTTTAATATAGAAATATATCATATAAAGTATTGGAGAAAGAGTATGGAGCGTTTAGCAATGTGTAAATCATTGACTGTTATTTTTAAAGATGATAAATTGATGTTGGATGGACCACATACAATTGAATTTGATGTTGGGGAGGATAAACAATTTCATATTAGAGTGGAGCAGTGTGGAATAAGAAAAATAATAGTAACATCTGATGAGGATGTTTCGGTATTTGAATTGAATGCATTGTTTTCACGTATAGAAAGACTGCTTATGATGTTAGATGGTACTTTTATTTCTTTATCAGAAATGCAGTTTTCTGAATCTGATACAGTTGAAGAAAGTATGTTAAGGTCATACAAGGAAAATTTATTAAGAAAAAGACTATCATATTTTACGTCAGCCAATTTTTGCAATTATAGTCATGATAAATTGATGGAATATGATGCTATTGTTACAGCCGAATTGTTTTGCAAGTGGGAACAACTGCTAGATGAATTGGACGTGGTACATCAAATGTATCTTTATTCGTTAAGTGATAGCAGAATAACAGTAGATGTTAAATGTGCATTTTTGATAGAATTAGCAGAACCACTTATTGAAATTGTAAAGAAACATACTAATTTTTTTGCTTCGTTGACTCCAGGTACTCGTGGCACTTCTCTTAAAAATTGCTTAGATGCGTTGATTACAAAGTATGGTGTAGATATTTTTAAAAGTGAATTGTCAAATAACTATGAACAATTTTTGTCAACAATGGTTAATAGTAGAGTTCGGATAATGCATATTAAACGTGAGCAAAAGGGATTCTATTTTGATGGGAATGAATCTGTTTTGTATGCATCCAAAATGAGTTTGTTGTACCGGAGAATAATATTTGAGGTGTTAAATATTGATGAAATGCAGTATAAAGATAAATTAGTAAAGTGTGTTTCTGGATGGGATCAGTGGAATGATACTTTGGAGCGTTTTCTCATAAAGTTATCGAAATAAATAGTTATAGAGGAATATTTGTTGATTTTTCGAGTGACGATATAAAAGTAAATCATATAATTTTACATAGCCGGATGGTTTTCAGATAAGAAAATCGTCCGGCTATTTTTATGCCCGGATATTCAAAAACAGACAGTAAATATCCAATCAAGGGCAGGAAAGGAGATGAGATTTATGCCATATATCGCACCGGAAGTCGTGCAGGAAGCGAAGCGGATGGACTTGTTGACGTACCTGAAAAACTATGAGCCTTATGAACTTGTGCATTTTTCGGGCAACACCTACACCACGAAAAGCCATGACAGCTTAAAAATCTCCAACGGGAAATGGATGTGGTGGAGCCGTGGGATCGGGGGCAGGTCAGCGGTTGATTACCTGATAAAAGTCAGGGACTATACCTTTATGGAGGCGGTACAGACGATTGCAGGGCAGGCGGCGGTTGCGCCGCCTGTTTCCCTACCAGCCGAAAAGACAACAGAAAAGAAACTGCTTTTACCCAAACCAAACCGCTACCAGACGCAGGTTGTTTCCTATCTGAACAGGCGTGGGATTGACACGGACATCATTGGATTCTGTCTGCAAAAAGGGATGGTTTTTGAGAGCGAGAACTACCACAACGCTGTATTTGTGGGCATGGACAAGGGAGGAAAACCCCGGTATGCCGCCCTGCGTGGAATCGGGACGGACTTTATCGGGGATGCAAACGGGAGCGACAAAAACTATTCCTTTTCTATCCCGGCAGAGGGAAACAGCATAAAAGTCCACCTGTTTGAATCCGCCATCGACCTGCTGTCCTATGCCACCCTGCAAAAAATGGACGGTCAGGACTGGAGGGCGGAACATCTTTTATCCCTTGCGGGAGTGTATCAGCCAGCAAAGGAGATCGAGCGCAGCAAGGTTCCGGCAGCGCTCACACGGTTTTTAAAAGAGTACCCGGAGGTTGAAGAAGTGGAGCTGCACCTTGACAATGACCGGGCAGGCAGGCTGGCGTCAGAGGCGATCAAGACCGTGCTTCCGAAACAGTACCGGACACGGGATAAGCCGCCGCCAAAGGGGAAAGACTGCAATGATTTTCTCTGTATCCGGTTAGGAATCGGGATAACGGAGCGGGTAAAAAAGAATCACGGAAGGAGCCATGAGAGATGAAAACGTATGACGTAACAATAACGGAAACCCTGCAAATGACTGTACCCATTGAGGCGGAGAGCCTTGCGGAAGCAGAACAGACAGCAGAGGATAACTGGAACAGAAGCCAGTATATTTTGGACGCAGACCATTTTGTGGGAGCTGATTTTAAGGCGAGAGAGAGCGTCCGGGACAAAGGCATAGGGCGGTAGGAAAGGAGGCGTTTGCCATGAGGCAGTATGAAATGACACTGGTTGCCATCTCGGAAAAGAGGGTGAAAATCTCTGCGGAGAGTGCGGAAGCCGCCGCACAGATGGTGGAAAAGATATACAGCGAAACCAATATCTTAGATTTTTCCAATCGGGACGTGACGGATGTTTCCGTCCTTGCGAAAGCGGCGGATGTAAAAGAAAGCGGCTGTAACGCATACCCGGAGGGATGTGAGGGATGCCCGTATTCCTGTCCGATGGATGGGAAATGTATGCGGGATGATCCAAAAAACCGCTGTCAGGAGTGTGTGAACCATTGCAAAGTGTGCGGCAGGTGTGAGGCGAAAGAGTCCGGGGACTGCGGGCAGGAGTGCATAGATTGTGGGCATTGCTGTCCGGAATGTGCGTGCTGCACCCATCCGATTAAGGAGCAGCAGCCGGGGAAGCATCTGTTTTCGGCGGGTAATGATACCAAAACAAAAGACGGTACGCAGCCGCAGGGGTGATACACAATACCAGCAAGCAACGCCTTTGGATTGCCATGCGGCAACCCGAAGGCAGCTTGTTAGGGGAAAATCCCCTAATACCCCTTTTTAGCGGAGCCGGGAGTTCCGGCAGATATGACAAGTTGCATGGTGAAAGCGCACCATGACGGAAAGGTGAGTGGAGCAGTATGCTGGCATTTTTAAGTGGAACTTTTGTAGGCGGCATTGTGGGCGTGGTGATGATGTGCCTGTTGCAGATTAACCGCCTGCACGGGGGAGATACGGAGGTGGAAGGATGAGAAAGAGGGACGTCCCGTTTCTGTTCCGTTTGAATAAGGAGGAGGCGGACGCATTCAGGGAGCGGGTAAAGAAAAGCGGAATCAGCCAGGAAGCCTATGTGCGTCAGGCAATCATGGGAAAGACGCCGAGGGAGGCTCCGCCGCCCGACTATTATTCCATGATGCGGGAGCTGCATAAGATTGGGAACAACTTAAACCAGATCGCACAGAAGGCGCACACACTGAACGTGATTGACGTGCAGAGGTATGACAGCGACATGAGGAAGTTTGACGAAGCGGTCAGGCTGATTACCGAGGCGGTCATCCTGCCGGAAAAGACGGGGTAATGGCAACCACATCTATCTGGAGCGTCAAAGGATGGTTAGGAAAAGTAGTTATCTATGTGGAGAACCCGGACAAAACCACGAATCCCGAAATTGCAAAGCTGCAGGAGCTGTCCGGCATGGAGGAAAAAGAAACGCAGGGACTGTCCGACGTCATCGCCTATGCGGTCAATGCGGAAAAGACCAGACAGAGGGGGAAACCAGAGGCAGCGGAGGATGTCATAGATGATGAAAACGAGAAGGTCATGGAGCAGTATGTGTCCGGCGTCAACTGCGCCCCGACCACCGCCCGGTCAGAAATGATGGCGGTCAAAAAGAGGTATGGGAAAGACGAGGGCATTATGGCGTTCCACGGCTACCAGTCCTTTGCGCCGGGGGAATGTACCCCGGCGATGGCGCATGAGATTGGCGTGAAGCTGGCGGAGGAATTGTGGGGGAGCCGCTTTCAGGTGGTAGTCGCTACCCACTTAGATAAGGCGCACCACCTGCATAACCATTTCGTGGTGAACTCCGTTTCCTTTGCGGACGGTCTTAGGTATCACCGCAGCAATCAGGACTACCGGGATATGCGTAACGCTTCCGACAGGTTATGCCGGGAATACGGATTGTCCGTCATAGAGAACCCAAAACAGAAAGCAAAGCATTATGGGGAGTGGCGGGCGGAGCAGGAGGGCAGGCCGACCTATTTGGGGATGATAAAGGCGGACGTGGACGAAGCCATTGCAAAGGCGAGGACGGAAAAGCAGTTTTTCCATTATCTGAAAGAGAAAGGCTATTCCATCAAATTCGGGAAGGACGTCACGGTACGGGCGGAGGGCAGGGAACGGGGGATGAAGCTGGCGAGGAACTTAGGGGAGGAATACACCTTAGAATCCATCCGCAGGCGGATACTCACGCAGAAGATAGAAAAGCCTCCGCTGCCTGTTATTCTGTCAGAGAAGAGAACCTATGTCATAAAAGTGCATGGGAATATACAAAAGGCAAGGAAAATCGGCGGACTCCGTGGCCTGTACCTGCATTACTGCTATCTGTTGGGGATATTACCGAAGAACCGACCGCCAAAAAGTCCGAAGCAGGTACACATGATGTTCCGGGAGGACTTGATAAAACTGGATAAGATTTCAAAGGAAACAAGGCTGCTCTGCCATTATCGCATAGATACCACGGAGCAGCTTTTTTCATTGAAAGAAGAGTTGCAGGGGAAGATGGCGGAGCTTGCGGACAAAAGGAAACACCTGCGGTATCAGAGCCGCAGCGTCAAAGACGGCGAAAAGCTGTCAGAGGTAAAAACAGAAATCTCCGGTCTTTCAAAGCAGATCGGGGAACTGCGAAAGGAGGTGGGACTCTGCGACGGGATAGCCGCACGTTCCGGCGCAATGAAAGAAAAATTAGAAACCGTGCGGCAGGAAAATAGTGTGGAGGAAAAGAACGCCCACACGGAAAAGGAGGGAACAATCCATGAACACATCAGGCGAAGCCGCTGACCAGGTGGTGCGTATGTCGATGGAAGTGGGGGAAGCGGCCTTAAAAATCTCCGGCGAGGGGGCAAAGCAGCTTGCAGTGCTTTTATACGCCATCTTAAAGGAGCAGAAAAAGACCAGAGGCAGGATAAGGCTGGAAACCTTAGTGCGCTCCGGGAAACCGCTCACCGTATTTTCCGTAAAGGAAAGCGACCTGAAGAAATTCGTGCAGGAGGCGAAGCGGTACGGAATCCTCTACTGCGCCGTCCGTGATCCCAAAGGGAGCAGCGACGGGATGGTGGACATTATGGTGAAGGAGGAAGATGCGCCCCGCATCAACCGTATCGTGGAACGCTTCAAGTTTGCGTCCGTCACAGAGGCGGCACAGATTAAGACGGAAATCCAGAAGTCGAGGGAAGAAAAAAGCAATGCGAAGGAGAAAAAGGCGGCTCCCGGAAAGGAGAAAACGAAGGAACCGCCAAAAGAGAAAGCGTCACCGGAAAAAACACCACCGGAGAAACCGTCACCGGGAAAGCCGCAGGCACAGCCAGAGCCGGAGAAGGACAGGCCGGGGAAGTCACAGGAAGATTTGCTGGTAGACGAGCTTTTAGGCAGCCCCACGCAGAAAGAGGAGGGGCAGCAGAAAAACCCCTCTTTGGGCAAGACTGCGAAATCCCGTCAGTCCGAGCCTACCTTAAAGAAGCAAAGGACAACCGCCGAGGGTACTTCTAAGCTGTACCAGCCAGCCACGCCGGAGAAACCGTCCGTGCGGGAGGAGCTGAAAGAGATTCAGGCAGGGAGGAAGAAAGAAGCGGAGGCAGGGAGCCGGAGCGAGCCTGCAAAGGACACCAAAGCGAAAAACCAGAAGCCATTGCAGCATAGACAGCCGCAGACAAAAACAAAACCGAAAAAATCGAAAGAGAGGTAAGATGTATGGACAACAATTTCAGCCTTGATTCTTTACTGAACGTCTCCGCCGTGCCGCAGGATGACCGGGTGGCGGCATTTATCGCAGAGAGCAAGAACAACCGGAGCCGCTGTTATGAAATGTCGGAGCAGATGACGGCGGCGGTGGCCACGGACGGGCAGGCGTTTCAACAGTACCTTGACGTGCAGAGCCGCTTTGACCGCTACACCGCCAACAATGCCCTGCTGATTATGGCGCAGAAGCCGGAGGCGCAGAAGATTGGCGATTACGGCTACTGGCGGGATCAGGGAGCCTATGTGAAAAGGCAGGAGCGGAACAACCCCATCCTGATTATGGAGCCGGGGAAGGAGTATGAGCGTGAGGACGGAAGCACCGGAACCTATTACAATGCGAAAAAGGTGTATGACATTTCACAGACCAACGCAAGGGACAGGTTACAGCAGGCGCAGCCGGAAATCACGGACGCACAGCTTGTGCGGGCAGTGGTGAACAACCCGCCCGTTGCCATTGTTGCGGCGGAGCCGGATCAGATGCCGGAGGACAAAGGGGCATTGTTTGAGCCGGAGGAAAGCTGCATTTATGTCCGAAAAGGCATGAGCGCACAGGAAATCTTCCGGAGCGTGACGCCGGAGCTTGCCCTTGCCGGGTTTGCGGACGGGGATAAGAATTACGACCGCAACGAGGACGCTTTCCACGCCTATTGTGCGTCCTACCTGCTCTGCAAAAAATATGGCGTGGACACGCAGGGGTTTGATTTCACCCATGCGCCGGAATTTTTCGAGGGCATGGAGCCGCAGGAAGTCCGTGGGGAGCTGTCCAAAGTCCGTGACGCAGCGGGCGATATATCTTCCCGCATGGCGAAAGTGCTGGAACCGAACCGGAGCCAGAGTCAGAGGCAGCAGCCGCAGGCACAGCATAACCGGGAGGACGCAAGATGAGGGCAGTAAAGGCAGGATATAACTTCAACCTTTTCCCAGAAGAAAATCTGTGCGGCATTGACCTTGAGCCGACAGGCGGTAGGGTATGCGTGGAGGGCGTGACGTACCCGCTGTACCGTGGAACCACTTATGCGGAATCGGAGAAAGTTGACCGCCTGCTTGACGCATACGGGGAAATGCCAATCCGGGATTATAAGGTAAAGAACAGAGAACAGGAAAGGTAGACGGAGGTGGTGAATTTGAGCGGGGAAAAGAAAACCCTTGAGCTGGACAAATACGAGTACGGCGTAATCTTCCATTCCCTGAAAGACGAGCGCAACCAGATGATAAAGGAGGGCAGGCCGACAGACGCAGTGGACGATGTGCTTCTGAAAGTCATCGAGCTGATTGAGGAGCCGCCGGAGAAAGAGAAAAGGGGGCGCAAATGCCATGAGGAGCGGTGAGAAGCAGGCGGCGTGGATATTTGCTCTTTTCGGCATCCTTCCCGTTGTCTGGCTTGCCCTTTTGACAGCGCCATACCTTGCGGGGGGATTACCTGAAATTATACGGGGATTCCCGGACGCCATGAACCATCCGTTTTCTATCCGCTTATGTGGGGACAGCTTCAGAGCTGTCCTCATTTTCCTGCTGATATACGGGATGGGGATTGGCATTTATGTATCCACACGCAGGAACTACCGGAGGGGCGAGGAACACGGTTCTGCCGCATGGGGCAACGCACGGGCGGTCAACCAGAAGTACAGCGAGAAAGATTTTGGAGCCAACAAGATTATGACGTCAAACGTGCGTATCAGCTATGACAGCCGCAGACACCGCCGCAACCTGCTCACCATCGTGGTGGGCGGGAGCGGAGCCGGAAAGACAAGGTTTTATGCAAAGCCGAATCTTATGCAGGCGAACACGTCATTTGTCGTGCTTGATCCTAAGGGAGAGAACCTGCGGGACACCGGGCATCTTCTGGAGGGAAAAGGGTATGAAGTGCGTGTGCTTGACTTAATCAACATGGAAAAGAGCCATTGTTATAATCCGTTTATGTATTTAAAGGATGACAACGACGTGCAGCGGCTTGTGACGAATCTTTTTAAGGCAACCACCCCGAAGGGGAGCCAGTCAAACGATCCCTTCTGGGACACAGCGGCGTCCATGTTACTCTTAGCACTGATATTTTATTTAAAGTACGAGGCACCAAAAGACGAGCAGAATTTCCCGATGGTGATGGAGCTGTTACGGGCAGGGGAAGTCCGGGAGGACAACGATGAATACCAGTCCCCGCTTGACGAATTATTTGAGCGTCTGGAAATGCGGGAGCCGGAGCATATCGCAGTGAAATATTATAAGGACTACCATTCAGGGAGTGCGAAAACGCTGAAATCCATCCAGATTACGCTTGCGGCGAGGTTGGAGAAATTCAATCTTTCCAGCCTTGCGGCTTTGACAGCCACAGACGATTTAGACCTGTCATCACTGGGGGAAAAGAAAGTGGCGTTGTTTGCACTGATACCGGACAACGATACCAGCTACAACTTTCTGGTATCCATCTTATACACGCAGCTATTCCAGCAGCTATTTTACCTTGCCGACCATAAGCACGGCGGCAGGCTCCCCGTCCATGTGCATTTTTTGATGGATGAATTTGCAAACGTCAGTTTGCCTGATGACTTTGACAAAATCCTGTCCGTCATGCGGTCGAGGGAAGTCAGCGTGTCCATCATCCTGCAAAACATGGCGCAGCTAAAGGCGCTGTTTGAGAAGCAGTGGGAAAGCATTGTGGGCAACTGCGACCAGTTTTTATATCTGGGCGGCAACGAGCAGGGAACCCATAAGTACGTCAGCGAGCTGTTGGGGAAAGCCACGATTGATATGAACACTTACGGGAAGTCAACCGGGCATTCGGGCAACTATTCCACAAATTACCAAATATCGGGGCGTGAGCTTTTGACGCCGGATGAAGTGCGTATGCTGGACAACCGCTATGCGCTTCTTTTTATCCGTGGGGAACGCCCGGTAATGGATGAAAAATTTGATATTTTAAAACACCCCAACGTGGCACTGTCCACGGACGGGAAAGGGAAGTCCTACCGCCACGGGGAAGTGACGCAGGCGGTGGGCAGCATTGCATTGGGGGACAGTCTGGAGGGCGAAGTGTCGCAGGAGCAGGCGGGAACCGATTCCTATGAGCTTTTATCCGAGGAGGATTTAGAGGCTATTGTTTCAGCGGCGGAAAGCCACTGAAACAAGCCTCTGGCAGAGGCGCACGATTTCACAGGGGAACGCAAGCGGTGAAATCGGCGCCAGTTACGCCGGGGCGCAACTGATTAAAAACCAATCTCAAAACAAGGAGGAAACAGAACAATGATGAAGAAAAACGAGAACAGCAAGAAAACCAGCAGACAGCCGATGGGCAGAAAGACAAAAAGGGCGATGGCGGTGTACGCCGTACTGGTGCTTATGATGACAGCCGGGGCAACAACGGTGTATGCGGCGGGCGATCCGCTTTCGGTCATCAACAACCTGTCTGATTTTATTTTCGGCTTAATCCGTGCAGTCGGATTGATTCTGTTGGGCTGGGGCATTGTGCAGGTGGGATTGTCCTTGCAGTCCCACGATCCGAGCCAGCGTTCCAACGGGTTCTTAACCCTTGCGGGCGGCGTCATCATTACCTTTGCAAAGGAAATCTTAACCCTTATCACTGGCTGATGGAGGCTGTCGGAACACCATGTAAAAAGAGCAACGGCAGAGGGGCAGGCTTTGGCAGGCCCCTCTGCAAAATCCAGAAGCGAGGTGAAATGAGTGGATTCAGATAACTGGGTAGTGCAGAACTTAGTCAATGCACTGGAAACATGGAATGAAAAACTGGCGGAGATATGGCAGCTTCTCACGCAGTCCCCGGAACAGTTTAAGGGAGGGGGAATCTGGAGTGCGATTGTGAACATCCACGGGGCGTTGCAGGCGGTAGCCTATGCCCTTTTGGTGCTGTTCTTTGTTGTCGGCGTGGTAAAGACGTGCGGCAGCTTTGTGGAAGTGAAAAAGCCGGAACACGCATTAAAGCTGTTTGTCCGCTTTGCCATAGCAAAGGGCGTCATATCCCACGGACTTGAGCTGATGATGGCGTTATTCAATATCGTGCAGGGGATAGTCAGCACGATTATGCGAACCGCAGGCTTTGGAGCCGCACAGCAGACCGTATTGCCAAATGAGATTGTGGAGGCAGTGGAGGACTGCGGCTTTTTCGAGAGTATCCCCTTGTGGGCGGTGACGTTAATCGGCGGGCTGTTTATCACGGTGTTGAGCTTTATTATGATAATGAGCGTGTACGGGCGGTTTTTCCGACTGTACCTTTACACAGCGATTGCGCCCATTCCCTTATCGACTTTTGCCGGGGAGCCGTCACAGAACGTAGGGAAAAGTTTTATCAAGTCCTATGCGGCGGTATGCTTAGAAGGGGCGATTATTGTGCTTGCCTGCATCATATTTTCGCTGTTTGCGGCGTCCCCGCCCGCAGTCGATCCGGATGCGGCGGCAGTCACAATGGTGTGGAGCTATATCGGGGAGCTGATTTTCAATATGCTCGTGCTTGTAGGGGCAGTGAAGATGGCAGACCGGGTTGTGCGTGAGATGATGGGACTGTAATTGATTTTTCGGGCAGTTGGTGCTAAAATGTATTTGTTTGATTTATTGAGATTAAGCGGGCATATATCGAAAGTAAATCACTCCTACCGCAGAGTAGAATGTATTGCAAGGAATTCTGCTGATATTAAGTTGCCCGTCATCAGGCAGTTGGATTTAAAAAGGGTTCTCGGTAGCCGATCATTTCGTATGCAATCATTGAATGATGAACTGCGGAGAAAGGAGATTGTCATGGCTCGGAAAAAAGGCGTGTCAGGCAAGACGCATACAACACAGCAGTTGAATGATTATGCAAACCAGCATAACCCAAACAGCAAAGCGTACAAAGCCAAAGTAGCAAATCAAAAACAGATGAGCAAAAAGAAGAAGCATAAAGACTTCGATTATGTTGCAGATTTGGACTGGATGTGCTACGGCAAGGGCATGTATGAGTTCGATTAGTAATTAAATATGCTGTACAAGGGCATCAATTAGAAATGGTTGATGCTTTTGTTTTGCTCAAATTTAAGGAGGGAAATTATTTTGGAAGTAAAAATAAACCGGGAAATCCGTAATTACACGGAATCCATGTTTTTCGGGCTGTCCATGCGGCAGTTCGTTTTTTCTGTCTTAGCCTGCGGCGTTGCCGTCGGGCTTTATTTTTTACTCAGTCCTTATGTGGGGACGGAAACCGTGAGCTGGATGTGCATTTTGGGGGCGGCTCCCTTTGCGGCGTTAGGCTTTATCCGCTACCACGGGATGAACGCAGAGCAGTTTTTGTGGGCGTGGATAAAGTCGGAGTTCCTTATCCCGAAACGCCTGCTGTTCTGCCCGGAAAACATCTATTACGAAGCAGTGAAGCCGTGCATTGAGAACCATGAAAGGGAGGAGCGGAAACGGAATGATTAAGACATTGAGCAATATTTTCAAGCAGGACAAGGAGAAATTT
>OFGA01000850.1_pt1 | contig 23094 bp, 24 predicted proteins | sample 1521471 | NCBI WGS metagenome assembly OFGA01 (sample SAMEA3504086, study PRJEB24116) | mouse gut metagenome | biome: mouse gut; feature: mouse-associated habitat; material: faeces | place: Denmark | collected 2011 | reverse complement strand
GAACGCCATATTCAGTCTTGGATTGGAAAGGTTCAAAAATTGTAAACTACTGATATCATTACGATTGATAAAATACCGGAAGAATATATGTTAAAGGATGGGGATATTATTTTTGTTCGTTCTAACGGTAGTAAGGAATTAGTGGGTAGGGCAGTCATGGTTAAAAACATTGATTATCCTTTGTCATATAGTGGATTTTGCATTCGATTTCGAAATGCAAGACCTGATATAGTGGATAACAGTTATTTGCTTTATTATTTCAGAAGCTTAGATTTTAGAAAAGAGTTGGAAAAGCATAGCCAAGGTTCTAATATAAATAATGTGAATCAAGAACTGCTTTCACAAATTGATTTTACATTTCCAGATATAGAATTACAAAGAAAAATTGTATATATTCTTGAGGATAAATGTAAAAAAATAGATACAGTAATATGTAAAAAGATGAAACTGATAGACAAGCTTACTACTTATAAAAAGTCATTGATTTACGAAGTAGTTACGGGAAAAAAGACGTGCGTTTATGAAAAAATTGGAGATATGGTAGAAAATGAGTGATATATTTTCAGCAAATAATGAAGGGTGTCAAATAGCAGAATTAGATGAAATAGCAATGATTTTAATGGGAATTTCAGATAATATGTTTTCCGGTCCAAGTGTTTCAATTAGCGATCGAGGTACATATTTTTTACAGGGGGAATCAATTACTGCATCTGAAAATACAATTAAAAGTATTGATTTTTGCTGTCATAGGGGATATTTTGCAGATGCGTTTACATTAGCAAGAAAATATAGAGATGATATAATTCAATATGTTTTTATAGCTCAGATTGTAGAAAATATGCCAAGATTGGATGATGATGAATTTAAAAAATTATATGGAACAGATTTAACGGTTGAAAATTTGATTCAAGCTATAGAATCAGAGATGGGTATATTAGCGGCAGGTACACGTAAATCCGCTACAGATTTAGCTGTTGAATTGTGGGTTTATGATGCTTTGGAAGATGAAAAATATTTTAAGGAGCGAAAACAGTATTTTGATACATCAAAATATATAACACAGCTTGTTAAAGATGAAGATATAAAGCAGTTAATGGAAATATACCTTAAAGGTATATGGAAAGACACAGATAGAACTTTAAATAATTATGTACATGGCAATGGGCGGAAATATATTTTGGATAATTACCCTTTATATGGAGATTATCAAAAAAGAAAGCAAAAATTAATTGAAACTGTACGCGATATAACATCAATATTTATTAGCATTCTTTCTATTGCATTGCCGAATAAAATACAGTCATCTGACTATAGAGATGATATGGAATTTGGTATTACACCAAGAGAGGGATGTCAATATTGGGTGATGCCAATGATTGTTGAATTTATGGATATGCATTTTCCTAAGATACATCCCGATTTATTGCAGTTTTTAGAGGATAACAATAAATATGGAATGAAAATGATGATGAGGGATTATGCAGAATAAAAGATAAAGGTTTTTAAAATACGTTAAAATGATATAAATAACATGATGATGTGAGAGGAATATTATGAATGAACCCATAAAAACTGAAAATACTGATATTATGAGCATCTATCAAAAATCAGAAAATATATTATCAGATATACAAAATATTATAGAAACTTCCCAACGGCAAGCCTACCATGCAGTAGACACAATCCTGTCACAAAGAAACTGGCTGATTGGGTATCGAATAGCAGAGGAAGAAATTGATGGTTCAGACCGCGCTGAATATGGTGCAAATATCATAAAAAAGTTGTCCAAACAGCTAACCGCAAAGTATGGAAAAGGTTATGACCGCAGTAATCTTTATCATTGTCTGCGCTTTTACAAAGAATTTCCCCAGATTGTCGACACAGCGTGTCGACAATCCCATATACGGCTTTCATGGTCTCATTATCGTGCATTATTGCAGGTAGCAGATGCCACTGCACGCAGTTGGTATGAGAAAGAGGCCTATGAGCAGACATGGAGCGTCCGTACATTACAGCGCAATATCAATACGCAATATTACTACCGCATCTTGCAGTCTCAGCATAAAGAACTGGTGGAACAGGAAATGCTTGAAAAGACTTCCGATTTCCAGAATGACAAGTTAGAGTTTATCAGAAATCCCGTCATAGCGGAATTTCTCGGGTTATCGTCCAACACGGATTTTACGGAAACGGAGCTGGAAACCAGCATTATTTCCAATATTCAGAAATTTCTTATGGAAATGGGAAAAGGATATGCCTTTGTAGCTCGTCAGCAGCATATCAAGACAGAGAAAGAGGATTATTTTATAGACCTTGTATTTTACAATTATATTTTGAAGTGTTTTGTTCTGATTGATTTGAAAACGGGCAAGATTACGCATCAGGATGTAGGGCAGATGGATATGTATATCCGCATGTACGATGAATTAAAGAAGGGTGCGGACGATAATCCGACATTAGGTATTGTACTCTGTACGGAAACGGATGAAGATATCGCAAGGTATTCCGTCCTTCATGGCAATGAACAGTTGTTTGCATCAAAATATAAATTGTATTTGCCGACAGAGGAAGAACTGCGGAAAGAAATTGAAACGCAAAAAACCATGTTTTATTTACAGCAGAAAGAAAAGCAGAGCGAGTAAACGCACATTGCAGGAAATTTGTTGAAGAGCAAAATGCACATTGAGGAGGAACGATTCATGTCGGATTTTGATGTAAAGGAAAAACGTTTTGAACAGGATATAGAAGAATATCTTATTACCGAGGGTGGCTATGCAAAAGGAGATCCACGTAAGTTTGATCGTAAACTGGCATTGGATACGGAAACCTTTCTGAAATTTTTAAAAACAAGTCAGCCTAAACAATGGGAACGCTATGAGAAAATTTACGGAACAGACAGTGAAAAGCAGGTAGTGGAGCGCTTTTGCCGCGAGGTAAAAATGGTAGGACTGCTTCAGGTTTTGCGTCAGGGATTTACAGACCGAGGTGTTAAATTCCGTGCAGTATTTTGGAAACCGGAAACTTCCATTAATATAACAACACAGGAACAATTTGCAGCCAATATATTACATTGTACAAGGCAGTTACATTATTCTCCCAGTAATGAAAACAGCATTGACATTGTGTTGTTTGTCAATGGGATTCCGGTTGTTTCAATGGAATTAAAATGTCAGTTTACAGGTCAGAGTACAACAAATGCGATGGAGCAATACAAATTTGACCGCAGAGGAAAAGATGCAATCTTTGCTTTTAAGGAACGTGTGCTTGTTCATTTTGCCGTTGACTTGACACAGGTTTATATGACCACACGTTTAGAGGGGGAAAAGACTTATTTTCTGCCATTTAATCAGGGTAGTAACGGTGCCGGGCGAGTCGGAGGAAAAGGAAATCCTATCAATGAAAACGGATATGATACAGCGTATCTCTGGCAGAATGTTCTCTGTAAAGAGCGTCTGCTTGAAATCCTGAACAAGTACCTTCATCGAAAGGTAGAACGGGATAAAGATACAGGTGAAATTGTATCAGAGACAATGATTTTTCCCCGGTATCATCAACTGGATGTAGTAACAAAACTGCTGGCGGATGTCAAAAGGAATGGATCAGGTAGGAATTATCTGATTCAACATAGTGCAGGTTCCGGAAAATCCAATTCCATTGCATGGCTTGCCCATCGTTTGGCGGGACTGCATAATACATATGACGAGAAGATTTTTCAGTCAGTTATTATTGTCACAGACCGCAAAGTGCTGGATGAGCAGTTGCAAAATACGGTTTATCAGTTTGACCATGTAGAGGGTGTGGTGCAGAAGATTGAAAAAAATGCACAGCAGCTAAAAAACGCCATCAATGATGGAAGTCCTATTATTATTACAACATTGCAAAAATTTCCTGAAATATACAAAGACGTGAAATCCGGTAATAAACGGTTTGCCATTATTGTAGATGAGGCACATTCTTCCCAGACAGGGGATTCTGCGAAAAAATTGAAGCGTGCACTGGCAGATAAAGAGAAGATTTTAGAAGAATATGCCCAAATGGAATATGAGCAAGAGCAAAGTTACAAGGATGATGAAGATCAATTGTTGGATGAACTGGCAGCACACGGAGTACATAGTAATATGTCATTTTTTGCATTCACAGCGACACCCAAAGAAAAGACACTCAATATGTTTGGCTGGAAAGGTGAGAACGGCGGCTATCATCCGTTTCACGTCTACTCTATGAGGCAGGCGATTGAGGAGGGTTTTATTCTTGATGTGCTGAAAAATTATATGACATATAAAATGTATTATAAGATTGTAAAATCAATACCTGATAATCCGGAGATAGATACAACAACAGGAGTAAAGGCCGTTTTGGATTACGAAAAACTGCATCCGCATAATATCTCTCAAAAGACTGCCATTATGCTGGAGCAGTTTTATCGTGTTACCAGAACAAAGATTGGCGGTAAAGCAAAGGCAATGGTGGTAACGCCGTCACGTTTACATGCGGTACGGTACTTACAGGAATTTCGGAGGCAGATTCTTGAGAAAGGTTATGATCTTGATGTACTTGTTGCATTTTCGGGAGAAATTGAAGATGACGGGCAGACATTTACGGAAGAAAAACTGAACAAGACAAAGGATGGAAAGACAATCAAAGAAAAAGCATTATCCAAAGCGTTTAACACAGATGATTTCGGTATGTTGATTGTGGCGGAAAAATATCAGACAGGATTTGATGAACCATTATTGCATACGATGTTTGTGGACAAGAAGCTGTCGGGTGTGAAAGCGGTTCAGACACTTTCACGTCTCAACCGTACCTACAGAGGAAAACAGGATACGTTTATTCTTGATTTTGTAAATTCGGCGGAGGATATCAAAAAATCTTTTGAGCCATATTATGAAGAAACCACTTTAGAAGAAGAGACAAATCCGAATGTTATTTATGATCTGAAAAATACGCTGGATGAGTACCATGTATATCAGGAAAATGAAATCATGCAGTATGCAGACATATTTTATGCAAAGAAGCAGCAAACAAGCGGCGATATCGGCAAATTACAGGGAAAAATAAAACCGGCGCTTGACCGTTTTCAATCATTAAGTGCAGAGCGGCAGGATATGTTTCAATCGACACTTGCCCGTTTCAACCGCATTTATGCCTTTATTACGCAGGTATGCCGCTTGTTTGACAAGGACATCCATAAATTCAGTGTCTATGCTAAATTCTTATTGATGCAGTTACCGAAAGGCAGTACGGAACGTGTCAATGTAGATGATAAAGTGCTGTTGGAATATTACCGACTGGAAAAAGATTTTGAAGGAAGCATTGATTTGGAACCGGCAGAAGAAGGTTTTCGCCCGATTACCGGTGAAGCGGGACGTAAGGATAAGAAAAAGAGTCCGCTTACAGTCATTATTGACAAAATCAATGAACGCTATGGAACGGATTTTACAGAGATGGATAAAGTGTTGTTACAGATTGAAAGTGATTATGAAGCGCAGGATAAGTGGCATGGATATGCACAGAATAATGATTTTAAGACATTTATGCTGCTTTTTGAGAAGGATTTTCCTAATATGGCGGCGAGCCGCTATGAACAAAATGAGGCGTTTTTTGTACGGCTGTTTCAAGAGCCGGATATGATGAAACAGATTATGGAAACGCTTGGAACGGTATTGTATGAGAAACTAAAAAGGAAGAGCGATGTCGTATATTCATTTGAACCGAAAGTAAGTATGGTGGCGGAAGATGTACGGTATGGAAAGGGGTAAAAGTTCTTTATGATACAGTTAATGAATTATTGTAAGAGCTGTACACTTGAGCAAATTAGGGGAATAAAGTGTTCTATAGCAGGATTGATAAGAGTATCTGAAAACTATAGTGTAAGTATAGAAACAAAAGAACTTTCCAGAGAATTGTATCAACAGATAAAACACAGTGATAATGATGTTATCTATTTAAAAACAGTTGACCAACATGTGACTATTATGGGGTATTGGGTTACTGACAAACATACAAGAGGAGTAGAAAATGTTGTTTTTTCTATTACTTGTGAGGCAAAGAAAAGCTTTTGGGGTAGTCAATATTGTAGTGTAAACGATAATTGCTTTGAAGAATTTTCTATACAAGTGACAGAAGGAGTAGAATTGATAGGACTTACACCTTATGGTAAATTGGATACAGAGAATACTTTATTCCACATACAGTCAGAAATAAATATCGAAACGCATATGAAGCAGATCGGTAAAAAAGATGGCTTTTCTTGTTTTGCAGCCCCAAAAATACAACGAGTAGGTACAGACATACGATTTGGAATTCAATACGGAATAAATTGTTCACAAGAATATACATTATCAATTAGTGATATTGAACAAAAAATTCATAATCTCATACTGCTTATGGAAGTATTATGTGGGGAAAGAGTATCAGTAACTAATATGGAAGTGCGGATAGGGAAAGAAATTTATAAGTATTTGGGACAACCTATGATTCCCAAAGAACAGTTACATACCTTTGACAGAGAGCATTTTGACGCCCGCGGTTATGTACGGAGAAAAATATTTAAACTTTCTGACTTCAATCAGAATATTGATGAAGTTATTCGTAGGTTTGGAGAACTTTCTGCTGAGGATAAAGTAGCATTTGGGGCATATCAGCAGCTTATGATGGATGATGAGTTACAAATCTTTACTGTAAATAATTTTTTGAAAGCTATGCAGATGGTGGAAGGGATAGAGCGGGCAGGAGATAGAAAAAAAGCTCATAAAGAATTTAAGAAAATTCGAAATAGCATTGTTGAGAAGTTGGCGGATGAAGATGATAAACAATTCATTACGGACTATTGTGATGATCATGGAGAAGAATTTAGAGAATGTCTGGATAGAATGACAAATAAATGTTTTATGGTACTATCAGAAACCGACAACAGTGGTTGTACTGATATAATATCAAATATAAAAAAAGACCGCGATGTTTATACTCATGCGTCACATAAAAATGATCCACTATTAAGTCAAGCAGATTTAAGGGGGATTACATATTGTTTTGAGGTCTTTTTTAGGATAAAAGTGCTTATATATCTTGGGCTAAGCAAGGAATTTATACGAGAAAGGCTTTCTTATGATAGAAGGTTTGTAGCATATTATGAGAACTTATTTGGGCAGACGATTAAGGCAGAGGATTGTGGAACAGGGGAGTATGATGATATTATGCAAAGTATTTAAAAAGCTGCTTGATGAAAGTATAAATGAGAATGTTGACTGGCAGAATAAGCAAAAAATGAGGTAAACATGGATAAGGAACAATTTCAAAGAGATATACAAAAAGCGGATAATGATTCATTAAGAATAGGTGCAGCTAATCGTATTGTGCAATTGTTGGATAAGCAACGTTATAGCAATAATGAGAATAGTGTTAAACGGTGGATTTGGGAATTATGCCAAAATGCTAGGGTGGTGTGAAATGTTTATATTTGATTTTGTGGCGGATGTGGTCTTAGATCAGATCGTGGATTGGATCTATGGAAAGATTATCAGCTTTCTGAATGACTTCTTTGCAATGATGAACAACATGGGCGTTGAGCTGTTTGAGCTGCCGTGGATACAGGCAGTAACTACATTTTTTGGGTATCTTGGTTGGACGCTTTTTGTGGTTGGGATTGTGGTCGGAGCCTTTGAGTGTGCCATTGAATATCAGGGCGGCAGGGGGAGCGTGAAGGATACAGCGCTCAATTATGTGAAGGGCTTCATGGCAGTCAGCCTGTTCACGGTGCTGCCAGTCAATCTGTATTCTCTGTGCGTGTCCCTACAGGGTACCTTTGGCTCCGCCATATCGGGACTTGTGAACCCGGAGAGCATTGGTGAGATGGCTCAGGGGGCTTTGATGTCGGCGTCCATTCCGGGCATCGGAAATCCCATCCTACAGATATTCTGTGCGGTGATGATGGGGTATGCGGTGATCAAGGTATTCTTTGCAAACCTGAAGCGGGGTGGTATTTTAGTGATCCAGATCGCGGTAGGAAGCCTGTATATGTTTTCCGTGCCAAGGGGATATATTGACGGATTTACACAGTGGTGCAAACAGGTTATCGGAATCTGTGTCACAGCATTTTTACAGTCCACGATACTGACAGCAGGGCTTCTGGTATTTTTGGACCATCCGCTTTTGGGGCTTGGACTGATGCTTTCTAGCACAGAAGTACCAAGAATTGCAGGACAGTTCGGACTAGATACCAGCACAAAGACAAACCTGATGGGCGGAGTGTATGCAGCGCAAAGTGCAGTCAACCTGTCAAGGACTGTGGCGCGGGCTGTGGCAGTTTAAAACACTGCATAAGGGGGCGTTCTGTCAGCCAAGTGGCATACAGGGCGCTCGGAAATAATCTGACAGTGCTGTAAGCAGATTTTTATTGCATGAGGCATTGTCTGTTTTATCAAGAGGAGAGGAGGAAAAGAATGTATATTTATCCCGATAATCTAAAGTCAAAGGCATCCATGTGGCTGTGGGAACTCAAAGACCTCGCGGTCACAGGAACGATTATTTTATTCTCTGTATTTGCGTTTGCTTTTGCAGGCGTCTGGTTCCCGTTAGTCATTGCAGGAGCCTATGCCTTTCTGACCATACAGGTGGAGGATACGACCATTATGGATTTTATCCGTTATGCCTGCGCCTATTTTCTGACAACACAGCAGTATTTTGAATGGAGGTATACACCAGATGAATAAGAAAAAGGAACAGTCTACAAGAGAACTGATGGGGATCAGGGAGCTGACGGATTACAGTATACGCACCCATAGAAACGAGGATCTGGTATTTTTCCTGATACAGCCAAGCAACTTATCCGTATTGTCCGAGGAGAGCCTGTCAGCGAGGATTTACGGCCTGATGACCGTTCTGAAAGGCATCACGGAGATCGAAATGATGTGTCTCAATTCAAGGGAGAACTTCGAGGACAACAAAAGATATTTAAAGAAACGTGCGGAGGAGGAAGAGAATCCTGTAGTGCGGAAGCTCCTTGAACTGGACGCGGGACACCTTGACCAGATGCAGGTACAGATGGCGACGGCAAGGGAATTTTTACTGATTCTGCGGCTTGGAAAACAGAAGGAACACGAGACGTTCGCTTACTTAAACCGTATTGAGAAGATGCTGGTGGAGCAGGGATTTAAGGCAGCGCGTGCGGAGGAGGAGGACATCAGAAGGATACTTGCAGTCTATTTTGAACAGAATGTAACAACGGAAAAGTTCGAGGAATTTGACGGGGAGCGGTGGATTATCTTAAATGACTGAGCGCCCGGGAGTGTTATATTTGTGTTGCTTTCCTGTCCAGATATCAATATAATGTACATGAGGTGATGGAATTGACACTGCTAGAATGCATAAAAGAAAAAGGGCTGTCCCGTTACAGCCTGTCAAAAATAAGCGGGGTGCCGTGGGACACACTGTCAAAGCTCTGCTGCGGCGAGATCTGTTTTGAACAGTGCAGCAAAGAACTGCTTTCAAAGCTGTCAGAAGCGCTTGGGAGCAGCGTGGAAGAACTGATGCTTCTGGAGACAGGAAATGACATGGATGAGGACGGGAGGCCAAGGGATAAAAAGTATCTGGAGACAGGGCTGCCGGAAAGCCTGCAGCATTCCCTGGATGAATTTATACAGGGAGAAAAGGAGCAGGTGTCGCATATGGACTGTCTGTGGGGAGAACTCTACGGCTCTATCAATGCCTGCCAGTGGGGAGGGCGGATTACAAAGGAACAGGCAGATTACCTGCGGGGAAAATACCTGTTTGGAGAGGAGGAAGAGGAAGATGATTGATTTTACATCGTGCGAAGTGAATAAATTCAAGGCTTATGGCGGAGCAAATGGAAATAAGATACATATACGGTATCAGGGGAAGGGGTATATGCTGAAATTTCCGCCAGTACCCGGACGCAGCAAAACCATGAGCTATACAAACGGCTGCATCAGTGAATACCTTGCCTGCCATATTTATGGACTGCTTGGAATGAAGGTACAGGAGACAATTCTTGGCACATATACAGACAGACGGGGGAAAGAAAAGGTAGTAGTTGCCTGCCGTGATTTTACAGACAGCGGGAAGAGGCTGATTGAATTTGCACAGCTGAAAAATACATGCGTGGACAGTGAGCAGAACGGGTATGGCACAGAAATTTCCTCCATTATGACAGCAATTGATGAACAGACACTGATACCACATGCAGAAATGAAGTCTTTTTTCTGGGACATGTTTATTGTGGATGCCCTGCTTGGAAATTTTGACCGCCATAATGGAAACTGGGGGATTCTGGTGGATGAGGAGAAACAGACAGCGGAGATTGCGCCGGTATATGACTGCGGTTCCTGTCTCTATCCACAGCTTGCATTAGAGGAAATGCAGGGCGTTATGGAACAGGAAGAGGAGATTGACAAACGTATCTTTGTGTATCCGGCTTCCGCGATAGAAGAACACGGCAGAAAGGTGTCTTATTATAAATTTATATCTTCCCTGAAAAATGGGGACTGTAACGCAGCGCTGAAGCGTATTTACGGGCGTATTGACATGGGGCGCATTGACAGTCTGGTAGAAGAAACGCCGTTTCTGGAACCGGTACAGAAAGAATTTTACAAAGTAATGATCAGGGAACGGAAAAAGAAGATACTGGACTGCAGCATGGAACAGCTTCTGAAACAGGAAGAGCAGGCTGGAATGCAGGAGCGGCAGGCATCCGTACAGTCTATGTAAAGCAAATACGAAAAAAGGGTACAAAGAGTATCAGACGGAATGTTTGGTACTTTTTTTGTGCCCGGTTTAATGGTGAAGGAGGATTTAATGACAACAAATACAATGAACAAAGACAGGAAGAAAAAAATGGAGACACAGTCACCGGGAGAGGTGAAGCTCAAGGGATTTCTGGACATGATTGCCCCGTCTGTCATCCAGTTTTACACGGACCATTATATCTGCGGCAACACTTACCGCAGCGTATGGGCGCTCAGGGAATACCCGACCGCCACCGACGAGCAGGCAATCCTGCGCCACCTTGGGGAGAAGGACGGTGTCACCCTGCGCATTTACACACGGCAGGTGACATCTGCGGAGGAGAAAAAGATCATCAGCAATGCGGCAAACAAAAACCGCATGAAACAGGGAACCACGGAGAACCTGCAGGAGACCGTAACGGCCGCAAGCAACCTTCAGGATGTGACAAACATCATTGCCGCCATGCACCGCAACAGGGAGCCGCTGCTGCACACTGCTGTGTTTCTTGAACTGTCTGCACCAGATGTGGAGAAGCTGAAACTTTTACAGACGGAGGTGCTGACAGAGCTGATCCGATCAAAACTGAATGTAGACAGACTGCTCCTCAGACAGAAGCAGGGATTTATGTGCGTGCAGCCGGCAGGAAGAAATGTCTTTTTGGAGCAGTTTGAGCGTGCACTGCCAGCCTCCAGCGTGGCAAATCTGTTCCCGTTTAACTACTCTGGCAAGACAGATAAAAATGGTTTTTATATCGGCAGGGACAAATTTGGCAGCAATGTCATCGTGGACTTTAACCAGAGGGCGGATGATAAAACCAATGCCAACATTTTGATTCTTGGAAACTCAGGACAGGGAAAATCCTACCTGTTAAAGCTGATATTAACTTCATTGCGGGAATCGGGCATGAAGGTCATCTGTTTAGATCCCGAACACGAGTATACAGACCTGACAGGCAATCTCGGCGGCTGCTTTGTGGATCTGATGGGCGGGGAGTATAGGATCAATGTGCTGGAGCCAAAGACATGGGATGAAAACGGAAGCCCGGAGGACACGGAGGCGCCGTATGCGTTCCGCTGTTCCTCAAAGTTAAGCCAGCACATTTCGTTTTTGAAGGATTTTTTCAGGACGTACAAAAACTTTTCAGACAGCCAGATTGACACCATTGAGATTATGCTGGCAAAGCTGTATGAACAGTGGGGCATCTGTGACAATACGGATTTTTCGGGATTAAAACCAGAGGATTATCCTGTGCTCTCGGATCTGTATGAGCTGATGGAGGAGGAATATAAACACTATAACGTGAAGAAAAAAGAACTGTATACCGCAGAATTACTGCAGGAAATCTGTCTTGGACTCCACTCCATGTGCAAAGGGGCGGAGTCCAAATTCTTTAACGGGCATACCAACATCACGGACAGCAGCTTCCTGACGTTTGGCGTGAAGGGACTTCTGCAGGCGAGCAGAAATGTAAAGGATGCCATGCTGTTCAATATCCTCTCATACATGTCCAACGAGCTTCTGACCAACGGGCACACGGCGGCCAGCATTGACGAATTTTATCTGTTTCTCACGAACCTGACAGCGGTGGAGTATATACGGAATTTTATGAAGCGTGTGCGCAAGAAGGAGAGTGCAGTCATCCTTGCAAGCCAGAACCTTGAGGATTTTAACATAGACGGTATCCGGGAGTACACCAAGCCGCTGTTCTCCATTCCTACCCACGCATTCCTGTTCAATGCGGGAAACATTGACGCGAAATTTTATGTTGATACCCTGCAGTTAGAGCAGAGCGAATACAACCTGATCCGTTATCCGCAGAGGGGCGTGTGCCTGTATAAGTGCGGCAATGAACGCTACAACCTGATGGTGCATGCGCCGGAGTATAAGGAAAAACTGTTTGGAAATGCTGGTGGACGATAGATTTCTGAAATTTATTCCAACGCGGAAGAATAGGACAATGACTGTATTCAGGGCGTGCGTGAGGGCGCCGCCAGAGAGAGGCATGTAAATATAGTATTTTACAGTAACAAAAAATTTTAAGAGGGGAGGCAGAAAAGTGTTTTATGGACATGCGGGAGCAGAAGTTTGGAATAGAGATTGAACTGACAGGCATTACACGGGAGAAAGCGGCAGAAGTAATTGGTACATATCTTGGATATCCGTCACACTATGACGGCGGTTTTTACAAGGAATACAGTGTCATGGATGAGCAAAACCGAAAGTGGAAAGTCATGTATGATTCCAGTATCATGGCAAAGAAAAAGAATGGCACACGCGCTAATGATGACTATAAGGTGGAGTTTGTATCCCCCATCTGTGAATACAGCGATATTCCAAGGATACAGGAGATTATCCGCCAGCTGCGGCATGCGGGGGCGGTGGCAGGGGAGAACAGCGGCATCCATGTACATATCAACGCAGCCCCGCACAATGCAAAAACGCTGCGCAACCTTACGAACATCATGTACAGCAAGGAGGACCTGATTTATAAAGCGCTGCGAGTAGATGTGGACAGGGAGTATCGTTACTGTAAGAAGGTGGAAGAGGATTTCTTGCAGGAGCTCAACCGTAAGAAACCGCAGACGCTGCAGGAGGTCAGCACAATCTGGTATAAGGGCAGGGACGGCAGCTGTGAGCACTACCATACAAGCAGGTATCACTGCCTGAATCTGCACAGTGTGTTCCAGAAAGGGACGATAGAATTCCGTCTCTTTAATTCCACCACCCATGCTGGGAAGGTCAAGACCTATATCCAATTATGTCTGGCGATATCCGCGCAGGCGCTCAACCAGTCCAGTGCGGGACGCATCAAAACCACAAGCACCAATGAGAAATATACGTTTCGGACATGGCTTTTGCGTCTTGGCATGATTGGTGATGAGTTCAAGACTGCAAGGAAGCTTCTGCTGGAGAATCTGGAGGGCGGCATCGCATGGAAAGATCCAGAGCAGGCACAGCGGCAGAAGGAGCGGCTGCGGGCAGTGAAAGAAAAGAAAGAAGCAGCAAAACCAGAGAGGATTCAGACAGAAGAAATGCTGGAAGAACCACAAGAGGAAGAAGCGCAGGGAATGGGTATGACGCTGTAAATATTAGAAAACATAAAAATTTAAAGGAGAAGGAAAATGCAGAAAAGAAAAAAATATATTGCCTATGGCTCCAATCTAAATCTGAACCAGATGGCAGGACGGTGTCCGACGGCCAAGGTGGTTGGAAAGGGAGAAATTAAGGACTATGAGCTTTTATTCCGGGGATATGACGGCTGCGCAGTGGCAACGGTGGAACCAAGGAAAGGTGCCAGTGTCCCTGTGCTGATCTGGGAGATCGGTCCCGATGATGAAGGAAGGCTTGATGTTTATGAGGGATATCCAAGGCTTTACGGCAAAACTGATCTGGAGGTACAGACAGAGAATGGATGCGAATCTATTATGGCGTATACGATGAATGACAGGTATCACATCGGAATGCCCTCAGACATCTATCTGGAAACCATCAGGAAGGGATATCAGGATGCCGGATTTGACACAGCGGTTCTTATGGACAGTGTCTCGCACTGCAGGGAGGTGGCTGTACAGGAACTGGAAGGAACGGAGGAGAATACATGGACCCAGCATCTGCTGTAGTCATAGCGAAGGCTGCCATCGCTGCCGGGAGCAGTAAGAAAGCAAGGACAGGGACCGCTTCTGTAATTGCAGCCCTATGCCTGCCGGTTATCCTGATCATTGTGTGCCTTATGAGTGTGGCTTCCGGCGGCGCGGACCATAACCGGGCGGCAGTACGGTTTGCTTTCAGGGGAGGGGATGCAGGTGCACAAATGCCTGCTGACTACAGGGAATATATCGCAAAGATGCAGGAGAGCTTTGCAGAGCTTGATACTGTCCTTGACAGGATTGAGGAAGTGTCAGAGGGAGAGCCGCCCGACCGTGATCTGGTCAGAGCGGTGTTTTACGCCCTGTATTTCGGCGAGAACAGGGTGCGGCTGGATGCGGAGGATTATGTCCGTTTTGCAGACTGCTTTGTGGATTATGAGGAAAGGACAAGGCTGATAGAACATGAAGATGGCAGCACCGGGGAGGAGACCTACACCGCTGCGGTGGCAGTCACAAACAAGGTGGAAATATTTAACAACATCAAAAATGATTATGGTAAAGCCACAACTTATGAGCAGCAGTCCAATGCCGTGAATGTGTGGTATCTCGCAAAATATGATACTGCCGCACCGCAGGAAGGAGATGGTTTTGATGACTGGCATGGCTGGAATATGCCAGAGGAGACTGCTTATTATGATCTCCCTGCAAGTGAGGCAGGCAAAAAAGTAGTAGAACTTGCCATGTCACGGCTGGGAGATCCGTATTCACAGAATTACCGGGGAAGGGGAAGCTATGTGGACTGCAGCTACCTCACGATGTGGTGTTACAGGCAGACAGGGATAATAATTCCCACAACTGCGGCGGAGCAGGGGCGTTATATGGTGGAGCATAACCTGACCATATCAAGACAGAACCTGCAGCCCGGCGATCTGGTATTCTGGAGCTACAAGCCCAATGGAAGGTTTATGAACATTACCCATGTGGGTGTTTATGCAGGAAACGGAAAGGTGGTGGATGCCTCTTATTCAAAAGGAAAAGTAGTGTACAGGAATTTATTTGACAGTGATAAACAGGTGCTTTATGGCAGGCCGCAGTAGTTTTTGATGCCAGAGGCATCTGTTTTTATAAACTGTTATTCTGTGCAGGTGAAGCAATCATATCAGGAAAGGAGCAGGGAGATTTGTCCGGACGATAAAGCATGCTTTGCTCTGGGAATGAATGGATTTAGAAAAACAGGCACTGGAGATATTAAGAACTTTTGAGGGCGGCGAACCTTACCAGCTTGGATACAGTGGAGGCAAGGATTCGGATGTAGTATTCCATCTTGCAAAGAAAAGCGGGGTAAAATTTCAGGCGGTACATAACCATACTACGGTGGACGCACCGGAGACTGTGAGGTATGTGAGAAGCAAAAGGGGCGTGGTCGTCTTATATCCGTCCATGAGCATGTGGGAGCTTATTGTGAAGCATAAGACACCACCCACGCGCCGTATGCGATACTGCTGTGAGGAGTTAAAGGAGTATTCAGGTGCTGGGAAAAAGGTGATAACCGGCGTAAGGAAGTCCGAGAGCAGGAACCGGAGGCAGAATCAGGGGTTCGTCACCCTTATAAAACCAGATCGTACAGCAAGAAAACTGACAGATGATGAACTGTTTCTTTCAAACGATAAGGGTGGGATTGTTGTTATGAATTATGACAATTCTGAGGTACACCGCATGGTAGAGAGCTGCTACCGGACATCAAAGACGCTGGTAAATCCTATTTTGGAATGGGATGATGAGTATCTGTGGTGGTATATCCAAAAGGAGCAGATAGAGATTAATCCGTTGTACAGGGAGGGATTTCAAAGAATCGGATGTATCGGATGTCCAATGTCATGCCAATAAATTGGCAGGCAAGAAGCGCTGGCGTGAATTTGCCCGTTATCCAAAGTATAAGGACGCCTATATCCGTACATTTGCTAAGATGCTGGAATACAGGAAAGTCTGCGGCAACAAGGAGGTCGCAGGCTGGAAAACGCCGGAGAGTGTCTTTCAGTGGTGGATGGAGGATCAGTGTATGGAAGGACAGATAAGTATGATTATTGAAGGAAATGAGATCACTGGTTTTTGTGAGAAAGGATGAAGTGAAAGTGGTGAAATAAGTTGTTATGAGAAAGAACAAAATAAATTGGAGGATAAAGTATGAGGGCAGATTTCAGGAGAAAGGAACCGGAAGCGAAAGTAAACGAGTGTGTCATAGAAAAAGTGATTGTACTGCCAGATGCGGAGTATGACTATTTTGCAAAACACCTGCTGTATGATTATGACTTTATAGACGAAAACAGGGAGCTGATGGGTGAATGGGACAGCGTATGGCACTGCCTGTTGGTGACAGGAGACAGAAACGGGGAGGGCGTGCTTGTGCAGAGTGAGGGTTCTTCCTATGCGCGGTATTCTGCATTTGTTCCATCTGTTTCTGGTCTAATTATACAGGAAAAGTGTGAAAAATACGGACACAGAGAGAACACGCAGGCTGAAAAATACTGTCAGCAGATGATATGAGGTGGGGGCATATGTGGCATATCAGGGAAAAATAGGAGATAAGGAAAAGAAACACAGCCTGTACTTCGTGCTGCTTTTTTAAGAGTATTGTGGTATGATAACAGTAGATCTGAAAGGATGGTGACAGAGTGAAGATACTAAGAAAAATAGACCTTTTCCAAAAAGAAATCAATACACTGCGCCCGTTGGAGGAGGAAATACTGGAGCAGATAAAGGATTATTACCGGGTGGGGCTTACATGGACATCGAATGCCTTGGAGGGAAACTCCCTGACAGAGAGTGAGACAAAAGTGCTTCTGGAGGATGGTCTGACAGTGGGCGGAAAGCCGCTCAGAGATCTATTCGAAGCAGTGGATCATGCCAAAGCCTATGACTTTATGTTTTCTGCGCTTCAGAACCGCTGCATTGATGAGTACACAGTGCTCAGGATGCATGAGCTGTTCTACCAGAATATAGAACCGGAATATGCCGGGCGCTACCGAAATATGCGGGTGATTATTACAGGTTCCCGTTACCCTGTGACTGCGCCGGAGAAGATAGAAGAGGAGATGGGGCGGCTGTTTGAGTGGATACAGAACGAGCGGGACGGATATCATCCTGTGGAATTTGCGGCCCAGCTCCATAAACGGTTTGTGTTCCTGCACCCTTTCAAAGATGGGAATGGCAGAGTAGCAAGGCTCCTTATGAACCTTGCGCTGATTCAGGACGGATACCTGCCAGTGATTGTTCCGCCTGTGCTGCGTCTGGAGTATGTGTCCCTGCTGGAGCGGGCACACCGGGATGACGGGGACTTTGTGGCATTCATCGCAGAGCGGGAGCTTGAATCGCAGAAAGAGATTCTGCGGCTGTTTCAGATACCGTTCCCAAAGGAAGAACAGAATATGGGACAGTCCCCTGCGCTATAGTATGATGACAACAGAAGAAAGAAATATGAAAATGGCGGTATGCCGGATACAGAAATGTGTCCGGTTTTTTTGTGCACAGGGGCACGTAAGGAAATTAGCAGCTTCGCTGCACGTGCCCCGCGCGGCGGGTAGGGGAAGATAGCACTTCCCTACTCGATTTTAGCGGACTGTCATGTGTTGTTAGAAGCAGAATTAAAGTCATTGAATAAAATAGTGTCATAGATTTCAGAGACCAAAAAGGAGGACAAGAATGGCAGACAGAGAGATTAAGATTACATTTCCAGAGAAGAAGATGGAGGCGCTTGTCTTTTTTCTTGGGGAGCAGAATGAGAAGATTGAGGAGGTGCTGACAGCGCATCTGGACAAGACCTATGAAAAGTATGTGCCCCAGCAGGTCAGGAAGTTTGTAGACAGCCAGATCGCTGCGGCGCAGGAGGAAGCGCCGATACCAGTGCCCAGAGCACAGCGGCAGACAAGAGAGCCAAGGGAGACAGGGCGGAGGAATGCCAGACAGGGCACAAGGCAGAATGCTTCCAGAGAAGAGGCACACAGCACACAAAGCGAAGTCGAAGTACAGGAGAATGAGCCAGTCCAAAGTGTGACAGAACCAGAAGAGACACCAGCAATGAGTATGGGAATGTGAGGAGACAAAAATGGTATTAGAGGAATATAAAGATTATTTTACAAACATGTATGAGACAGATAGCCTGACCGTCGCTGTCTGCAATGCAGAGGCAAACCGTGCACAGCTGTCAGACATGCCGCATGAACAGTGGGAGGATCTGGCACTGTATTATGGCGTCAGGGTGCCGCTCATAGTAAATAAAAACGGTGTCGTTGCAATTCATAACAGCCAACTGGAGACGTGGGGCATCAGTAAAGAACAGCTAAAAAAAGACGCATGGGAGAACATGGAGAAAGAATATCCGGCAGTATTGTGTACAATGGATAATGTTGTATGCGGGAAGTATGACAGCATTTCTCTTGAAACAGAAGCGGAAGGAACAGAGGAATCTCTGGCAGATGATACCATGTTTGTGCTCAGCAATGCCGGGGATATACAGGGCGCAGCCTACATGTTTGACAAGAGGCTCATGGAAAAGACTGCAGCGAAACTGGATTCGAATCTGGTCATACTCCCGTGTTCTGTGGACGAAATCATCATTATGAGGGAGACAGAAGGAATGGATATGGAATCCATGAAAGACATGGTAAGGGAGGCAAATGAAACAGCAGTAAAACCGGAGAAGCGGCTGTCGAATGAAGTATACCATTACAACAGGGAGAGCCAGATGCTGTCTATGGTAAAACCGGCGCAGCCTGAACAGGATCTCCTGCCAGATCGGTCAGCCGGGGAGGAGGCACAAAACTATGACTGTGATGGACAAAACGGGTACGGAATGTCAGGTATGATGCAGCAGCTGTAACGCTGTTGTTACAAAAAAAGAAACAAGGGAAGGTAATTTCTCCGTAGGTTGCTGCGGTGAAATTCATTTTCAAATATAAAATCAGGAGGAAATAAGAATGAAGCAGGCAGTGGTGACAATCAAATATGACGAGGAAAAGTTAAACGCTATAAGGCAGTACATGGGCAAAAAAGATGCTGATTTTGAGACAGAGTTAAATGATGTCCTTGGAAAAATGTATGAAAAGTATGTTCCGCAGGCAGTCAGGGAGTACATTGAGAGCCGGGGGAATGTGCCGCCCGCAATCCAGAGAGCGAATAAATCACAGGCAAGAGGCGGCGCGAATACAGGAGCTTCATCAACAGAGTAATTGTGTTGATTGAGAGAAAAAAACAGGAAGCTTATGAAATTTTGACAGGAGAAATATTGCGCAGACACAGCGGTTTTCCTGAAGAATAAGTGCGTAAATCCAGAGAAAAAAGGATGGAAAGTATGCACTGCCCCGGTAAAAAGTATTGCAAAGATACTGGATTTGTTGTTCCCTGCATTTATAAAAGAGTGTTGTGTTGCTGCCGGGAGACGGGACGGATAAGCTGTCTGATACAAAAGATGCATCAAGCCACGGTATGCGGGGTGACACCACGAAGTGGTTTTGTATGGTTTGATGCCCGTAACAGGAGGCCGCAGGCTGAACTGTTACGGAGAATTTGTGTCGCTTACGAATGAGCAGATCAAAAAATATTCAGAGCAGTTTGGCAAAATCTCGCAGTTTACAGGACAGGAGCCAGAGCTGAGTTCCAGAATGACCATTATTGCCTTCTGATACGGCAAAATCCTGAAGCATTATAAAAGTCAGGCAGAAAAGCGCTGTCCCCCCTGTAAACGACCGTGTGGCGCTGTGTGCCCTGATTTGGAAAAAGTGGATAAGATGACCGGCTGGAGGCAGTTCTGCCCTGTTTGGGGCGAATTTGGGCAAGTGAAGCAAAATGTCTCAAAACAAGGAAGAATGACCAGCTCCAGAATACGGGATATGGCAGAGAAAGAGGGCAGAATCATCAGGGTCGAAAATGGTGCAGGTTAAAGGGTTTATGCCGCTTTAGGGCGGCATAAACCGTGAAACACCCGCCGGCAGGGTCGGCGGGCAGTTCTTCAAATGGCATAACTTTTTCTAAGAATTTAAAAATGTTATGCCATTTTTAATATGATACGGGGATTTAGAGGGAAAAAGGGAAAAGAATGTTATGCCATATCGCAGGATTGAAGAGACTGGGAGTGATATACAGGATTTTGGAGGAAGGAGAGAACAAGCGGGCAAATGGCAGATGCGATATCGGATATGCAAAAAAATGAAAGGAGGCTGATTTTGTTATGGATACAAGGGCAGTTTATACAGTACATGAAAATGGAAAAGATTTTTATTTTTACACAAAATATGCTGGTGGTTTTAGTTATCCATTTGAGGCGGCTGATTACCTAAGAGGATTGAAAGACGCATTACGACGGCCGAGAACAGGGAAACAGGATATCTGTGCGGCACCATTGCTGGCACAGATGAAAGGGACATATTTTTTCCCAGATGCATTGAAGGATAAAATTCTGTTTACAGAAATCACAAAGGAGCTTGCAGAAGATATGGAAAAGGAAGCTCCGTTTGCGATTGCAGTAGACTTGGAGCAGGATACGGTCGCATTTCATTTTAATGACAAGTATGAAGAACTAAATGATCTGACAGATGTTGTACTGCCCCGCGCTGATCTGGCAGACAGTTATAACGGAGCGGCATTTAAAAATGAATCCCTGTCAAGGCAGATGGGAAAAACAAGCATGACATTCCATCAGACAAATGAGAGGATATTCAGGGAACTGATTCAGGAGGCGGCAGGGCGGGAGCAGACAGAAGGACAGCAGATGATGTGGGGGGATTATGAGTGAAGAAAATGGAAAAGTCAGAAAAGCATTTTACATTGAGGAAGAATTACTGGTTCAGGCTGACAGCCTGCTCCGGCAGGCAGATGTCAGATCAAGGAACGAGTTTCTCAATCAGGCGCTGAAATTTTACATAGGATATCTGACTTCGGAAAAAATCGAGAACTATATGCTGTCCACTATTTCGTCCGTCATGCATGCAACTGTCAAAGACAGCGAGAACCGCATGGCACGGGCAATGTATAAGCTGGCAGTCGAGGTCTCCAAGCTGTCTCATGTGACTGCATATGGACATGAAGTAGAGGAAGAAACCCTGCGGAAATTACAGGCAAAGTGTGCGGAGGAAGTAAAACGGATCAATGGTGCTGTAAAATTTGAAGATGCATATCAGTACCAAAATTCATAAAGAGAAAGAAGGCGGACTGTTGATCACAGAAAAGTTTTTACAGACATCAGAGATAGACTGCCAAATGATATAAGATGCTGGAAGGAACAGAAAAGTGTATGACATTGTGAAGCAGTTATGCATATGCTATAATTTATTATGAAAGTAAGCAGGTTGCTAATTTACTATCACAATGAAAGAAAAAATTTTATTTGGGAGGAAGTCATTGATGGATATCAAAGAATTTAAATGGACAAGGGAGCCGCAGGAATACAAAATAGAGAATGACAGAATCGAAATAACAACCAGTCCGCATACAGACTTATGGCAGAGAACCTATTATCATTTTCAAAATGATAATGCCCCTGTCCTGCAGATGGAAACAGAAGAAAAATATTTCAGTTTTGTAGTCAGGACAGAATTTGCAAAAAGCCACCACAGGTTTGACCAGTGCGGCATTGTTATGTATCTGGATAGTGAGAACTGGTTAAAGGCTTCTGTTGAGTATGAAAATGACAAGTACCAGCATCTTGGAAGTGTAGTAACCAATGGTGGATATTCCGACTGGGCAACAACAGTGATTGATGCTTCTGTAAAATCAATGTGGTACCGGTTCAGCCGAAGGGAGGACGATTATTGTATTGAATGTTCAACAGACGGGATTGCATTTCAACAGATGCGCATCTGCCATATGAATCAGGGAAGCGGCAGAATACAGTTTGGAATTTATGCGTGTTCCCCGGAAAAATCTTCTTTTCAAGCTGTATTTTCGAATATGCAGCTCATGGAATGCCAGTGGAAAGCGCATGACGGACAGCAGCCAGATTAATTCATTCCATTGTTGAACATAAAAAGTATGGAGGAGATAAAAATAAAAGGAAGGGAGTGTTTGCATGCCCAAATTAATCTTACGCTGCAACTACTTAAAAAACGCTCCGCCTTCTCATCTTGAAAATTTCGTGACCTACATAGGAACCCGTGACGGCGTGGAAAAGGCAGTCAGTACAACCGCGCACCTGCCATCAACTGCAAACCAGAAAGAACTGATACAGGATATTTTGATTAAAATTCCCGACGCAAAGCAGATGCATGAATACTACGATTATTTGCAGAGACCGACAAGGGAAAATGCTTCCGAGTTTATCACACAGGCACTGGAAAATCATCTTGACATCATAGCCAAAAAGAAAAATTACGTGGACTGTCTTGCAAACAGACCGGGCGTTGAAAAAACAGGTTCTCACGGTTTATTTTCCAATGAGGGAGAACCCATTATACTGTCCCGTGTCGCAGAGGAAGTGGCAAACCATAAAGGAGTTGTATGGACAAATGTCATCAGCCTGCGGCGGGAGGATGCACAGAGACTCGGATACGACAGTGCCGTGCAGTGGCAGGCATTACTTCGCAGCAGGGTGGAATTACTTTGTGAAAATTACAAGATTGACAGCAGGAACTTAAAATGGTATGCGGCATTTCATAACGAATCCCATCACCCTCATGTACATCTGGTGTTATATTCCATGAAAGCATCAGAAGGTTATCTGACGAAAAAGGGAATTGACACCATGCGTTCCACCTATGCGGCAGCCATGACG
>OFGA01000849.1_pt1 | contig 23099 bp, 24 predicted proteins | sample 1521471 | NCBI WGS metagenome assembly OFGA01 (sample SAMEA3504086, study PRJEB24116) | mouse gut metagenome | biome: mouse gut; feature: mouse-associated habitat; material: faeces | place: Denmark | collected 2011 | reverse complement strand
GAAAGACAAAGCAGAAAAGAAGAAGGTACACCAGATGATGAAAGAGGCCAGGGAAAAGCTGGGGGAGGTGATACCGCTATTCTGACAGGCCAGACAGGGGAGGGAGGGCGCAAGCCCTCCTTCTTCATGCAATAAAAACCGCCCTGACTTGGTGTAACAGTCAAGGCGGCTCAAGGCAACAGCATACCACATCGGAAGTCTTTTCACATTTGTTTATAGGAGAAATACTGTTGCCCTGATAACAATGCAAAAAGGGCTTGACAAAACAAGCCAAAAAGATTATACTAACATTAAGTGTATCTTGCGACAGGTTAAAATACCCCTTTTACAGCATTGTAACACGGTTTTGTTTCAATGTCAAGAGTTTTGTTCGGAAAAATTTTTGCAAAACCGAACAAAAGCGGATCAGGACAATTTCAAAACTGGAAGATTGGAGGGCTGGAATAATTGCAGATTTTGAAGTATAGGTAATATTTATTATTAAAGATTGGGGGATTAAGCAGAAAAAGGATGAAAATAGAAAACAAATATTATATTTCTAATAAGGGGTTTTTAATTGGAATACGTGCTATTTATGATGCAATCAATCAAGAAGCATTTGATGGACAACTCCCTAAAATCCCAATTAAATTATATCCCATTGATAATAACACGACAAACTATCAAACCGCAGCCGCATTTTGCGTTGAAAAAGAAACCGTTTCTTTTAAAATTAATAACAACTGCCATAGTTACGGAGTTGAACTTCTGTCTATTCTATTTGATAAAAATTTGAAGAATTTTGAAAACGATGAAGAATTCGTAAATCTTTTTGATTATCTATTTCATGAAATGATACATGAATACTGTTATCTTAGTGGAATAAATGATTGCAACCCTGAAACACAGTATCACAATTTATATTTCATGGAGGCGGCAGAAAATCACGGGCTTTTGTGCTGGAAATATGATGAACAATATGGATTCAATCACACTATTATACCAAATGACTTATTTAAGCGCATTGTTCAACGGGTATCACCTGATATATTGAAAATAATGACGGCGAACATTTTTGAAGGGGAAGGAGAAGTTACATAATGATTAACACAAGAGCAAGACAACAGCTTAATACTATAATTGATTCGATCCAGCAAGCGGAGATCAAGGAACTGGAGCAGCAGCGGAAAAGGTTAGCGGCCTACATGGACAGTCACAAGGCCGACATGGAGGAAGATACTGATATAGCTACTGCGATCCGTGACCTGAACAATTATTTGAGTGATAGAGCAGAAGCCTACATAACAACAATGAATCGTATTGGAAAACTCCTGACAGGGCGGGACGCTGTAGCGGAGTTTATTGATGCAAATGGCCTTCCCTATGTGGAGTGTGGGGGTTGTGAAAAGGCGGGAAAAAATGTTCCACTTTGGCAGAAGTATACGTTATCTATTGATGAAGCCGCAGCTTACTTCCGCATAGGGGTAAACAAGTTACGCAAAATTATAGAGGAAAATCCTGACGCTGATTTTGTGCTATGGAATAGGACAAGGGCGCAAATCAAGCGAAAGAAATTTGAAGAATATATAGATAAGTTGAATGTGATTTAACTGGAAAACTACACTGTTTAAGACTGATATAAAGTTTTTAAAATTCGGAAAATTCAATGACTGGTTAAATAATATAGAGTCCACATTTGGAGTAGTTAAGCACGAAAAACCTACACATTTCTTTGATGGACGTATGGTGCAGACACATTATCAGCTATTAAACACACTCCAAATGACTTATGATGAAGTTGAACAGTTGGTGAAACCATCACTTGACTATGCAAACATGATAAAAATTGATCCAGCAGCATTGAAACACCACATTGGCTACCAGTATTGTACGCCAGACGAAACATACTACAATAGGACAATTACTTCAAAGAATAATATTATTACTAAGATGCTGGAAACCTCAGATTGTTTTGCTCAGACAAAGCTATATCGTGACTTTGCAAAGGCAATTTTGGATGCTTTTAAGAAGAACTTGCGTTGTGGGCATATCCTTGTACACGGTAATTATAGCGTCCTATGCGGAAATCCCGTTGAAATGCTGATGCAATCCATAGGGCGGTTTAGCGGAAATCCTGTCATGGAGCCGAACACAGTACACAGTACATATTTTGCCGAAGGGGAAGAACTGTTAGGATCACGCAGCCCTCATGTTACTATGGGCAATGTTCTACTAACAAAGAATGTACGATGTGAGGGAATAAATCGCTACTTAAATCCAACTCCAGAAATCGTGTACATTAATAGTATTAATGAAAATATTTTGGAGCGATTGTCTGGAGCAGACTTTGACAGCGATACAATTATGCTGACAAATAATGAGATCATGCTTCAGGCAGCGAAACGGAATTATAAACATTTCCCCGTCCCTACCAAATTAGTTGAGGCTGCAAGCCTAAAGCGGCGATATACAAACTCCGACAAAGCAGATTTAGATATTAAAACCAGTATCAATAAGATTGGAGAGATTATTAATCTCTCACAGGTGTTAAATTCTATCCTTTGGGATCGTCTATATCATGGAGTCAGCATTGATGATGTGATGGAGTTATACTGTGATATTGCACAGTTGGACGTTATGAGCAATCTGGAGATTGATTCCGCAAAACGGGAAAATCCTGCCGATAATACTTTAGAACTTAAAAAGTTGAAAGAAAAGTATGGTATGCGTGATGCGAAAGGTAGGTATGTACGGCCCTTTTTCTTTCAATATATTGATGAATATAAAGGCTATCGGGATGACTATTATATTTATATTGAAGAAGATGGTGAATACAGGAAACACGATATTGTTGGAACACTTAAAGAGGCAAATGCAATTAAAGCGGATAGTGAAAATATTTCGATTGAAAAAGGGCGTATGTCATATATCGAGCACGAAACATCTATGGACTACTTGGAAAGAGCAATCAGCAGCTACAAAATGATTCGCTGGAAATCAAAAGATTTACTTGATTTTGCTGATTGCCTCATTGATTCAAGTTCAGTATCAGGCCAGCTTCGCAGTAAACAGGCAAAGGACATTGTAGCTATGATTCAAGAAGCAAAAAAGAAAATTGATGGTGTTTGGAAAAGCGAACAATGTAATAATGCGGAAAAACGTAATGCGGCTGATGAGATTGAAGCGGAAGTAGTTACTAATATTTCAAAGTTGTCTTTGGAGCGAAAAACCATGTATCATCTTTTGAAACTACTGGACAAAAAGGACTATGGAAATATCCGAAAATTTCTTTTTATGGTATTGTTTCAAATCCATGTTGGGGCTTTCTATGAACTCATAAAGAAGCGGAAAGAGCCTGTTTATTGGCTAACTGAAACGGAAAAAGGCGATGGAACAATTAGGATTTATGATTTTGAATATGTAAAAACCTTGGATGGTGTTTCGGAATTTGGCGGAAATCTTGATAGTTTTTAAAAATTCATACCTAACATTATCCCCGTTTTGGGAAGGTTCTTCGGCTATTGAAAAAGATGGTACGGGAAGAAAACATAGCGGCCTATATTTTGACCGCCAGTAAAAAGAAGAATGAATTGAGGTGAATTTAATTGACTATTCAAGAGCAATCTTATTTAATCGACAGAACAAATTCGTTTATTGAAAAGTATGGGGTCAGCCGTAAATGGCTGGCCTCAAAAGTTCGGATCAGGGAAAAGGATTTTTCAGGTTTTATCAATCAAAGACTTGCTATATCTAAAAATCAGAAGGAGCGATTAACAGCATTTCTTGATGAGTATGAGGAATGTATGTCCACCTTTAGCCATCTTTAATTTTTGACAAGGAGGAACGGACTATTGAGCAAGACAACATTTGATGCACTGGAGCCGCAGCCGTATAAGATCAACGTGACTATGGAGGTAAGCTGTGATAGTGGAAATATCAGCCAGACAACCGCTGCGTTAGCAGGATATATTGATGGCCTTGGTATTACAAACGAGCAGCGGAAAAAGCTGACTACATTGGTACAAGCACAGATAAAGGCCGTGGAAAGAAAAGCACACTCTGATGGCTTCAGTCTTGGGGTTGATTTTGGGCGAGACTTAGCAGCGAATGATGATGAACTGGAGATTTAAAATTGAAACGGGGGTAGTGAATGATTAGGCGAATGAAAAAAGGGGACATGGTACAACCAAGTAACCTTGAAAAAGACAATTATCAGATTAAAGAAGATGGATATTTTGTTTCCGACTCACAAAGAGAACGATATTTGAAAATAAAAGAAGCCGAAGCGTTTAATGAATCAGTAAAGCAAAATTCAAGAGATCATGGAGGGTTTACATTTTTGAAGATTACTGACATTTTGACAAAAGTTGATTCTGCTACAGTTGGCAGATTGGCTTATTTGAGTACATATCTTACGTTCAATCACCAGTTGCTTTATAAAGGACGTGGTATTCCTATTTACAAAGAAGATTTATCTAAGATATTGAATGTTACCAGACCAACAGCAGCAGACTTTTATAAAAAGTGTATTGCAGGAAATCTTTTGATTGATCGTGAATCAAGTGGGCTTTTCATAAATGAAATGTTCTTTAGGGGAGAATCAGATGATGAGGATATTACAAGATTGTATTGCGGGACAATTCAAGATTTGTACCATAGATTAAGCGCAAAAGAACATAAGCACTTTGGATATGCTATACAGATTATCCCCATGATTAATCGAGAATGGAACATCGTTTGTAATAACCCTAATGAGGAAAAGACAAAGTACATTGTACCTCTTACAACTGCTGACATTTGTAGCAAGCTGAAAATGGGGCGTGGTCATACGGAGAGGTTGACTGAAGCACTGACAAGCCCGATTTTTGAATATGAGGGGGAGGAACAGCAATTATGTGTGTCAGTCCCCGGAAAGACAAGCCGTGGCAAACAGAATGTATTGTATGTTAATCCCCATTTGATTTATGCTGGATCAGACTTCACAAAAGTTGATGGTATCAGCGTGGCCTTCCGTTCAAACTATGGGCTTATGGGACGGGATCAGCCAGAAGCGTAATGCTCCAGCAGAGGGGGGTATCGCCAACTTCTTTACGGGGTATCGCCAGTATCTTTACAGGGGTATCGCCAACTTCTTTACAAGGCCAGTCCTGAGAATGCCCATTTTAGGTGGAATGTAAGGGGTTTTCATGTATCATTATATATTTATCCCCCTTTCATTAGGACAGCCCCCGTAGGGGGATGGCCCAACTCCCGCAACGTCAAAACGGCGACAACACACAAACTGCCACAGGCCAAAGCCTGAAGATGGATGCAACCAGCAGATAACTACATAATCAATAGGAGGATAAAACATGAGTGTTAATCTTGAACAGTATAAACCAGTAACATATCTGGTATTTACTACAAATGCATTGAGAAACAATATTGGTGATGGAACATTGGAATTTTACAAAAGATATGAAAGTCCTTTTTCATCATTTCATAAAGAGGATGGGCCGTTTAACACAGATCATCCAGAGTTTTCATATTGCAACGAATTTACAGTAAAACGGTGTACTCCGCAGAATGAAATCATTGATAAAGCAAGGAAAGCATTGGGCAATTTAACGATTCAACGAAGAGAACCTTTCTGTCGTGAGGAAGTAATTTTGTTGCTTAGTTGTAATGACGAAGGGGAATTTGATTTAGACGTAGTATACAAGGAAGAAAATGCACGAAAATATGAAATGGAGCCGTTTGCAGATTTAGCGGAAGATTCAGAATTTACAGCAAAACAGAGAAATTACATTATAAGTAAACTAACTAATTTCTACAATGAAAAAAAGGATAACCCTCGTGCCAATATTAAAGATTTGCAAGAAGAATATTTGACTTGATAGCGAACCAGTAGCAACGGCAAATTGCCGTTGAGATCAATGTATCATACATAATGCTCTTTTTGGCATATTCGGCGTTATGTTCCAGAATTACCTTCGCTGGTGGTAGATGGCAAGACTATCAATGGTATATTGACTTCAGCGGCAATTCAGACAAATAACTATTTGAACAATCCAGCACAATCCGCCTTGCCCTACATTGGGTATGGGTGGATTAATTATATTATAAACCAATTAACTCTTTGCTCTATTTAGCCCCCTTTGATAAGGGGGCGGCGTAAGCGGGGGATAGATTATTCAGTCTGTTACCGAGTAACTTGGTGATAGTTTTAAGCCTTGACAATCGCCGCTTGAGGCGGCGAGTTGCCTTCGGCTTGTCCGTGGAAACAAGTTCCACGTCCATATTAATATATCAAACAGAAAGAAGGTAGTTTAAAATGGCAGAACAGATTTTAACAGACGATACAAAGATTATAGTACAAGCACTTGTAATCAATATTTGCTATACTTGTCCAGTTACATTTGAAACTTTTAACTGGATGGAGATTGGCGACACGCAGGAAATGACATACAAGCAGATTAGGATTATGAGCGTAAAACATCCACGCTATTTTTCTGAAAGATGGCTAAAGCCGTTGAATGATAAGGTTTTAGAAAAGTTAAAGCTGAAAAGATTCTTTGAAAATAATTTGAGCCGTGGTGATCTTAAATTGCTGTGTGGCAATGATGTTGATGCAGTTGAAGAAATGCTTACAAGTTTGAATTCTGATGCGAAAGCAGAGTTGGCAAAGAAGGCAGTAAAGGCCGCTAAAGATGGCAAGATTAGTAACGTCAAGATCATTCGTCTGATTGAGAAACATTTGAGCGTTGAAATTATGGAATTGATTTAAGGGGGGTATTCATAATTGGTAACGATAAGATTACAACAATGGCAGCGGCTCTTGAGGCCGTGGGCATTAAGACGCAACAGGACGGTGAGTACCGCACGTTTGATGAAGTGATGGGCGAGTTGTGGGATAAGTGGCCCACGCTGGAGCAGACCGCAAAACAGAAGGTAAGTAGTGCCTTTGTACGGTGTATGCTTTGATTGATGGGGCGAAGTTGCCCTTATTAATTACTTAGGAGGATGAATTAAAATGCCAAATTTAGCAGTTGTTCAAAAGATAGAAAACGGAAAAATCAATATCTTCTTTTCTGATTATCTAATTCAAAGTGATAATTTAAATAATGCGGTAATGGCCTATGACAAAGTAGAAAAGCAATTTGTCAATGATCCACTTTCGCAAGGGATTACTGATAAGAAACGATATTTATTCTACGAACCAGATAACCCGCTCTTTCTTGAATTTTTCGGGGAATTTATGCCGGGGTATGTTCAAACGCTAAATAATCTTGGCACTCCAGCAGAGCCTTCCAGATATATCGGGATTAGTAAGGATGTGGGCAAGGATGAATATAGACGCTATGCAGAACAGTTACCTATACCTCCATTGGAAGAAGTTTTGAAGGGGGATCAGGTATGAGTAAGGATAGAACAATACCAGTTTTTACTATGCGTATGGCAACTTTCCTGTTAGGAGAAGGGTGGATTCTGGATCATCTTGATAAAGACAAACGTGATCCAATGCGATTAGTGTTCTATTTCCGAAATGCGCCCAGAATATATGATGATATTAACAGATTGAGGCAAAAGGAGGGAAAGGATAATGCAGAACGGTAAAGTGTGTTTAAAATGCGGAAAACCTAAAGCTGATTCTGCATTCTTCAAATCATCCAGCAGTTATCATAAAGACGGCTTAGTTCCGATTTGCCGGAAGTGCATTATTGACACTGTTTATAATCCTGATACTGACGCTATAGACATAGGCAACTTTGAGGAAGTATTGCAGAAAGTAGATAAGCCATTTTTGCCTAAAATCATGAATGCCGTTGATAAACAAATCAAAAAGCAGTATTCAAATAAGGCTGGATATGAACGTGTTAAAACTGCTGTGGGATTGTATTTCAAAAACATCAATTCTCTAAAGCAATATCAAGATACTACATACTCCAGCCCTGAAAGTAAATCATCAAAAAGACAGCGCACAGAGGATTTAGTTTATTATCTTTCAGATGATAATTTTGCTGTTACCGAAGGAATGATTCGTTTGTTTGGTGAGGGGTACACAGAGGTAGAATATCAGCAAATGCAGAAAACATATAATTGCGCTATGCAAGACTATCCAAATTTTACACACGCTCAAATCAGATTGCTTTTGCGGTATGTACGTTATGACGCTAAAGAACATAGTGCTATGATGAAAAATGATCCTGATGTTGACCGTTGGAGTAAATTAGCAAGCGGTGCATTGGCTCAATTTGTAAATGCTTGTTCAAAAACAAATGCAGACAATAGTTTTTCTGCGCTAATGGAAAAGATGAAACAAGCGGAAAGTATGGAAGATGTTCTACCGCAATTCAAATATCGGCCTAATGACGCTCCAGATTTTATTATTTGGTGCTATGTGAATTATTGCCGCCGTTTGGAAGGTAAGCCTGAAATTGATTTTGAAGAAATTGCTGATTACTACGATCAGGCAAAAGCAGACTTTATAGAGCGGTATGGTGATCGTCATGGAATATTTGCTGATGATCCCACGTTGAGAAACCGTGACAATATCAGGGAGTATATCACTTTGCCGCCTGATTACAGTATAAGCGATAGGTAAGGGGATGGAGCATGAAACTAACGATTCCTGCCCTATACACGGTCAACAGTACACAGCCTGATTCTCGACAGATTGAAATAACGATAAATCTTTTGTTTGAGGGTGCTTGCTTTGGCAAGTACCTTTTTTCGTTGGAGGCCATAGATTCAGCGGCTCCAGAAATGCAGAACATTCCTATTTTAGCGGAAGAAGGCTCCTACGGCGTTGGCGTGATCCCGGAGTCTGCTGATAGTCGCTGGACAAAGCTACTGGTGGGCGGCAAGTGGCGTAACTATCTTCAGGTAGATGCTCTGCTTTGGACAAAGATGCAGGACAAGTTGCCTGATTTTGAAAACAGCAAAGATTTTCACAATATTGAAGTGGACTTAATCAATATAGACGCAGAATTACAGGACGATGGATTGTATGCCGTATCTTCGTTTCAGGTGGGAGGGTGTAGACTGACACAACAGGCCACAGACTACACGGCCTTTACCAGCAGATACGGTAGCCTGCCAAAACGATAGAATGGATATTACGACAGTATCAAGATCAAAACATTGTTTGATTTATCCATTTCGGATTTTTCAATATAGAACTTAGATGAAAGGAGGCTCGACTATGGGATGTGGTGGAGGTATAACCGCAGCACTTAGTAGCATTACAAATGCAGCTAATATTCTCAAAAAAATGAAGAAATGAAACTATATAGCGGGGTAGTACAATACTACCCCACATTAAAACAAATCATGGAGGAACACAAATTGAATAAATTAACATTTGAGAATTTAACAATCGAAACAACTCGTAAATGCAACATGAAGTGTGCGCACTGTTTACGTGGAAATTCACAGAACGTGGATATTGATTATAGATATATTGACAATATTCTTGACCAAACAGAAGTAATTGGGCATTTAGATATAACAGGCGGTGAACCTACACTAAATCTCAATGCACTTGAATACATTCTAAATGGATTGTGCAAGCGGGGAATTCCGTTACTTGAATTTGGCCTAAATACAAATGGGCTAATTTATAGCGAGAGACTTATTGATCTTATCAGGTGGTGCAAACAAATCATTGACGTTTCATGTTCTAATTGCTTTAAAAATGGAAACGAATATCAGCCGCAAAGATATTTGAGCCGCTGCAATATTGGAGTAAGCCTTGACCGTTACCACGAACAGCACGATATTTGTATGGAGCATTATCAAAAGTATAAGGCCGCTCTTGCTGATTATGCTGATGTTCTTATGATTATGAGAGGAAACAAACCTAAACATTACGGAAGGGCAAAATCTCTTGATGTTCCCATGGTCAATTTAGATGCCGTATTTGAACTGTCAAAAAAACAGAGAATTGAATTATTGAGCAAAGATGTAAGTCCAGCTTGTCGATATTTCGAGAAATATCATATGTTTCATGAAAATCAAAGAATTGTATGTTGTAAAATTTATATGAATGCTTTAGGAGAAATTTCGTCAGAGTGGGGCGGTGCGTGGGAATATGAAAACTGTGATCAATATCCTAAAATTTGTTCATCTAACGATCCTATTTGGGAGAGCATTTTAAATTATAATGAAAGTAAGATTCCATGTCTTAGATTTGAAACAATTCGGGATGAAGTACTTCATGATGCGTGTGCTCAATTAAGTCTTGAAGATTTCTTAAAAACAACGGACGATGAAGAATCAAAAGATGAACAGATGCACTATTTAAAATTAATTGAGGCTGAAGAAAAAGAACGCCTTGAAAAATTAGCACATCCAAAATCATTTTCTGAGGCAATCACTAACTTTAATTTGGAACTTGCCAACTATTTAAAAGCACGTGAAAACTTACGTAAGGCAAAGGAGCATAAAGCAAAAGATTGGAAACAGGTTGTAGCAGAAGCAGCTTGTCACTCTTATTATGATGGTGATGAACGGGGTGGCAGAGAATCACAAGACAGTACAACGTCAAAAAGCAATATAATAAATAAAACTTCGCTAATACAAACGAGTAGAGATATAAATAAACTTAAAAAAGTCCCTACATTAAGCGATACAAAAAAATCTGATATTATACGTTGTTTTAATTGCGGAGAAGCAATCCAATATCGAGGACACAACATTAATTCTATTGCTGTTGATAAAGGATTGCTATGCCAATATTGTATGAATATTAATTCGGTTTAAAAGGGGGAGATATATATTAAGAGAATACTTCTATTAAGTCTTATTTGTAGTTCCATACGGTGCATAGGAGTTATCGGAACGTCAATTATTGCAATTATAGCTTTTGGAATGTCTGCAATTAAAAGGTTGGGCAATAAAGCCTAAGACCCTACTGTACATAAATAAGAATTTATCCCGGCTGTCGAAGCAATCTGACAGACCGGGATTTTTTGCTTTTTGCAGTAATAGGACAACCTGTAAAGGGAATATATTTCACAGAAAAGGGGTGGTAGATGTTTGATGAGTAGCAATATCGTTAGTTACACAGCAACCGAACATAAAAAGATGGTTGGAGGGAAGGAAATTACTGTTCGCAACTTAAAGCCAGTTTTTGCAAACGATGAGGAACGGCAAAAGGCAAAACAACATATCCAGAACGGATTATATAATGTATTTTCAAAATTCGTGGGTTGAAGAATCTGAGCCGCTACGGTATAATATGACCGTTGGCGGCTCTTTTTGTAGAAAGGAAAGAGCCGATGCAGAAATATGATGCAATTTACTGTAGGCAATCGGTAGATCGGGTGGACAGTATCAGTATTGAAAGCCAGATTGAGTATTGCCAATATGAAACAAGGGGAGGGGCATACAAAACCTTTACGGATAAAGGTTACAGTGGAAAGAACGTAGACCGCCCACAATTTCAAATCATGATGGAGGCTATACGTAGGGGAGAGGTAAACCGGGTTATTGTCTATAAGCTGGATCGTATTAGTAGATCAGTTATGGACTTCATGAATCTGTTTACTGAATTTCAGCAATACGGGGTTGAATTTGTTTCCTGTACCGAAAAATTCGACACTTCAAGCCCTATGGGACGGGCGATGTTAAAAATCATTGTAGTATTTGCTGAATTGGAAAGAGAAACAATCCAACAGCGAGTAATGGATGCCTATATGTCCCGGAGCCGCAAGGGGTTTTACATGGGAGGGCGCATTCCATACGGCTACAAGTTGGAGCCGTTCACGATTGAGGGAAAAAAGACCGCCCATTACACAATCATTCCCGAAGAATCTGAAGTCGTAAAGCTGATTTTCTCTATGTATGCACAGCCGCAAACGTCCTATGGTGATATTGTCCGTTATCTAATAGAGAATGGGATTACCAACAGCCGTACTAAAGATGGCGCATGGGATAGATGCCGCATTGCTGATATGGTCAAAAATCCCGTTTATGTCAAAGCGGATTTGGACGTGTACCGATTCTACAAGGATCAGGGAACGGTGCTACACAACAGCCCTGAAGATTATATGGGTGTGAATGGTTGCTATCTGTACTCTGATAAGGACGCTGGGCGCAAGTCCGTACACCTTGAAGGGCAACACGTGGTATTGGCACCGCATGATGGTATTGTCTCGTCTGATATTTGGCTTAGAGCAAGGCTAAAATGTTTGAATAACAAACAGGTTGCAAGGCCGCTTAAAGGACACAATACATGGTTAGTTGGTAAGGTCAAATGCGGTAAGTGTGGCTATGCGCTGACGATTCGTAAGTGCAAGTTAAAGACGAGGATTATACGATACTTTATCTGTAGCCGCAGAATGCAGACTAACCGATGTGAGGGCGTGGGTGGTATCAATGCTGATGCGTTTGAAGCCTGTATCTTTGAGGAAATGATTGAACACGTCAAAGAATTTGAAACGCTGACACAGCCGCAAATCAATCATGAAAATCCGAAAATCCATGAAATCAATGTTAAGCTGGAGCAAATCACAGCAGAAATTGATAAGTTGGTTGCTAAAGTGTCGGATGCAAATGATGTTCTGATGGAGTATATCAATAAGCGTATCAAGGAACTTGACACACAGGCCAGCGTGTACAGGCAGCAGTTAAGTGAACTTTCCCCGCTGGAGAACAGTGAAAAGCCCGATGTAGAGCAGTTGAAAGGCTATATGGCGCATTGGGATGAACTGGACATAGACGGCAAAAGGGAAGTGGTTGATTATCTCATTCTGGAGATTAAGGCCACGGAGGACAGCTACGAAATCAAGTGGAGGATTTAACTTTACCTTGATTGATTCGTTTCGCCAAACCGCTGGAAGTGGACGATCTCCCGCTCCCGCAGGAAGCGGATTACGTTGTTTACATCCGGGTCGTCGGACAGCCGGAGAATGTTATCGTAGGTGAGCCGTGCCTTCTGCTCTGGTGCAATCACGAAAGTGCAACCTGGGGCTAAAAATTCCAGTGTATCTCAATGGGAACATCACGAGTGCCAGGGATGCGCTTGCCTACAGTGATGTGGTCGATGAGGATTTCCACGATTTCCCGTGTCAAGTGTTCTAGGTTTACATACCGCTCCACCAAAGCCTTTCGGTTGTCTCCAACGGCAATTCTGTCCTCCAGTTCCGCCAGCTGCCGCTGGCTGTCCAGTAGGACACGCTCCAGCCGGGATTTCTCGGAAGAAAACTCCTTGGAGAGGGCGGAGAAGTCGCTGTCGTTGAGCAGGCCCTTGACCTTATCCATGTACAAGTCCCGCAGTCCCTTGGTGTACTCGGCAATCCGTTTCTCATAGGCAGAGAGGGTGTCCAGGAGCTGCCTTTTCTGGCCTTGCAGACTTTCGCAGAACTCAATGCTCCGCTCCAACTCGTCCTTGTCCAAATACGCCGCCGCCAGCCGGTTCAGTTCGTCAATGACCATCCGCTCCAGCTTTTCCACGGAAATGAAAGAGCCGATGCAGGCGTCCTTTGCCACATGGCGGTTGGAGCATTGGAGGTAGTGCCGCCCGCGATTTTTGGAGGAGCGCATGGTGTAGCCGCAGTTGGCGCACCTGGCTTTCCGGGCGAACAGCCCCACAGTACCGCAATCAAAAGGCTTGGCCCGCTCCGCAACCATGGACTGAACCCGGTTCCAGAGGGGGCGGTCGATGATGGCCTCATGGGTTCCCTCCACACGATACCACTCGCTTTGAGGGCGGGGTTTGTTCTGCTTGGTCTTGTAGGAAACGCTGCCATATTTGCCCTGCACCATATTGCCAATATAAATCTCGTTGGTGAGCATATCGGAGATAGCAAAATACTTCCAGAGAGTGCTGTTTTTCCGCTTGGGCTGTTGGTAGCGCAGGCCGTGGAGCCGCTTGTACTCGGTGGGATTCGGGATACCACGGTCGTTGAGCATCCGGGCGATGGCCGTCTTACCGTAACCTTGGGAAAAGAGGGTAAACACCTCCCGGACAACGGCGGCAGCCTCCTCATCAATGAGCAGGCGGCCTTTCTGGTCGGGGTCCTTTTTGTAGCCGTAAAGAGCAAAGGCCCCAATGTGAAAACCATTCTGACGCCGGTTGGTGAGGACGCTGCGGATGTTCTCCGACATATCCTCCAGATACCACTCGTTCACCAGCCCGTTGATCTGCCGGGACTTCTTATTGCCCTTGTTGGCGGTGTCGGCGTTGTCCACGATGCTGACAAAGCGGATGCCCCAAATAGGGAAGAGGCCGTGGATGTACTTTTCTACCAGTTCCAACTCGCGGGTAAAGCGGGATTGGGTCTTACAGAGGACAATGTCAAAGCGGTGGGCCTTGGCATCCTCCAGCAAGCGGTTAAATTCGGGCCGTCTGCGGTCTGAACCTGTGTAATCATCATCACTGTAAAGGTTATAAACTTCCCACCCCTGTTCCATCGCATATTGCAACAGCATAGCCTTTTGGTTCTGAATGCTGTTGCTGTCGTCGGTTTCAAATTGCTTGTTTCTATCTTCCTCGGATAAACGGCAGTAGATCGCTGCTTTCATAGTCATATCTCCTCAGAGATAGGACAAGCTGTTTCCTGCTTACAGTATAGCACAGAGGAAACAGCTTGTCACATTATTTTTGCTCGATGGTCTGTTTTCCTTTTTCCAGCTGATTGATTAGCTCAGTCAGCTTGTGCGTGAAATTTTCACGGGTGGTTTCTGTGGTTCCGTCTTTGAAAATACTTTTGCATAGCTCCTGTGTCTGCAAATAACATCACCCAGCCTTTCACAACAGCCTATGCGAAATTGCCTGTCCATTAGTCATCTAGGGGAGTGGGCGGGCGGTTCCATCAGATTTTTCAGACGTACAAGACTATTTGGGTGCGGGCTTTTTTGATAAGTGCCCATCTATCTTTAATTCACATGGCGGCATCCTCCTATGTACCGCCAGTGGGTATGAAAATGACGGCTTTCGATTTCTCAAAAGCCGTCATTTTAGGGCGTGACACGTTGTGCTGTACGACGGCTTTTTTCTTTTACCGCCGTACGTCATTTATCAAAAATTTTTGCCTGCAGGAGCAAGCCTATACTGCTATTGCTTATCCTTATTGAAAAACAGCTGGATCATGATTGCTATGCAGGCTGTTGCGGCTTCACTTGAAGATTGACAAATCCAGATGGCCTCCCGCCCGAAAATCAAGGGAAGAACGATCATTAAGATGGACGGCCAGATCAAACTGCGCGACAATGAAATAATCAAGGCTCTTTTTGTGCTGGCTGTAGACTGCCAGAATGAAATCATTAAAATGTTAAAGCCAGCGAGGAAAAACCCACAAAAATAGGCGATGCTTTTACTTTGAGCAAACGCAACAAGTTCCAAATCATTGGGCGAAAAAATGGAAAAGAAGTCTCTCGAAAAAAGAACGATCAGTCCATAGCTTATGATACCGGCTCCTAAGAAAACCCCAGTAGAGAACCGCCGCATATCACTATTTTTCTTTTCTGCCCCAATCGCCATGAAGTAACTGAAAACCGGCTGGAGTCCCTCTGCCATTCCGAGGAAAATTGTCAGGAGGATCAGCATCAGATAACCGATCACCAGATACGCCGCCAATCCAATTTCGCCAAAGCCAAAGTATCGAATGGAAAAATTATAGATAAATGTCACCATTCCAATGGAAAACTCCATGATAAAAGAGGGAAAACCATAGAACAGGATTCGTTTGATATCTTTTGGACGCAAGGAGCAATGGATAAAACAGAGATTGCCCTTTTTTAAAACGAAATGCGGCAAGAGAATCAGCACACTGAAAATCGGCCCCAGAGCAGTAGCCAGAGCAGCGCCCGCTATTCCCATATTCAGAGGGTACATGAATAGATAGTCCAGGATAATATTGGATACCGCACCCAATATCATCGCGGTCATAGCCAGCTTGGGACGCCCATCATTCCGAACCATGCTGCCCAACAGGAAGCTAAACAACTGGAAGGGCACGAATGTAACAATATACCAGAGATATACCGCTGCCTCATTCAAAATATCTGGCGTGGCTCCCAGCAGCTGCGCCAGGGGGCGGAGAAACAGATTGCACGCGAAGGCAATCAAAAGCCCGGCGCTGCCAATCATCCATATGGCGGTGTTGAATATTCTTTGAGCCGCACCTATTTTCCCCTGACCTAATTGAGTGGCAATCATGACTGCCGCGCCGGATGCTGCGGCAAGGGCAAGAGAAATCAATATTTCTATCAGGGGAACCGATACCGCCGCCGCAGCCATAGCGTCCCGGCCCAACCGGTTGCCAATGAAAACACCGTCCACAATCGTATAGATAGAATTGAACAGCAATCCCACCATCTGCGGAACTGCGTATCGAAAAAACAAGGTATGCGTTTTCCCTTCGTACATGGAATTTGACCTCCTATTGCAGATAAAAAGACAGGCCAATGCGGATGCACTGGCCTGTCGCGCTGAAATCATTCAGTGGGTCCCAGATTTATTTCGTTCTTTTTGCCTGCACAAGTTCAATGGCCTCCTTGCCTGTCAGGTGGTCTATCATCATCTCCAGCATACACAGCGGTCCCCACTCCTGGTCAATGGCGGACTTACGGTGGGCTGCGGTATCCTCCGGCACATATTTCAAGGCGAGTTTTTCAATGGCCTCTCTCTTTTCCTGCTCATCCTGGATGACACGGATCGTCCCAAACACGATGACGCTCCTATAGTAGGACGTATATTTTTCTGGAATCACTTCATCTTTGTCAATGACACAGAAGGACGCCTTGCTGTCCCTCTTGATTGCATCCAGTTTATGACCAGCTTTGGCGCAATGGAAATAGATGTGCGCACCATCGTACACATAGCTGATCGGGACTGCGTAGGGGTAGCCGTCATCCCCTAAAAGAGCCAATACACCGGATGTCCCACGCATCAAAACCTCGGCGCTCTCTTCCATAGAGATAGCCTGTTTTTTACGGCGCATTTCACGAAACATAGTTTTAACCTCTCACTTCATTCAAAAAAATAAACGCCTGTTGCCCATTCCTTCTATGGCCTAACGGAATGGAAACAAGCATTGCCCGGCGGCTGATAATTATGCCGTAAGGATAGCATATGGAATGCGAGAAGTCAATACTTTTTCAGATACCGCAACCGCAGCGGGCCGTACTTGCCCAAACTGTGGTCAGGTCGGAGAGGCTGTAATCGCACCTTCACATAGTCTGGTTCGATACTCATAATAGCCTGGTTCCCCTGAAAATTGGATTGGAAACAGCTTGTCCCATCGAAAATTTTAACAGGTTGTCTTTACACCATCGCCGCCGGAAAAGGCTTGTCCAACCAACAATCCAGTGTTTTCAACGGTTTCCGGTTACGTTGTTCTTGTATGGTTGCCCCATCTGCCGCCAAATCCTCCGTCAAATCAGCGATCAGGTCGCCCTTGCAGGCCATACTGGCGGCGCTGTAGGGGAAGCCGGAGGCGGCGGTGGGGTAGACCCCGGTGGTGCGGTCTACGAAGTAGGTGTCAAACCCGGCGGTCTTGATCTGCTCATCCGTCAGGTTCCGGGTCAGCTGATGGACGATGGCGCCGATCATTTCCAGGTGACCGAGCTCTTCCGTCCCGATGTCTGTTAAAAGCCCCTTCAATTCCGGATAGGGCATGGAAAACCGCTGGCTGAGGTAGCGCAGGGAGGCGCCAAGCTCGCCGTCCGGTCCTCCATACTGACTGATAATCAACGCCGCCAGCTTGGGATTAGGATTTTTGATCTTGATGGGGTACTGCAGGCGTTTCTCATATACAAACATTACTGCTTACCTCCTTCCATAAAGTCCCAGGGCCAGGGGTCGTTCAGCCAGGTGTATCCGGACGCCGTTACGTCCGTCTGCTGCAGGGGACCGTAGGCAGCCTCGTACCGCTTGCGGCCCTCCTTGGCCAGGTTGACATAATCTATATACAGGGCCAGGGCTTCCTTGTCGTTCTGGTGGGTGTCCAGATACAGGCCCAGCTCGTTGATGGTAAAGCCCAGAGCCATCAGTTCGCAGAGCGCGTTATTGGGGCAGTTCATCTTGCTCTTGACTGCCTTGAAAAACGGCAGATTCAGACCAGGGAACAGGGTGCCGGCGGCCAGAGCCTGACTCTGGTCATACCGCTCGGCGCTGCTGCCCTGCATGGGAATATATGGAAAAGCCATACCGGCGCACTTACCGGGCAGGCTGCCTTCCATAACGCCGCAGGTGTTGGGATTAGGATTCTCCAAGGGAAGATTCCTCCTTTAGGTATAGTGGAGAGCGCGCTGACGCCCTCAGGCCATCCTATGCCGGCGGAGAGAGAAGGTGCGCCGGCGGCATAGTTTTCTGCCCGAAGGAATACAGTAGGAGGGGGGTGATCGAATGTTTATTACGTTCAAAAAATGGACGGCGCTGTATGTTGCAACAATTTTAGCTCTCTTCGCCATTTTTGCCGCCATACTGTGGCAGGGGAACGCCGTCAATGCGTCAAAAAACTTGGAACTGAAGCAAAGCGGGGAGTTCATCCTGATTATTGATCCGGGCCACGGGGGATTTGACCCCGGCGCGGTGGCGTCAGACGGGACGGCGGAGTCCGGGATTAACCTGGCGGTTGGCTTGCAGATGGAGGAAATGGCCCGGCTGCTGGGGGTGGAAACCGACATGACCCGGCGGGAGGATGTCTCCACTGAGAGCGATGCCAGCGCCGCCGTCCGGCAGAGGAAAAATTCCGACTTGAAAAACCGGGTGGAGCAGATCAACGGCGTCTCCGGCGGCGTGCTGGTAAGCCTGCACCAGAACAGCCTGCCCCAGGTGCCCGCCGTCCACGGAGCCCAGGTATTTTACAGCGAGGTGGAGGGCAGCCGGGAATTGGCGGAGACGGTCCAGGCCGCGCTGAACACAGTGATCAACGACCGGAACAAGGAGGTCAAGGCGGCTGGCGGCGGGGTGTATCTGCTGAAAAATGCCAAGATTCCCGCTATCCTGGTGGAATGCGGATTTCTGTCCAACGGGGACGAGACGGTGCTGCTGAATACCCAGGCCCATCAGAACCGGCTGGCGCTGACTATCCTGGCCTCGGTTTTGGAGCATCTGCAGTAAAAAGTACTAGCCAAATGGAAACGTTTGTTGTATAATATAAGCAGTGAGTGAAATCCTGCTTCACAGAGGATAGAGAATGCGGCGGATACCGGAGGATAAGAGCCATGGCAAAAGCGCGAAGCGTATTTTATTGTACGGAGTGCGGCAACGAGACGCCCAAGTGGGCGGGGAAGTGCCCCGCCTGCGGGGCGTGGAACACGGTGGTGGAACAGGAGGCGGCGCCCAAGGCGAAGTCAGGCCGTTCCTCCGCCGGCAGAAGCACGTTTCATTCTGTAAAGGCGATCTCCCTGACGGATGTTGATACAACGGAGAAAATTCGGTTTTTCACTGGCATGGGAGAGCTGGACCGGGTGCTGGGCGGCGGCGCGGTGAAGGGATCGCTGGTCCTGGTGGGCGGTGCGCCGGGGGTGGGAAAATCCACCCTCATGCTTCAGATCTGCGGCAGCCTGTGCAAAGGGAATCGGGTGCTGTACGTCTCCGGGGAGGAGTCGGTGCGGCAATTGAAGCTCCGGGCCCAGCGGCTGGGGGTAGGCGGCGGCAATCTGCTGGTGCTGTCGGAGACGGCCCTGGAGGACGTACTCCAGTCTGTGGCTGACGAGGAGCCGGACATCCTCATTGTGGACTCTATCCAGACCTTGTACAACGGCGCGCTGGACAGCCCGCCGGGCAGCGTGGGTCAGGTGAAGGACTGCACTATGGCCCTCATGCAGCTGGCCAAGGGAAAGAATGTGACGGTGTTCGTCATCGGCCATGTGAACAAAGAGGGCTCCATCGCGGGGCCCAAGGTGCTGGAGCACATGGTGGACTGCGTGCTCTATTTCGAGGGAGAGCAGCACAGCACCTGCCGGATTCTTCGGGCGGCGAAGAACCGCTTCGGGGCCACCAACGAGATTGGCGTGTTCGAGATGCTGGACGCCGGTCTGGAGGAGGTGGAGAACCCCTCCCAGATGCTCCTTTCCGGGCGTCCCGATGGGGCTCCGGGGACCTGCGTCACCTGCGTGATGGAGGGGGTGCGGCCGGTGCTGGCCGAAATTCAGGCCCTGGTGGTGCCCTCCAGCCTGGGCAACCCCCGGCGGGTGAGCAACGGCTTTGACTACAGCCGCTCCATGCTCCTGCTGGCGGTGCTGGAAAAACGGGGCGGACTGATGGTAGGGAACTGCGACGCCTACCTCAACGTTATCGGTGGGTTGTATCTGGAGGAACCTGCTGCCGACCTTGCTGCCATACTGGCGTTGGCCTCCAGCTTCCGAGACAGACCTGTCCCCAATGATCTGGCTGCAGTTGGAGAAGTGGGTCTTACCGGTGAACTGCGTGCGGCCAGTGCGCTGGGCCAACGGCTGGCGGAGGTCCAGCGGCTGGGCTTTAGTAAGTGCCTGATTCCTAAACGTACCCAGGGTAAGCTGGCTGTCCCAGAAGGATTAGAGCTGATCCGGGTGTCCAATATTCGAGAGGCCATGGCTGCTCTGCTGTGAGGTCTGAGTGGGCACAAAATTGACGCATTGTGATGTGCCCGGTTCTCCCGATGAGGCGGCGCGGGATAGAGAACAGTAGCCATCTTTTTGATATACACAGGGGTCTGTACAGGCAATGAGGCTCATTGTTTCAATTCTCCTTCATGTGTGTTTTCCAGAGCTCTTGGACAAACTTTAGGATAAATGGAGAGGAATCGGTATTCCGCCAGTTTTAACAGCCTCTAGTATTCCTAAAATATTATGAAACATGCAAAGAGTACCGTTCTGATTGCTCCTTCATTCTTATTAAGGCAAACAAACGAGCTTATCGCCTGTTTTTACAGACGATAAGCTCGTTCAGCTCAGTACACATTACTTTTCTGATTTAGATTTGTCTCACGGTGCTGGACGATTAAAAGGTCCAGAGATGCACAGGTTTGTGTTATTGGACAGGCTCAAAATCGCTGGCAGGGCGACGGCAGATGGGGCAGACATAGTCCTCGGGAAGGGTGTCGCTCTCATAGATAAAGCCGCAGATTTTACATACAAAGCCCTTGGGCTTGTCCGGAAGCGGCTCCGCCTCAGGGGCAGGTTGTTCACCCTTGACTGATGCAGCCAGGGCCTTAGCCAGAGCCTCTAATTCTCCTTCCTGACTGGGGGCTAGGGTAGATTTGAGGGTAACAGGAGCTTCCAGAATCTCCATATTCTTCATCTCACCCAGGATGTCTGCCATTAGCTTGCCGCTGGCAGGGGCCCAGGAACCATTCTGAATCAAAGCAACTTTCCGGTTTTGAAGATTGTGATGGGCCAGATCTCGAAGCAGATGCTCCATAGGGTCAAATATGCCGTTGTTGTAGGTGGGGGAGGCGAAGACAATGTGGCTATACTGGAAGCAGTCAGACAGCACATGGGAATAGTGGGTGATAGATACATCGTGCATCTCGACGGGCACACCCAGTTCAGCTAGGCGGCAGGCAAGAATATTGGCTGCGGTCTCGGTGTTGCCATAAATGGAGGCGAATGGAATCACAACACCCTGAACCTCTGGTTCATAGGAAGCCCATTTTACATACCGGTCGATAATCTGATTAAAGTCCTTCCGCCATATGGGGCCATGGAGGGGGCAGATCATCTGAATATCCAACTTGGAAGCCTTGTTCAGTAATGCCATTACCTGAGGGCCATATTTGCCAACAATATTGGTATAGTCCCGGCGGCCCTCGTCCAGCCAGTCACGCTCCCAGTTCACCTCATCGGCAAAGAGGATGCCGTTTAGTGCCCCGAAGGAACCAAAGCCGTCTGCGGAGAAGAGAATCTTATCGGTGGAGTCGTAGCTTACCACTACCTCGGGCCAGTGGACCATAGGGGCGACAACGAAGGTGAAGTTGTGCCGGCCAGTAGATAGTGTGTCGCCTTCGCCCACCAGAATGGCTCCCTTGGGATCGGCGGCGTGGAATTGACGGATCATGTTGATTGCTTTGCCATTGCAGACAATGCGGGCCTCTGGGTGGCGGAGCATCAGGTCACCCAGTGTGGCTGCGTGATCCGGTTCCATATGGTGGACAAAAATGTAGTCCAGCTTCCGGCCGTCCAGCGCCTGCTCCAGATTTTCAAAGAACTGGGTCTGGACCGAGCGGTCCACGGTGTCGAAAAGAACCGTTTTCTCGTCCAACAACAGATAGGAATTGTAGGACATGCCGCGGGGAACCGGGTGGGCTGCCTCGAAAATGGGGTGCTGGCGGTCGTTTGCGCCAATCCAGATGAGTTCATCTGTGACCTTACGGGTGCAATACATAAAAGAAAACCTCGCTTTCATGCAGGAATATGATCGTCTGCTATCATAACATATTTTTCCGGAAAATGCGATAACAATTTACACCTCCGAAAAAATTTTTACGCTTTGACTGGATTCCATTGAAAAAGAACGCGTAATCCCGTATAATGTTGCTGTAAACATTGGAAAGGCGGCTGAAGCATGTATCATATTGACATCATGACATTATTCCCTGACGTGGTGGGGGATATGCTCTGCGAGTCCGTTTTGGGCCGTGGGCAAGAGAGGGGCTATATCCGTGTAGATTGCCACCAGATTCGGGATTATACTATCAACAAGCAGAAGCAAGTAGACGATTATCCCTATGGGGGCGGCCGCGGGGCAGTTATACAGGCCGATCCCCTTTACAGGTGTTGGGATTATATCTGTCAACAGGCGGGGGAGAGGGTCCACACGATCTACATGTCTCCAGCTGGAAAAACGTTTACACAGACGGAGGCCCGTCGTTTGAAAGACAGCTACAGCCGTCTCATTTTGGTCTGCGGCCATTACGAGGGGATCGACGAACGGTTTATTGAAGAGTGTGTGGATGAGGAAATTTCTTTGGGAGATTTTGTGATGACCGGTGGAGAAATTCCGGCTCTAGCAGTGGCTGACGCGGTGTGCCGTCTGGTGCCTGGAGTGCTGTCTGACCCCTCCTGCTACGAGAACGAGAGCCATTGGAATGGGATGCTGGAGGCTCCCCAATACTCCCGCCCAGAGGTGTGGCATGGCAGAGCGGTGCCGCCCATCCTTCTGTCTGGCAACCACGCCAAGGTGGACCAGTGGCGCAGAAAGCAGTCTA
>OFGA01000845.1_pt1 | contig 23161 bp, 26 predicted proteins | sample 1521471 | NCBI WGS metagenome assembly OFGA01 (sample SAMEA3504086, study PRJEB24116) | mouse gut metagenome | biome: mouse gut; feature: mouse-associated habitat; material: faeces | place: Denmark | collected 2011 | reverse complement strand
CTAAAGCTTGACCGCCTAAAAGGCGGTGGATTTAACCTTGCGCTTGGAAATTAAAATGAACTAAATTTGTGTTACTTAAATTTATTTCTTTTAAATACATCTTTTCCAATTTGCTTTTTAATACATCTATCTCACCAAAATTCGTATTACTTAAATTTGTTCTTCCTAATTTTGCTGCATTTAATTTTGCTTCTTTCAAATTTGCTCCTTCTAAATTTGCCCCTCTTAAATTTGCTCCTGTTAAATCCGTTCCTCTTAAATTTGCTCCTTCTAAATTTGCCCCTCTTAAATTTGCTCCTGTTAAATCCATTTCGCTTAAATTTGCTCCTTCTAAATTTGCCCCACACAAATCCATTTTAGATAAATTGAATTTCTCATTCATACCTCTGAGCATTCTTTCTATCTCTTCTTGTGACATCTTTCCACCATTTTCTAGCAAATAATATTTTATATACCTATCTAATATTTCTGTATCAACATTCTCCAACATATATTTTTTTGTACTTAGATTCAAAAATAATCTTAATATTTTTATAATATTTCCAAAGCATTGACATTCTTTACTTATAATGTTCTTATAATAATTTACATTTTTATCTGTATAATAAAACATTCCATTAGCTAACATTTTTCCGACCGAAGACTCCCACCAATCATAAAAAATATTCTTTTTTTCTAAACTCAATTGGCTAAATATTTTCATAATTTTATATTGAAAATATTCGCCTATAGTATTGGTAATTTCCCCATGTTTTAGATAAACGGCAATGTTAGATGCCAGTTCTTCTTGACTTTCAGTAGAAAGTTCTTTTATAGAATTTTCTATTGAACTATATATAGATTCTGCCACAAAGTATTCATAAATAGATCGATGTACAAAGTACAATTCTTCACCTTGTCTTCCTTCACAATGTTTTAATTTATAAAAATTTCCAATTATAAAATCTTGCTCTATATCTTTCTCATTTTGTCCATTATCATGTGCAATATTAGCACATATTTTCTTATATTCTTCTGTTGGGACGTAGGCTTCATCAGGGTTATTCTCAAACATCCATATTGCAATCTCTCTTGATATTTGATGTATTTGCTTTTTTATTTCACTTATTCTATGAGAATCTGCAAATCTTTTACAATCAATACATCTGTCATAAATGCCACCTTCTAAAGAAAAGATTTTATCATAAACATCTACTATTGAACCACTATTTTCAAAAGAAATATTTAAGGCCAATACCATATATAAAACAAGTGGAATACCTAATATATTTTTATTATTAATTAAGTTTTCTATCGTATCTTTCGACACACAAACTTTTGTTTTGTTTTGAAAAACCGAACAAAAACTTTCAATTTGTTTCTCATCCCACGAACATAATATAATATATTTTAAATTATAAAGATTTTGGATATAATTCACTCTACATGTAACAATCAATGTAAAATCTTTAATATTTGTTTTATAAATCAAGTTTTCATATAAATTATCTAATAAAACTTTTTTATCTAACTCTACACTCCACTCATCTAATCCATCAAATATCAATATTTTCCCATTTAAATCATTATATGAATATCCCAATTTCTCCAGCAAACATTCTGATATATTATCTTTTTCCCATATCATTTCTTTCAAATCAGAAGCAAATTGATAAACTAAAATATCATCTACTCTTTCATTAAAATGTGCAGTTATCCACGTAATCAATGTGCTTTTTCCTATACCTGGCTGTCCTAAAATAAGAAGCATTTTATTTTCATTATGTTCTTCAATATATTCAGTCAATAACTCTTTCAAATCCGTATTTTCACTTTTATTATTTCCCCATATATAGTGTGGTAAATGTTTATCCAAATATACGTCTTTTAATTTTACATTCACACCAACTTTTTCATCACGCTTATCAAAATTATTCAAAAACATATTTGCATTCCACTTATCCGCATATTCTTGTGTTCTGCTTTTCTTTTGCATTTCAATTTTTTGACTTTTCTCTAATATCTTCCATAATATATCTAAAATCATTTGATTATAGGAATCTAACTTATTAAAATTTTCTTTTAATATATTAAATTCCTTTCTCATTTCTATTCTAGTATCATCAACAGTATTGCTTATCTGTATTGAGATATCCTTTACAAAATCTTCACTTTTTCGTATCAGCTCAATTAACGTTTCTGAAATAACAAACAATGCTTTTTTAATATCACTCTCACATTCTATAAAACCAATTTTATTTTCACTATATTCATTCCACAAAAAACTACATAAATTTAAACTATCATATTTACATTGTCTAAATATCTTATCTGTAATTTCAATTTCAGAAAACACTCCTTTCACTTCGGCAATTACATAAGCAATATTATCTTCTGAAATACCCATAGACGTCATCTTTTCTTTTGAAAGAATCTTTTCAATTTTAGACCTTCCATTATTAATAAAATCATTAATCTTACTAATACCCTTTTCGGAAACATCGTCTACCGATATCCCTATCAATTCATTGGCTAGTTCATTCCCTACGTTACTTTTTACTGTTGATTTTATTATTGTTGATATGATACTAACTGCAATACTCATTTTTATCTTCCTCTTGTACTGCGCCTTACATCTTTTGAGAACTAATTAAATATTATCATACATTTATTTTTATTTCCATAATTTTGAAAAATATTAGCAATCATATCAAATTAACTAAAAAAGAACTTAACCAAGATATCTTCATCTCAACTAAGTCCTTTAATATTTTCAATCTTCTATCTCCAATAGGCGGGAGTATGTTTCCAGCCAAAAATAATTAAGTACCTACACCATTCCCTACTCCCTCCAAAAAATCGTAAAAAATAGGGACATACCAGACTTTTACATCCGATATGCCCCATTCTTGAGTTTAAATAACCAACCTTTTTAATACGGTTTTACCTCAACTTTTAATAATGCATCATAAATATAATCTGGCACCAGTTCTTTGTATTTTGCTGCCATTATTAATATATCTGCCTGTTTCATAAGCTTATATTCTTCAAACGCTTCCTCTGCCGTATCCCATTCCGATAGTTTTATCACTTTTTGCGTTCCGCTAAAACTAATCTCACCAAAGTATTTACCAGTACCTCGGCTATACTGCACACCTAAAGGCAACACCTTATCTTGTTGTGCGCATCCCATAAAGTAATGCTTTTTACTATTAGCAAGAAGTACATTCAATCCTTGTGGCAATATACAGCAAAAATCAGGATGATACATACTGGAACCATTGCCGAATAAATCCTTATCTACATGCATAGATTCATCACCGCATTCATAATAATGCTCCAAATACCATTTTACAAAAGATTTCGGGTTATCAATCCATCCTTGCCACATAGTAGTTTTATCATAACAACTTCGGATTCTATCCTCGTCTTTCGTATCTCCGCATCTTGTTTTAATACCGTCATACACTTGATAAGCATGTAAACTGGCTTTATTTTCGTACTCTATATATTCTTGTACCAAATTCAATTCCTGCCACGTCACTTTGCCCTTCTTCAAGCTCTTATAATCTTTTTCTGAGACAAACGATAGATTCTTATACCAATTGTTTGACTCATCCCCATCTTTATGCCAGATTTTATGTCTACCCCAATGTTTTGCAAGAAACGTTTTAACAACTAATTCCTCTGGTGAAGTTTCCCTCTTATATTTTGTTTCTTTTATTGCATATATACGTTTTTCATCTGTCTTTTGTCTTTCCTCCAAAATGCGATTAGACTCTTCTGCTGACATATTGGAATGAAAGCATTGCTCAAATTTTTCTTTATTTTTATCTGGTCTTTTTGTTTTACATTTTGGTTTGAGTGGATAGCTTACTAATTGTCTTTCAACTTCAAACATTGTATAATGACATTTTCCCTGTTTGTGCTCATAAAATTTATCTTTATCCTTTCGATTCAAATTATTCACACATCTTCCATAATTACTGATCCAGTAATTCTCTGTTCCCTCTACACGTACGAAAACCTCATAGGCATTTTTCAGTTTATACTTAATCGGAAATTCTACTGCTTTACATTTATCTTTTGATATTTCTTGCAACTCACCATTTTCATCTAATATGAATTGTGTTCTTGTATTTGCATTTTCTGTGTTATTCTCCATATTCATTTTACTCTTTGAAATTTCCTTTCGATATGATACTAGACAGCATTCGTTTACAAACGAACGCTAAAAAGGGAGTCCAAAAAATAGACTCCTTGATATAATTTATATATTTAATTGTAAGTTTTCATCATTAGGACGATTTCACAATCCTGTGTAATCGTAGAATTTTAGACAATCTTATCCAATCATAATAAACCACTGTACCCAAAGGTACGCACCAATACCTTGCTTGAGACCATCATCCCACAGGACTATGGTATCCGATATGATACTATCTACCTAAATATTTTAGGCTTCGGTTTAAACCGAAATCGTAAGATATGACCTCCAATCGATTCTTTCAATCGGACTAATCGGTGTATATCCATATTTTTCATAAGATACGCTTCTACTGCGTACCCTGTAAATATTAGATACCTCTGCTCTAAAATAAGATAACTTAAAATTTGACAATCCATTATCCTGAATCCCATTACAATCTCTTATAGCTTCTACATCTATCTTTTCTTTTCCTTTTTAATAATCTGATCTACATCTTTGGCTATATAATACTTGATAACTCTTCTTCCTGGAAAATACATCTTCTTTTTGCGGTATTGGTCATATCCAATCCTGGCTTTCCGCACATTGGACACAAATTTACCAAATCCCCTTATATTAATATCTTCCTCATCAATCATACACTGCGACATCTCTTTCAGGAATGTGTTAATGATTGTTTCAACGTCTACTTGTTTTAGCCTGTCCTTATATCCTATACTATCTACATTCACCTTTTGCCATACTCTTCTGATTAATTCTGCCTTGTAAATCATTTTATTTATCCTCCTTCGCTTCCAAGATTTTTATCACCTGTTGCACTGTTAGGTCGAACTTCTTGCCATATACAGCCTTTTTATCTTTCTGCTTCTTGAAGATTGCATAACCACTGACTTTTAGTGGATGCTTCCTCGTACTGCATTTCTTTACGTAATACCCTTTCTTATTTGCCAACTGCCTGATATATAGTGGCATAGGACGACAATCCGTAATATCGTGTCTTTTCTTCTTAATCTCATCTTTTGTCATAGTACGGACAGTATCTTTGATCCATGTAAATATCTCCTGGAATATCTGGTCTGAAATACTGTCAAAATCACCCTTCCACCAAATGTTCCATTGTCTCAACAGATATTCTTCTGTAAATTGTGCTTTCCGACTCGTCTTGAACCAATACACCATAATCCATTTCTTTTCTCTGAAAAAATAAATCTTCTTTCTATTTGTTACCTTATTTTCTGTTTTGTCTGCCATGCTGCCGACCTCCTTCTTTAATTTGTTTATCCTGATTTCTCTGCCAGGTCATTCTTTACATCTTTGAAACTGGTATTTTAACTCATGCTTCGGTTATTGGTATAGACTTGTAACGCCGTATACGGCTCATACAAGCATTACTTTACATCTACCTGATAGTTTATACCTGATATATTCAGGCACTAAAATAAGTCGCACAATTAATCATTACAATTAATTGTGCGACTTATTTTAAAGTCCGAATCTCTTCAATTGTCATACGTGCAAGAATCTCCTTCCTATACATTATTTGTTATAACTGTAACTTTGATTACCAGGTAATCAAAAGTAATCAAATCAAAATCGCTGAACCCCTTGATTTTACTGGCTTTGTGGCATTTTCTCTACGGGTTCAAGTCCCGTATGCTCCACCAAAAAGTCGTTACTCCAACCTTTACCAAAAAAATTTGATAAACGGTTGGATATTGAAGATAGGAAGGGGCTGTCGGTTAATGGATAGTCATGAACAGGGAGGCATGTGACTCGTCGAGTCACATGCCTCCCTGTAATTATCCCTATAAAAAGAGAAAAAAGATGGCTAACCATAACCATCTTTCCTCCGCTACATGTTATAGCCTGAGTTTTTTGATTATAAACTGTAAAACTCAGGATGTTGGAGACATCCAGCATATTATCCATATGCTAAAATGAATATGTGGATAAAACTATTATATTGCTGTAATATTTCCTAAAAATAGTTTATACTCTATGCATAAGATGTTATAATAAAATCAAACCAGATGTGATTATAAAGCATTTAAGAATATGAGAGGAGAATGGTTATGAGTACTCTTGAGAATACAGTTTCCATGATGAAAGCCTTGCCAGAAACGGACTTATTAGAAATCCAGAATTTGACTCAAAAACTCTTCCAACGGCGTGAGTCAGAAGCCATAGACAGAGCCGTTGGCAAGTTCCTCAAACCCATGTCGCGGGAAGATTTTATGAGGGATATTGATACGGCAGAGCAGGAAATTGTGGACGGGAAATACCGCAGTGCGGATGAGGTGTTTAATGGGTTGGAACGTAAATACGGATTATGAGGTTATATTGACGGATAAAGCACAGACGCAGGTTCTGGAAATCCTTGATTATATTTTCTTTAAGTTGGAAAACCCACAGGCAACACGTAGCGTTGAACAGGATATGAGAGAAACTATCAAATGGCTTTCATGCATAGCGGACAACCTGAAGCTATGTGATGACCCAAAGTTACAGGATTTAGGTTATCGAACCATCCATCTAAAACGCCACAACTATTTTATGCTATATAAAATAGTTGACAAACAGGTATTTGTTACGGGCATCTACCATGACTTACAGGATTATGAAAATATATTGAAGTAGCAGCGTGGTATTGTTAAAATAAATACGTGGATAATATCGTCCTTGGGAACTGATGGACAGCACTTGAGGTCAGGCTCCGTCTGTTAGTTGTTCTCGTTTACAAAGATCGTGAAGTCGCTTATTGCTGATCTTGGCGCTTTCTGATAGAATATGTTTAGGCGGAACATTATTAATCTGGTGTTTGAAGTTCAGTATGGTTTGATATTTTATGAAGTCAAGCCTTGATAATTCCATTTCTGCAAGGCAGAGCCATGTGAAGTCTGTTTTAAGCGGAGGCTTCATGAAACTGAATGAACCAAATGAACATGGCTTATGAAAAGGTGGTGAGCATATGCCAATCAACCTTGAAATTGTGAAAACTGCTATTGATGATTTTGCAAAAGTACAAAGACGTATGATATTAGCAAAAAAAGAAAACGCACCAGAGACATACGCCGATTTGAAAGAGGAATATATCTCTCTGAAAGCATTGCTCAATATCGCCGGCGTAAATCTCAATGAACTGGATAAAATCTAAGAGTAGTTCGTATGCTCCATTTCAAAACCTTTGTTTTTACTGCCTTTGCGGCACATCGATAATCAAAAGCGAGGTGAAAAATATGCCTGGTGAAAAAGAGTTAAATATCAATCTTTTTGAAAGGTTAGATTTGTTAGACAGATTAGAGAGAGTGGCAAAAAGGGAAAATTGCGAACCCGTTTTACAAGAGATTGCATTTGAACGCAAATTGATAGAACGTAAGCTTTACCAGAAACTGCCGTTGACAGATGCAGAGTAATTAATAACTAAACCATCAGAAACCTAGAAGGTGCAAAGACTTTCATGAATGATCATAGAACGCTCCTGCGGACTATTACATACTTGACTTCAAAACAGCACCTTTCCCCGGCAGAGGTGTGTGACTATCTCCTTGTTCCGGGCTTTTCGGTAGATATCTTTTTATACGGCAAACGGAGAACTTCCTTTTCTCCGCGCTGCCGAGACGACAAAACGCACAGGAACTCAAACTTTTCTCCGCGCTGCCGAGAAGGCAAGACGTACAGGAACTCAAACAGACGGCACAGCACCGTGCGGCGTTCCCGCCGCCTGCAATGCCGTACCGTCAAGATACTTAGATACTTAATTCACACTTCTCTTCACATAGCTGGTATGAAGCGTCTCATGCGCTTTATGACTGCCCGGTTTCCCGAGATACTCGTCATAGAGCTTCTTGATCTCTGGATTCTCATGAGACTTACGGATCGTCTTCGCCTCATCGTTGCGGTACAGTACGCCCGCACGGATCCCCCGAACATCCGTAAAGTTACGGACATCACCGGATACCTGAGGCTGACCGCCGCCGTTGACACATCCGCCCGGACATCCCATGATCTCAATGAAGTGATAATCTGCCTCGCCTGCCTTCACCTTATTCAGCAATTCTCTGGCATTGCCAAGTCCTGAGGCAACCGCAACCTTCACATCCATGCCCGCTACGTTGTAAGATGCTTCCTTGATCCCTTCCGTTCCGCGGACGTCCGTGAATTCCAGACTTGCAAGTTCTTCGCCTGTCAGCACTTCTACCGCAGTACGAAGGGCCGCCTCCATAACGCCGCCGGTCGCTCCGAAGATCACTCCGGCTCCTGTAGATTCACCCATCGGATTATCGAATTCTTCGTCTGGAAGCTCTGTGAACTCAATACCGCAGCGCTTGATCATTCTGGCAAGCTCTCTGGTCGTGATCGCAATGTCCACATCCGGTACGCCCGCTGCGCTCTGGTCGTCTCTTCCGATCTCGAACTTCTTCGCCGTACAAGGCATCACGCTGACGGATACGATCTTCTTCGGATCGATTCCTTCCTTCTCTGCGAAATAGGTCTTCAGCATCGCGCCGAACATCTGCTGCGGAGACTTGCAGGTTGACAGATTCTCCGTCATATCCGGGAAGTAATGCTCGCAATATTTGATCCATCCCGGTGAACAGGAAGTGATCATCGGCAATACGCCTTTCTTAACACGGTCGAGCAATTCTGTTGCCTCTTCCATAATAGTAAGGTCTGCCGCCCAGTCTGTATCGAATACCTTGTCGAAACCGAGCCTTCTCAGCGCTGCCGCCATCTTGCCTTCCACATCTGTTCCCATAGGATAGCCGAATTCTTCGCCAAGTCCCGCACGGACAGACGGAGCGGTCTGTACTACCACATATTTCTCTGGATCCGCGATCGCCTCGATGATCTGGCTTGTATAATCCTTCTCATACAGCGCGCCTGTCGGACAGACAGCGATACACTGACCGCAGGATACACAGCTTGTCTCGCCAAGCCCCATCTCGAATGCCGAGCCGATCATAGTCGCAAATCCGCGGTTATTCGGGCCGATCACGCCGATGCCCTGCGTCTTCTCGCAGACAGCCACGCAGCGGCGGCATAAGATACACTTGTTATTGTCACGGATCATGTGAGCCGCGGAATCATCCAGCTCATAGTGATTCACCGCGCCTTCATAGAAATCCTCATCGTCCACGCCATACTCACGGCATAACTGCTGCAGCTCACAATTCCCGCTCCTCACACATGACAGACATTTCTTATCATGATTGGAAAGGAGAAGCTGCAGGGTCTTCTTCCTGGATTCGATCAGCTTCGGAGTATGGGTGTATACCTCCATCCCTTCATTGATCGGGTGTACGCAGGCAGCTACCAGGTTTCTTGCTCCCTTTACCTCGACCACGCACATACGGCATGCGCCGATCTCATTGATTTCCTTCAGATAACACAAGGTCGGTATCTTGATTCCTGCAAGGTGCGCTGCTTCAAGGATCGTAGAGCCTGCAGGAGCGGATACATCAAGACCGTTGATTTTAAGATTAATATTTTCCATATTCTCCATCCTCCATTACTCTTTGTAAATTGCACCGAAACGGCATTTTTCCATACAAGCGCCGCATTTCACGCACTTATCCTGATTGATCACATGCGGTTCTCTTACGGAGCCTGAGATCGCGTCATTCGGACAAGTCCTTGCACATAAGGTACAACCCTTACACTTGTCTGCGTCGATCTTGTAGGAAAGAAGCGCCTTACACACTCCCGCCGGACACTTCTTGTCAACGATATGCGCTATGTATTCGTCCTTAAAGTAACGTAAGGTGGAAAGCACCGGGTTCGGAGCAGTCTGTCCGAGCGCGCACAGGGAATTGGACTTCAGATGTGCCGCCAGATCCTCCAGCTTATCTAAGTCTTCCATGGTTCCCTGACCGTTGGTGATCTTCTCTAAGATCTCCAGCATACGCCTGGTTCCGATCCGGCACGGCGTACACTTGCCGCAGGATTCATCTACCGTGAATTCCAGGAAGAACTTCGCAATATCAACCATACAGGTGTCTTCATCCATAACGATCAATCCGCCGGAGCCCATCATGGACCCGATGGCGATCAGATTGTCATAATCGATCGGCACGTCAAAATGCTCTGCCGGGATACATCCGCCGGACGGACCGCCGGTCTGAGCCGCCTTAAACTTCTTCCCGTTCGGGATACCGCCGCCGATCTCCTCTACGATCTCGCGGAGCGTCGTTCCCATCGGGATCTCTACAAGTCCCGTATTCTTAACCTTTCCTCCAAGGGCGAATACCTTCGTCCCCTTAGACTTCTCTGTTCCCATGGAAGCGAACCAGTCCGCGCCGTTCAAGATGATCTGCGGAATATTCGCCAATGTCTCTACGTTATTCAGGATGGTCGGCTTCTGGAACAGACCCTTAAGAGCAGGGAACGGCGGACGCGGACGCGGCTCGCCTCTGTTGCCTTCGATCGAAGTCATAAGCGCCGTCTCCTCGCCGCAGACGAATGCGCCCGCACCCAGACGAAGCTCAATATCAAAGTCAAATCCTGAATCAAATATATTCTTACCCAGCAGGCCGTACTCTCTCGCCTGATCAATGGCTATATTCAGTCTCTCAACCGCGATCGGATATTCCGCACGGACATAGATATACCCCTGCGACGCACCGATAGCATAGCCTGCGATCGCCATTGCTTCCAATACTACGTGAGGATCGCCTTCCAATACAGAACGGTCCATGAACGCGCCCGGATCGCCCTCGTCTGCGTTACAGCAGACATACTTCTGATCGGCCTGATTCGCCGCCGCGAACTTCCACTTAAGCCCTGTTGGGAAGCCTGCTCCCCCGCGCCCGCGAAGCCCGCTGTCTAAGATGATCTGGATCACCTCTTCCGGCTTCTTCGACGTCAGCACCGTACCAAGCGCTTCATAGCCGCGTGTTCCGATATATTCCTCGATATCCTCAGGATTGATCACGCCGCAGTTACGCAGGGCAACCCTGTGCTGCTTCTTATAGAACTGCGTCTCCTGCAGAGGCAATATCTCGTCATTGCCCTTCACTGTCTCATCGTACAGCAGACGTTTTACAACTCTTCCTTTTAACAAATGTTCGGATACGATCTCCGGGATATCCTCTTCCTTCACCATCGCATAGAAAGAGCCTTCCGGATACACGATCATGATCGGCCCTAACGCGCACAGACCAAAACAGCCGGTCTTTACCACACCGACTTCATTCTCCAGTCCGTTTCTCTTAATCTCTTCTTCTAATCTTTCCCTGATCTTCTGGCTGCCAGAGGAAGTACATCCTGTTCCACCGCATACCAAGACGTGCGAACGATACATAAGTCTTTGTTCCTCCTTTGTCTATAATTGCTGAGCCGCCAGCGTATACTTGGCAACTGCCTGTCCCTGCTTCAGATGGAGCTCGAATACTTCCATCGCCTTCTCAGGGTCCATCTTAATATATGTAACCTTCTCTTTACCCGGTTCTATGACCTCTACGATCGGCTCATACTGACACAGTCCGATACATCCAGTCGGAGTCACACTGATCTTCTCTGCCAGAGACTCCTTCTGCACCGCGTCGGAAAGAGCTGTCAGCACCGGCCTTGCGCCGCTTGCGATCCCGCAGGTAGCCATACCTACCACGACTCTCGTCTGCGTCTCATTCTCAGAGCGCACACCGACCTTGCCCTGATTTCTTTCTCTAATTGCTTTTAATTCTTCCAGAGATTTCATTCTATCTTAATTCCTCCTTTTTGCAGCGCCCCCTCACCTTCGTTCGGCGGCAGATCGTCGGAAGACTTCATTACAGTATCCTTCCGGCATTTACTTCTGTTTGATTTGTGTTCAGATATTCTTTGATAAATTCCGACACTTCCGCGTCGCGAAACGGCAGACCGCCCAATATCTGCTTCATCTCTCTCGTATCCAACACAAATTCCCTCTCATCATATGCATATCTATAGTGAAAATCAATTTCTTCATTGAATACTACCAACGTATAGATCGTAGAATTCACATCGCCCAAGGGCATCCTGTCTATATGCGACAGACCGAAAACCGCTTTTACGGCCGTTCCTTCCCCTTCTTCGGACACGATCTCAAAGCTTCCTCCTGTCCCTTCGGCCGCCTGCTTGAAAAACGGAATCCCAAGCCCTACCTTCCGGGTAGTCCTTGTTGTAAAAAAAGGATCTGTGACCTTCTCTGCCTGTTCCTTACTCATCCCGCATCCATTATCTCTGATCTCTATCTTCAGCGTGTCCTCTGCGGTATCCGCCGACACGTCAATCTCTATGTAACTGGCCTTCGCGCGTATAGAATTCTCTGTTACGTCCAGAATATTCAATGCGATCTCCGTCATCATACCTATTCATACTTGGCCAGAATATCGTCAATATCATCCACCGTAAGCCGGCCGTATACCTCGTCGTTGATCATCATAACCGGAGCAAGGCCGCAGGCGCCTACGCAGCGGCAGGCATCCAGAGAGAACTTGCCGTCTGGAGTACATTCTCCTCCGACGATCCCAAGCTTCTCCATCAGCTTATTATAGATATCCCCGGAACCCTTCACATAGCAGGCTGTTCCAAGACATACTGATATGCGGTAGCGTCCCTTCGGATTCAAATTAAACTGGGAATAGAATGTGGCAACTCCGTAGATCTTCTCCAGCGGAATCCCCGTCTCATCAGAAATGATCTTCTGAACTTCATAAGGCAGATATCCGTAGATATCCTGCGCCCTCTGCATGATCGGCATCAGCGCGCCCTTTTCATCCTTTAATTCACGGATCATCTCTAACAGTTCTTTCTCCTGAGCTTCTGTTCCATTGAACTGAACTGTAGATTTGTTAGAAAGCATTAGTAATTTACCTCCCTTGGTTATTTTTTGGTAACGTGTTTTACATCCCATTGTTTTTCATTCTATCACACAAATTTTCAAAAATCTACAACTAAATTCTTGAAATTGCGTTAATTTTCCAACAATTTTGTTTGTTAATTCACTATCTATTTTGTTAAAATATATACAAATTTATTTCTCTATTTTTGTATAAGTTGTACAAATTTGGGTTGAATTTCACTTTTGTCAATGCTATACTAAAAAATATGCCGGGGGCAGGTTCTCCCCCGCAGCCGCTAAATGTACATGCAAGCACTCCCGCCCGGTTTGCGCCCGCGGGAAAACAGCTCTTCATGGAGGTATATATGACAATCGATACGATCAAAACCTTACTGGATGCAGATATTCTGTATGGAAGCAAATATCTGGAACATGAAGTCAACTATGCATTCTCGTCAGATATGATGAGCGATGTACTCGCATTTGCCACCGATCACTCCGCGCTGATCACGGGCCTGTGCAATCCGCAGGTCGTTCGGACCGCCGAGATGCTCGATATCGTCTGCATCATATTTGTGAGAAATAAGATTCCTGATCAGAACATCCTCTCCCTGGCAGAAGAGAAAGAGATCGTCATCCTCTGCACAGGCCACGGAATGTTCACCGCATGCGGCATACTATACAGCAACGGATTACTTGGAGGTGCATAATTCATGGAGGAACTTCTGACATTCAACTATACGATTCCCGGAGATGATTTTACCCGTGCCGGGGAAGCAAGCAGCAGTGTGAAGAACAAACTAAAGAAGATGGGACTTGACAGCAATACTATCCGCAAGGTCTCGATCGCCATGTACGAAGGAGAGATCAATATGGTCATCCATGCCGACGGCGGTACGATCACGGTTGAGATCTCTTCCGAGAAGATCCGCATGATCCTTGCCGATACCGGTCCCGGGATCGCCGACATTGACAAGGCGATGGAGAACGGCTATTCCACTGCTCCGGAAGAAGTCCGGTCACTGGGCTTCGGCGCCGGTATGGGACTGCCCAATATGAAGAAATATACGGATTATATGAATATAGATTCTACAGTCGGAGTCGGCACCACCGTCACCATGGACGTCCGTCTCTGACAATTTATCAAGGGGGGAGAAGCTTGAACAAATTCATCCATTCTGTACAGCTCGATGAGGAAGCCTGTACCGGATGTATCAACTGCATCAAATACTGTCCGACGCAGGCCATACGCGTACATAACGGGAAAGCAAGCATTACCCCGGAATTCTGCATCGACTGCGGCCGGTGCTTAAGATACTGCCCGCACCACGCGCAGACCGTGTCCTATGATTCCATCCGGGACATCCGCGATTACCGGTATACGGTCGCGCTTCCGGCTCCTTCCCTGTATGCACAGTTTAATAATCTGAAGAATATAGACATCGTGCTCAACGCACTTCTCTCCATCGGATTCAACGACGTGTTTGAAGTCAGCGCCGCCGCAGAGCTGGTATCTGAGGCTTCCCGCGCCTATATCCGCGAACACATGGAAGACGCGCCCTTTATAAGCACCTCCTGTCCCGCGGTCATCCGGCTGATCCGTGTGAAATTCCCGACACTGATCCCCCGGCTTCTTCCGATCAAGCCGCCTATCGAGATCGCGGCGGAGATCGCAAGGAAATGGGCTGTCAAGAAGACCGGATATGCTCCTGAGAAGATCGGCATCTTCTTCCTCTCGCCCTGTCCGTCCAAGGTCGCCTATGTGAAGTCTCCGCTGGGTATTGAGAAGAGCTCGGTCGACAAGGTGCTGGCAATCAAGGATGTCTATCCTGCCCTTCTGGAACACATGACGGACGATGAATCCCGGTTAAAGCCTCTTGCTTCTTCCGGGCGCATCGGTATCGGCTGGAATAATGCCGGCGGTGAAGCCGCGGGGCTGATTACTGACAATTATCTCGCGTGCGACGGGATCATGAGCACGCTGAGAGTATTAAGCGACTTAGAAGACGAGAAATTCCACGGATTGAAATTCGTAGAGCTGAACGCGTGCGACGGAGGATGTGTAGGCGGCCCGCTGAACGTGGAGAATCCTTATATCGCAATTGCCAAGACCAAGAAGCTGAACCGGATCCTTCCTGTTGCAAGAACCCACTCTAACGATATGGAGGACCTTAAGGATATCGACTTCCGCTGGAATGAATGCATCGAATATGAACCTGTCTTCCGGCTTGGAGAATCCTTCCGTGAGAGTCTGGAGATGATGGGGCTTGTTGAAGAACTGACGGAACAGCTTCCGGGACTGGACTGCGGCTCCTGCGGCGCGCCGACCTGCCGCGCGCTGGCAGAAGATATCGTCCGGGGCGAAGCCACGCGTAACGACTGCATCTATATCTTCCATGAATATATCGGTTCCTTGTCAAAAGAGATCTCATTTCTGACGCGTTCTCTGAACCTAAGCTGCAGCAATAATGACGATTCGATACACCTTCTGGAAGATTATATCCAGAAGCTTACCACTGAACTAAGCAAGAAGGAGCGATGATTATGATAACCACCCAGACACTGATCGACGCCGGCCTGTTCACCCTGAAGACCGCCGGCGATCCCGCGAAAAATATCGGCAAAGTATTCTGCTGTGATCTTCTGAGCATTGCCATGGGCAGAGCGCCCTCTAAGAGCGCATGGGTGACCGTGATGGGCAACCGGAATACCCTGGCAGTTGCGTCCTTGGCTGACATCTCCTGCATCGTCCTTGCCGAAGGCATAACATTCCAGGACACGGAACTTGACTGTGCCGAACAAGAGGGGATCGCCGTATTTACCACAGAGCTTCCGGTCTTTGACGCCGCGCTTAAGATACAGGAGTTATTGTCATGATACCTCTGTACTACGATCTGCACATCCATTCCTGTCTCTCTCCCTGCGGAGACGACGATATGACCCCTGCCAATATCGCAGGCATGGCAGCCGTCAAGGGACTGGACGTGATCGCGCTGACCGACCACAATTCCTGCAAGAACTGTCCTGCCATCCTGAAGCATGGCGAAGAGTACGGCATCACCGTCATCCCGGGAATGGAATTGACGACCGCCGAGGAAGTGCACGTTGTCTGTCTCTTTCCTGCCCTTGGCGACGCAATGGCATTTGACGGGTATGTGTATGAGCATCTTCTTCCTATTAAGAACAGGGAGGATATTTTCGGAAAACAACAGATCATGGACGCGGACGATCAGGTAACGGGCAATGTAGAACGCCTGCTGATCGGCGCAACAGATATCTCTTTTGATCAGGTATTCGGCCTGGTTGAAGCTTACCGCGGTATCGCGTATCCCGCCCACATTGACAAGTCTACCACAAGCCTTCTGTCTAACTTAGGGTTCGTACCGCCGGACAGCCGGTTTGCCTGTGCAGAGATCAGTACATTTGACCATCTGCACCAGATACAGAAGGAACATCCATATTTTCTGCAATGCAAGATGCTCAGCAGCTCGGACGCACACTATCTGGAGGACATCCGCGAGCCGGATTATCAGATCTATGCGAAGTCGCAGGCGGCAAAGGATATACTTGAAGGGCTTCGCTGACAGTGTTATATTACTTTAGAGTTCTTTCAAGCTTCTTGCGGGTCTCTTTTACTTCTGAATGATTGCATCCGCCGGAGCTGATACCGATGGTTAAGTCTCCCTGCCGGACGATCGCCGGGAAATAGAAGTCGCATAGTTCCTTTTTGTGGGATGTATTGACGGGGATCCCGCGCATTCGGCAGTCTTCTATAACCTGTTCGTTGCATACGGGGTCGTCTGTGGCTGCAAGGACCAGGTCTGCGCCTTTCAGCAGATCTGCGCGGTAGCTATCCTGTATCCACAGGATGCGTTTCTCTTCATGCAGCTGCCGGATCCGATCGGTAGCCTGTGGGGCTGCGACCCGGATATTATCTGCAAATTCCAGCAGAGTCTCTACCCTCCGCTGTGCGATCTTTCCTGCGCCGACGATAAGGATCTTCTTCTGTGATATGTCTGTAAATAATGGGAAATACGGCTTTTTCATATTATACTCTGCCTCTCCTGATTCTTAACGGCCTTCTAGTACAACGAAAATTAAGTTTTGGATAGTTTGACGCAGAATATTTTCCTGAGAGTGCTGCTTCACAAACGCAGGCGTAGCGGTGGCTACGTCGAGGCTTGGGGAGTAGTGCTATCAGGGAAATAAACAAGTCAAACTGCCAATTACTTAATATTCGTTGTACTAGTATCATAGCATACTTGAAAAATTGTTCAGTCTTTTCCTTCGCTCCCGGTAGTCCGGGAGCACTTCTTCCACAATTCTCCAGAAATCTTTAGAATGATTCATCTCTCTTCTGTGTGCCAGTTCATGTACGACCACATAATCCAGAAGATCCATCGGCATAAGCACAAGCTTCCAGTTGAAGTTAAGATTACCTTTGCTGCTGCAGCTCCCCCATCTTGTCTTCTGTTCCCGGATGGTTATCCTGCCATAAGATATTCCCATCAGCCGGGCATAATGATCCGTCCGCTCCGGGAGGACCCGAAGCGCCCTTTCAACGCCTTCTCGGCGGATCTCTTCCGTGATGACCATCCTATTTTCCTGCGCCTTATGGAGCTGTTTTTGATTCTTAACGATCCAGTCTTGCTTCTCTCTCAGGAAATCTTCTACCTGTTTTCTGGATATAGAGTACGGAGTCCGCACAACTACTTTTCCGCCCTCTTTGATCTGGATCGCAATCGTCTTGCGGCGGGAACGAATCCATTCATATGTAATCTGCTCCATCTGGATGTACTCCTTGCTTCCTTTTTGTTTCGCCGCATAGCATGCTATATATTTTTCCTTTAATTTATATCTTTTTACACAATAGTATAAAATCACAAAAGTTTATCCAAACAATTAGCATGCTATGTATTCTGCATCAACCGAAATACCCGCGTCACTTATCTGACACTCCGTCCCCCAGCTCATCATAAAAGGTATAACCGCATCTTCCGTTCTCTTTGGTGTGGTACAGCGCAGTATCCGTCTGACGGAACAAGTCGTCATGGAAGCCCTGCTCGGAAAATGCAATGCCGACGCTGAGCGAATACTTGGGGAAATCTCCCTGGGGATTCTGAAGGATCTCGTTGACCGCGTCAATCTTATCCCGAATGATCTGCTTCTTATCTGCGGTCATCTTTTCCATGATCACCGCGAATTCATCTCCGCCGATCCTGAGTACATAATCTGCTTTTCTGAAATTATCCTCCAGAAGATTCGCAACCTTAATAAGCGCCTGGTCGCCCACATCATGTCCGTAATTATCATTGATCGCTTTGAACACATCCACATCTACCAATAAAAAAGCCAGCTTTTTTACCGGATTGCGGAGACGCTCCTTCAATTGCTCGAATGACTGCCGGTTCAAAAGACCCGTCAGCGCATCCCGTTCCGCCTTCTGCCGGAGCATATTCTGCTGTTCCATCGTCATCTCATATACATTGTTATATGTGGCCGCAAGATATTTAAACTCATAAGCCCCTGTAATCTGCAGAAAATTATTATTCTTAATACAGTTCACATATAAACGGATCGGTCTCAGAATCAGGACCGCGATCATAATATAAGAGAAGATCACCAGCGCTACGATCAGAACCGTATAGATACTCTGGCAGATGAGCGCATTTCTCATCTCATTTTCGCTCTTCGCCTGCCCTTCTTCACAGATCGTGATCACCCTCTCTGTGACAACTGATATATTCTCTTCTATCAGCTTCTTCATATCTCTGTATTCCCCGCTGAACACTAATCCGAAGGCAACGTCTGACTTCTCTTCATCTGCGAAGGACAGTTCTTCTTCTGTCAGCGGATAGTCCTTAACCTCCGGCGGAAACATACTTATATCGTCATCTGCCGATAACGCCGCAAGCTTCATGGCGTGCATCTCCATCTCCATAAGCTCATTGGATAATTCCAACGCTCTCCGGGATGCATCCAGAATCTCATCGTCCTTCCCGCCCATGTGTTTTTCAAGCGCTTCAAGCGCCGTATCTCTTCTCTTTGTCTCCTCTACCTCTGTAAAATATTCCTCTACATAGACAGAGTCTTTCGTGACGGCATAGAGACGTACCTGATCCGTCAGGTAATTCGACCCTAACAGTAAATTCTCCGCCTCCTCCTGTATATATATGTATTCCTCTGTCATGTCCGCCAGCTTTTGGTAATCGCGCATTACACGAACGATCCCTTCTCCGATCAGCACAGAGACTATGATCGTAACCGCAACCATCCATAAGCTAAGCGTCTGTATCCGCAGCCCCCGCAGAGTACCTGCATTTTCTTCTGATGTCTGTATACTCACCTTTCGTTACCTGGCCCTTTCATAATTATTTCCTGTATCTCAGTTTATCACAGCAAGGACCATTCTACAAGGCTAAGCCAACCGATATTCTTTTCGCTCCTTCTCTACCAAAACATTTCTTCAGCCCACCGCGCCGCCTTCTCTTCGTACGCTTCTTCTAAGTCCGTCAGACGTTCCTCTATCTCTTCCGGGTATTCGTCCGAATTGATATTCCCCATGAATGCATTGATCAATTCATCGCTAAGATGAATCTTCCATGCGCCGCCCTCTCTATACGCCGTAACATCAACCTCTTCTGTCCAGGTATTCTCCGTCTCATCGATACAGCGGATCAGGTCGTCATCCCGGTAGTTTATCATATCTCCCACATTCTTGATAAGAGAAGCCGCTCCGATCTCTGTATCTTCGATCATATCCTCCACGATCCCTAAGGCATAACGCCCCATCGCTTCCGACATATCTTTGTTGGCAAACGTCATCCTGATCCGGGCCTTATCCCCGTCTTCTTCTATCTCGCCGACTTTCCAGGTCAATTCTTCTACAACCTTCTCTGCAAACCTGTGGTTCTCCCTGTAATGCCTGCCTTTAAAAAAATGCGTCTGCAATAATTCACTGAATACCTTGTACTCCTTCTCAACCGGAAATCCGATCATATTCAGGCAGGCTCCCTCGTAATTATCCGTACATTCATTAAAGGTCTTAAGATCCAGCCCCTTTATCGCCTCCATCGTCTGCTGCGCCGCCTCCCTTGGGGTATCTGCAGTCTTATTCTTCATCTTCCCGGCGCAGGCCGTAAGAAGAAGAAAAACTGTCAGAAGCACAGCAATTACCACTGTATTTACATGTGTATTCACATGCCTTTTAACCGCCATAGCTTTCCCTTCCGTGCTTCTGTTCCTGCCTGCTTCTGTTCCGTAGTCTCCCGTTCCGTCATATTTTACTGTCCTCATAAGTCCAAACCTCCGTTTTCTGCATATACTTAAAAACCGGATTCCCGAATCCCGTCTTCAAGTATATCTTATTCCTTCCATTCAGACATAGCAATCCGCCGTGCATGAACCGACGGTCAGACAGCATAAAAAGGCGCTAAACAGAACAGTTCGTCTGAGCTGCCGCGCTAAATGTGCAGCACTGCCGAGAAATAAAACCAGCCGTCCTGGCATTTCAGAATGCTTGTACCATGATTCTTCTCGATCACCGAATTAATATTGAGGAATCCTATCCCGTGTTCATCCTTTTCCCTCTTCGTTGTGAGGATTCTCTTTCCTTTTATCACAACCGGCTCTTTCACCGGATTACGCACGGAGACCGTCAGTTCCTCCTCTTCCAGCATCATCTTAAACTGTATGATCTTATTGCCGTCAAGCTTCTCGCAGGCCTCGACGGCATTGTCTAACAGATTCACAAGCAGGGCAACGATATCTTCCTTGCTCATCGTAAGCCCGGACAGATCATTTACCGACATCACCATCGTAATGCCTCTCTCTCTGGCGTATTGGTACTTCTGGTTCAGCACCGTATTGACCACCAGATGATTCGTGTCGACGCAGTCCTCGCCTTTTCGGATGCCGCTGTTCAATTCTTCGATGTAATCAAGGGCCTCCTCAACCTCCCCTGCCTTAAGCATTCCGTGTATACATCCCAATTGATTTTTGTAATCGTGCAGATACCTCCGGTAGCGCGTCTCGCTCTCTTGCGTATTCCGGTACATTTCCATCTGATTTTCTAGCTTCTCCTGCATAAGACGGGCCTTTTGCACCTGCTCCTCCTTCTCCAGGATATTTCCGATAAAATAAAAGGCAAGCACATTGATCACGCAATAACCAACAGCGGCCGCCAGCAGAGCGCCGCTGTCCGCACGGATCGAATCCGTATACCATATATACATTGACAACAGCGTTGTCACCATAATACTAATCACCGGAAGCCATCCGAAACGGCTCCACCCGGTCCTTATAAAGCTGTCCGACCAATCCCTGCATTTATAGTGGAAGATAAGCGTCAGGCATATGAGCAGAATATCGCACAGCCAGTCTAACAGACCGGGAATACCCGCATACGGCCGGGGCATCACATAGATCACCGACAGCGCCAGCAGATTCATTACCCAGTAAAGCGCGCACCAGAATACAGCAAGCAGTATGGTCTTTCCAAGGTTCCCCTTATAAAAAATCTGTATGACGATACCAAGCAGTATGACCACCCGGACAGGCTGAAGCAGATGCCCCGGCGCCTCTGTCACGGCAATCAGGAAAAAACCTGCCGCAAACGCCAAAGGCGGCAGACACTCGCTTCGTCCCCTGCGGGGTAAAACCGTCCCGAAAAAGATGCTGCATCCGATCCCTGTAAGCAGACTGCCCGCCAGACTTCTTACGATCATCTCCATCTACATTGCCCCCTTATACGCTACAAACTCTTCCTTCACCTTGCGAAACCGAAGTCTCGGCACCGGAAGTTCCTCTCCCGAGTCCAGGGTCACCAGATAATTACTGATCGTCCTGACATGTTTCATGTTTACAAGGAAACTTTTATGTGTCCTTAGAAACCCATATCCTGACAACAACTCTTCAAGTCTATCTAATTTCTCATAGATCTGGTAGGTCACAGCTTCCTTCTCCATGTAAAAAAATATACACTTGTGGCTCCGGCTTTCTATATAAACGATATTATCCGTATACAGCGTTTTCTCTCCCTCAACAAAAGAGAACGTGACCCGGCGGATCTGCATTTTCCTTAGAATCGCATCCATACACTCCGCCATCTGCCCCTCGAGAGCATCCTTCATAATGTAACGCACCGCTCCCACCTTATACCCTTCCAGCGCATAATTCAGAAATGCCGTCACAAGCACAATACAAGTCTCTGACTCATACTTACGCATCTTAGCCGCTGTCTGGATACCGTCTATGCCCTCCATATTGATATCCAGGAAGACAACATCATATCCGACAAGATTCTTCCTCTCTGCAAGGAATTCCTTCCCTGAGCAGAAGAGATCCACCGAAGCCTCCAGATCATGAGCTTCCAGATATGAAAGAAGCAGACCATGTATCTGATCTCTATAATATTTTTCATCGTCACAGATCGCAATTGTAAGCATAAGTCAGATCTCCCATCTTAGCGCAGACCCAGAATCATCTGCTGTCTCTGATCCCGCTTAATTATATATCCTTCTTCAGCCTGCCATTCTCAACATTCGGGCTGATAAAATTCTGATACGCATACTCCCACAATACTTCCGACCCCTTTGCCGTACCTTGATTCCTCGCCATTACCTGGCTCAACCGGACTCCATGTTCTACCCAGCTCTTCCCCTCTGCCGCGTCATTTAACATCAACGGCTGAATATGGTCCATCGCGTGAGCGAACTTGGCTTCCGCAGTCTCCCACTCTTCAAACTCATCCCACAGCGCACGGAACCTGCTGCCCTGATCCTTCGGCAGAAGGCCGAATATCCTGTCCGCCGCCGCCAGTTCCCTCGCCCGCTTGGTCTTATTGCCCTCTTCGTCATAGGCATAGGTATCGCCGGCATCGATCTCCACCAGATCGTGGATCAGGAGCATCGTCACCGTCTTCAATATATCGATCTCTTCATTAGAATATTCGCTCAGAAGGACCGTCATGATCGCCATATGCCATGCATGCTCCGCATCATTCTCCTTGCGCTTTGCGTCCGTAAGATAGGTCTGCCTTCCGATAAACTTCTCCTTATCGATCTCCCGAAAGAAATCGAACTGTTTTTCTAATCTTTCTTTGTCCATGCTTTCCTCCACTCAACTACCACCGTCTGAAGACGGTGGGTTGTTGTGGTCTAAAGACCACTTTT
>OFGA01000840.1_pt1 | contig 23276 bp, 19 predicted proteins | sample 1521471 | NCBI WGS metagenome assembly OFGA01 (sample SAMEA3504086, study PRJEB24116) | mouse gut metagenome | biome: mouse gut; feature: mouse-associated habitat; material: faeces | place: Denmark | collected 2011 | reverse complement strand
ATAGGTTAGACCCCCATTAGCAGAATCTAACCTAATACTTATCTAAATGACATTGATTTGTGAACTCTTTTAAAGGAGGGGCAGGGAAGACCACCTTATCGTTGACGCACTGTATTGATGACCTGTTCCATGAGCAGAAATTTGAGAATGTGATTTACATAGATCTGGACATTCTGGGGACGGCTACCAGCTACCTTTTTGACAAGGATAAGCTCCCATTGGAAAAATGCTTCAATCACACCAAAAAAGCGGTGAGGGTGGATCTGGACTATGAGGGGGAGACAAAAGGGCTTCATGTGCTTTACCTGTCCCCGGAACTAAAGACAAGGTCCATTTATAAGGGCATAAATTATATCAACAATCAGGATATTGCCCAGCAGCTTCTTCGCGACGACATTACTGCTTTTGTGCGGGAGAGGGTGGAAGGACAGGAGGGCAATCTGATTGTGTTTGACTGTGCGCCTGGTTTCTCCAAAATGGAACAGGAACTTTTAAAGACATGCTATGACATGAAGCTGGCCAGGAAGACTCAAGTCAGGGAGGAGTATGTGGCCACACTGGACTCAGGCCATATTGAAAAGTGTGTGCAGTGTCTGGCGGACAGCTGGAAAACTTTTCAAGTTCAGCCGGATTTTCGCAATATCCGTCTCACACTGAATGACATACAGAATTATTACAGTTATGCCAATAGAGATCCCAAGTCAGACGCGGAGCAACAGTTCCAGGAGATTGCGGAGACCATAAGCGCAAGACTTCAGGAGGGACAGGTGCGTGAAGTGGAGATATTCTTCTGGAGGTATTCTCAGGATATTGCAGTACATTCCGTTTTCAGGCATCAGAGGTTTGTGGAAAATCAGGTGGACTGCTATATTCTGACACAGGACAGCTATAAGAAGTACCAGGCTTAAGGGAAGGAGCCTGAAAAACAAAACCAAAGAAAACGAAACAAGTCTGTGAAAGCAAGAGTTTAGAAATGTGAAATTGAGGGATGCTAAGACCGCATGATGGGGAGAGACTCCGGTATGGACTGTAGGAATATAAATGATTCAGCAATGTATGACTATTTTGAAAAGTTGATATATGAAGATACCTTTAGCCAGAGAGGATGGAAAAAAGAGGAGGATTCGGCGCCCTATGGTTTGACGGATCAGCAGGTCAGGACCATCCATGGGTCGAAAAAGCTGCTGTATGGGGAGAGGGATGCGGACAGGCAGATCTGCCTCCTGCAGGCCATGCAGAAATTTCTGCATGAATATATCGGGATTGAGGGGCTGGAAGAACTGTTGATGAACAACTACGGCACCATAGAGAATGGCATTTTCTTTGAGCATGACAGTCTGGGCAGGGCTGCCAATATCAGGGAACATTCCAAGCACCAGCTGAAAAATGCTTATCTTGGCTCTGTCTTCCTGTTGGAATTCGGATACCTGGAGCATATGGCCCAGGTGGTCTGTCAGGAGCAGAGTCCTGTCACAGGCTATCTGGCAGCGCAGGCCAGGAAGGCGGTGGAGAGCAGAGAGGATGTGCCCTGTAAGCTGGAGGAGTGGATTTATAAAATTGTTCTTCTCAGCGCCCTGTTTCATGATATTGGTTATCCATTGGAATACCATCTCCGGGCTGCCAGGGAGATTGCCGATTATCCGCCCCGGCTGAAGCTGCTGACACCGGCTGTGAAGACAGAATTTTCGGAGATTAAAGTGTATTTGCTGGAGAGCCAGCTGTTTCAACAGGTGGAGCATGAGGAGATCCAGGAAAAGTATCGCAGGAATAATCATGGGGTTCTGTCAGCCTTGAGCCTGTTAATGCATTTTTATTATGGGGGAAGAATATATTCCATGTCCGGTGAGAAACGCTGCCTGATAGAAATGTCGGCGTTGGCCATTTACCACCATACGGACCGGTTTTCAGAGGCGGAGCGCATGGTTTATCTGCAGGATCCCATCTCTTATATGGTCCGGCTCTGTGATGACCTGCAGGAGTGGGAGCGTTTTAAACTGCTCATCAGCGACAAGCATAACTATCTGCTCTGTGACGAGTGCGGTAAGATTCTGGGGGAGAAGAATGGAGAGTACACCTGCCCCGGCTGTAAACAGAAGTACCGCAAAGTGACACAGATCATTAACCGTAAAGTGAACTATATATGCCTGTGTGACGGGCTGGAGATAGGGAAGGATGGAAGTGGATTGAGGATTCGATTTCAATTCCATCTGATGAAACAGATTGAGATTCTCCTGGATGATTATACTGCAGTGATTAAAAGTGAAAAAGATATCCTGAAGATTGAGAAAATGATAAAAGACCAGGGGTTGACTCCTGAGATGAAGCTGGACTGGTTTGTCTCCAACAATCCGCTGTATTTGATCGAAAGAATGATAGATACCAGCGGGAAGGGAGGGGAGGTTGAGGCCTGGATTCAGGGGCAGAAGGGGACAGGAAAGGGCCGCAGTCTGAAGGCTTTTTACCGTGATTTTCTCTCCAGACGTGACAAGGGTGTCTTTGGCGGGAAATTGGAGACAAATACTCTGAAATATGAGGGGCCGGTACAAGAGTATGTAAAAGAATATTATGGGGAGATATACTGTCTGTATTGTTTTCTTTTTAAAGAGGAAGAGGAAAGCTCCCGCAGGTTGTGATACAGCTCAATGTTCTGGCGGAAAATTGGGGTTTACGCAGGGGAACATTTGTGCTAGAATGAAAATATGATGCAGGATGTAAAGTATGTTCGTCAGGAACAGTGAGCAAGGAAAACGCTGTTTTGGGACAGTTCCTGAGGATGAGAAAGGAGAGTGCTGGGGCTTGAAAAAGCAGCCGCAGCCAATGGGAAGATGGGAAAAAGTAAAACCTACTGTAATGACTATGAAGACTATGAAGAGGGAAAAAACGCCAAGACTCTGGTGGAGGACATTCTGAACGATCCGGAACTGCCCCAGCTGGAGGAGCTGATTATCGGCGGCTGGGGGGAAGAGTTTGACGAGAGCTGCCAGCCCATCATTGACGGCATTGCGGAGAATGCGGACAAGTTCAGCCATATCACAAAAATCTTTTTCGGCGACATGGATTATGAAACATGTGAGGTGTCCTGGATCACACAGGGAGATTACAGCAGCCTTTGGAAGGCCATGCCCCAGCTGAAAGATCTTACCATAAAGGGCAGCAATGACCTTTCCCTTGGGGTGATAGAGCATGAGAACCTGGAGTCCCTGACCATTATCTGCGGGGGTCTGGGCAAGGATGTGATAGAGGAGATTGCAAAGGCAAAACTTCCGAACCTGAAAAAACTTCTTCTGTATATTGGAATTGAGGACTATGGTTTTGACGGAAATGCGGATACAATCAGGGCGCTGCTTGCGGATTCCGATTTTCCCAGCCTTATCTATCTGGGGATCACAGACAGCGAGATCCAGGATGAGCTGACGGAGGTGGTTCTGGAGAGCAAGTACATTCGCCAGATCACCGCTCTGGATCTGTCCAACGGAAGTCTCACGGACAAGGGGGGAAAACTCCTCCTGGAGAAGCTTCCTGAGCTTCCCAATATTGAGATATTGGATGTGCATCACCACTATCTGTCGAATGAAATGATGGAGGAGCTGCAGAAACTTTCCATCACGGTGAATCTCGCTGAGCAGGAGAAGCCCTACGAATGGAACGGGGAACGGTGGTACAGTGCCATGCTGACAGAATGAGCGGGATTCTGCTGATGGGAGTGGGCGGCGGGAAGAGAAGGTATTATTTTGAACAGGCCGCCGCCCAAAAAGGGATTTCTGTGTCTTTCCTGGACTGGGGGGAGCTTCTGGCTTCCGAAGGAGAAGGGGAATCCAAGCCCGGGCATGGGGAAGAAGGGGCTTTGGCCTGGGAAAAGGCCTGGTCCGGGGAGGGCGCTCCTTCCCGGAAGGATCTGCGCCGGTGGGTGGTGAAGATTGATCCGCCGGAGTGGGAGAGCAGCCGTCTGAGTCAGCTGGAAGAGCTCACAGGCCGGTACGGGGAGTGGCTCCGCAGGCTTTCCCGTCTGCCTGGAGGAAATTTTCTGAATCACCCCCTGGACATAGAGGAAGTGCTGGACAAGCGCAGGTGTAAGGAAAGACTTGCCCGGGAAGGGGTCTCTGTGACCAAGATGTACGGGGAAAGCTTCTCCTGCGGGGAGGAATTGCTTGCTTTTATGAGAGACCGCAGAATCGGCCAGGTATTTGTTAAGCCGGTCACAGGGGCAGGGGCGGCAGGAGTGTCGGCCCTGAGATTCTCTCCGAAAACCGGGCGGATTGTGCTTTATACCTGCGGAATCCTGGAAGGGGAAGAGATTTTTAATACAAAGCGGATGTTCCGGCTGGAGGGAAAGGAAGGGGCAGCCTTTCTGGACAGTCTGCTGAAGTTGGACTGTGCGGTGGAGAGATGGTACGGGAAAGCTGTTTTCGGGGAGTACAGTTATGACCTGAGGGTGATTGTTCAGGGGGGAAGGATCGACTATATACTTCCCAGGCTGTCCAAAGGTCCCATTACCAATTTACATCTCAATAATCATTCCATGGAGTTTGGGGATCTGCGTCTGGACCAAGGGACGATGGAGGGGATCAGGGAGCTGTGTTTTAAGGCGGCAGCCTGTTACCCTGGACTGAAGAGCATCGGCATGGATGTTCTGCTGGAAAAGAGAAGCCTCAGGCCCCGAATCATTGAGATGAACGCCCAGGGGGATCTGCTCCACAGGGATGTCTATGGGGAGAACCGGATATATGGGCGGCAGATTGACATCATGGCTGAAATGCTGAAGAATCTGCCGGATTGAATGATAGAAGAAACTCTACAGCAGAAAGGATGGAAAACTATGAGTGAAGTGCCTTTTTCAGCATTTCGGGTTCGCAATGAGGACAAAGAAGGTTCTGTTGACATGGGGCAGGTGGTGGGAAGCTGCGACATTTTATTTATCTGCCTGGACACGCTCCGGTATGACGCCGCCGTGGCGGAAGAGGAAAGCGGCGGGACCCCGGTCTTAAACAGATATGGAACCTGGGAGAAACGCCAGGCGCCGGGAAATTTTACCTATCCTTCCCATCATGCCATTTTTGCGGGATTTCTTCCCTCCAGGGACGAGGCCAGGAGCATTGGGGAACAGGAGATGCTGTTTTTTCCCAAAAGCGTCGGCATGGGGAAAAAGGTTCCCAGGGGAGCCTATGGGTTTGATGCCAGCAACCTGGTCCAGGGGCTTCATGAGGACGGATATGACACCTGGTGCGTGGGGGGAGTGGCTTTTTTTGACAAACGGTCAGAGCTGGGAAAGGTGTTTCCGTCTTTTTTTGAGAAGAGTTACTGGAATCCATCCTTCTCCTGCCCTGTGAGGGAAAGCACACAGAATCAGGTTGATTTTATCTTGAAACGTCTGGAAAAAAACACCGATTCCAGGAGGATATTTCTGTATTTAAATGTGTGTTCCATCCATTATCCCAACTATTTCTATCTGGAAAATGAAAAAGAGGACAGCCTGGAGACCCACAGGGCGGCGCTGCGGTATGTGGACGGCCAGCTGGAGCGGCTTTTTGAGGGATGGAAAGAGAAAAGGGGAAGGACTTTTGTGGTGTGTTTTTCGGATCATGGTACCTGCTATGGGGAGGATGGATACATATTCCATGGTGTGAATCACCCCGTGGTGAGCACAGTGCCCTATAAGCATTTTTTCCTGTGAAGAGGAATGAGGTGGTTTCCATGAACAGATATGTTCAGTATATGTACAGTTATCCCCACAAGACGGCCTACAGGCCATTGGAGAATATTGATCTGCGGGATTATATGGTGAACCTGGAGGGTGAAGGACATGGCTTGTACCTTCACCTTCCTTTTTGTGAGAGCAAATGCGGATACTGCAACCTGTTCTCTGTGACGGGCTGCAGCCAGGCTCATATGGACGCATACCTTGAAGGGGTGGTGCGGCAGATGAGACAGTACAGGGAGATACTGCCTGGGAGTACGGTGTTTTCGGACTTTACCATAGGGGGAGGTACGCCCCTGCTGTTGAGCCCGGGGCAGCTGGAGGAGATGTTTCGGGCGGCAAAGAGAGAGATGCCCCTGGGAGCGTCATGCCATGTGGTCATAGAGACGGCGCCAAAGCAGACCGACAGGGAGAAAGCCAGGCTGTTGAAGGCACTGGGAGTAACAAGAGTCAGCATGGGGATACAGAGTTTTGAGGAGGAAGAGCTGGCGTGGCTTGGGCGGCGTCACGACAGCAGGCGGGCCCGGGAGGCGGCGGGACTTCTGATGGAGACGGGGTTTGAATGCGTCAACTTTGACTTTATCTATGGACTGCCGGGGCAGACGGCAGAAAGCCTTCTGAGGTCTCTCAGGCGGGGGGTTTCTTACTTACCGGAGGAAATTTTTCTCTATCCGCTGTATATCAAACATGGGGTCAGGCTGGAGAGGGATGGGAAGAAGGCGCTGCTGGATCCGGAGCATGTCTATGAGTTGTATCTCCAGGGAAGGGCGTTTTTAAAGGAACAGGGGTATGACCAGATTTCCATGCGGCGTTTTGTAAAGAGGAGCGTGGGCGGAGTTCGGCCAGAGTTCCAGGAGTGCGGCTTTACCGGCGCTCTGTCCCTGGGCTGCGGGGGAAGGAGTTATCTGGGGCGGCTTCACACCTGCACTCCTTACCGGATCACAAGGCAGGAGGCCCTGGAGGAAATTGAAGCGTTTCAAAAAAGGGAAGACTTTCTGTCCGTCTCCCACGGAATCCTGCTCTCTGAGGAGGAGCTCCGGAGGAGGTATGTGATAAAGCATCTTCTGATTCGTCCAGGGATTCCCAGGCAGGTATACAGGCAGAAATTCGGGAGGGAGGTAATGGAGGAATTTCCGCTCCTCAGGACCTGGGTGGAACAGGGATGGCTGGAGGAAAAAAGCGATGGGCAGGATGTTTTCCTTGGACTGACAGAGGAGGGGCTGGGGTTTTCCGATTATATGGGGCCCCAGCTGATCTCGGAGGAAATCGGGGAGAAAATGTTGGAGTGGGAGAGGCTCAATGGATGGGAGAACAGGCGGCAAGAGAACGGTTTCCTACAGGGGGAATCTGAAAAGTTGTAATTATCGCTGTTCCTACTGTCCTTTTTCCAAGCACAGGTCCACGGCGGCGGAACTGGAGAAGGACAGGCAGAATTTTCTGCGTTTTTGCGACAGTGTGGAAGAGAGAGAGACAGAGCTTTCTATCGGCGCAGTCTTTGTGGTGCCCTATGGGGAAGCGTCGGTTCACAGGTGGTACTGGGAGGGACTGGGGCGGCTTGCGGCGCTTTCCGGGATTGACAGGGTTGGAATGCAGACAAACTTGAGTTTTTCCGTGGAACAGTGTCTGGGAATCTTTGATCTTTGCAGTGGAGAAAATCCTTGGAAGGCAAGGGGAAAACTCTGCATCTGGGCGACCTTTCACCCGGAGATGGCGGAGGCGGATGTGTTTGCGGAAAAATGCCGCAGGCTGGCGGAGAGCGGGGTCAATCTCTGCGCCGGGGCGGTGGGAGTACCGGAGAATATTCCCCTTCTTGGCAGGCTGCGGGAAATGCTGTCCCCGGATATCTATCTGTGGATCAATAAAATGGATGGACTGGGACGAGTTTACACGGAGGAGGAAAGGGCTGCTTTTTCTGCATTGGATCCTTTTTTTGAGGATCAGCTGGGCAGTCCCAGGGCCGATGCTGTCATGTGCGGGGACAGGTGCTTTGTGGAAGCGGACGGCAGGGTTCATGCCTGTAATATCAGCAGAACCAAGGAGGCCAATTGGTATGGGGATAGTGCGGAGGAGATTTTCCGGCCCCTGTGCGGCAAAAAGAATTGCACCTGCTACCTGGCATACGGCGGAAGAGCTGATTTCAGGGGGAGGCAGTTTTTCGGAGAATATCCTATCTTTAGAATTCCCAAAAAAGCCAGGGCCATTTTTCTGGATCTGGACGGGACTCTGGTTCCGGAGGGATACCGGGGAGAGCTGCCGGACAGGGTGCGGCGGACACTTGGAGCGTTGGGGCGGAAGCGTTATGTGTTTCTGGCCACTTCCCTGCCGGAAGAGGAAGTCAGGAAAAGGATAAAGGGGGATATGTACTTGTTTCATGGGGCTGTCTTTGCCTCCGGGGCTCATGTGCGGCTGTGGGGCAGGAAATGGGACCGGGAGGAAGGCGGAGAAAACAGAAGGAAAAACGAGAGGTGGAGAGGCGGGGCAGCAGAAGTCGGGGAGAGCTGGAGCAAGGAGCAGGTGAACCCGTTGGAGGCGGGACAGCTTTCTGAGCTGGGGGAAGTTGAAGAGAACTGCAGCAAGGAGCAGGTGCATCCGTTGGAGGCGGGACAGCTGTCTGAGCTGAGAAAGTTTGCAGAGGGTGCAGGAGCCAGAATGAGGATCTACAGGAAAAACGGGATTGTGTACAAGGTCACTCTTGTCAAACCTTCCAGGAGTGTGTGGAAGGGGCAGGAGCTCCAGGGGGCAGCGGTACTACTGGCAGGGGCGGACTGCCGTGTCTTTGCAGAGAGACACTGTCTGGAGATCATCGGAAAGGGCCTGGACAAAGGCACCGGGGTCAGAGAAATCTGCGGATGGCTGGGAATCCGGCCGGAAGAGGCTCTGGCCCTGGGCAATGACAGGGAGGATGAGGCCATGGAGAGGGTGTGCAGGGGAGGTTTTGAAAAGGCAGCGGACCATATGGAAGGAAATTGAGGAAAAATTTTATTTTAACCTATCTTTTCTCTGTTCCCAGGCACTTATAAGGTGTAATCGCGATTGCAGCAAGTTGAGGAGCAATAGAAACATGTGCAGCATGTGGAAAGGAAGAAAAGCATATGGACGGACAGGAAATCATCCCCTTTATCGAGCCGGTTTTTCGTTTTTGTCATCATCGGCTGGACAACTGGCATGACGCGGAAGATCTGGCGGAAGAGATTCTGCTGCATGTTCTGGCAGGCATGGGGAAGTACCAGATTGCCTCCCTGGAGGCCTGGGTGTGGCGCATTGCCCACAACCGCTATGCACGTTTTATTGATGGGCGCAGCCGTAACCAGGAGGTTCTTTCCGGGCAGGAAGTGCCTGAGATGGTGTCAGAAACTATGGATTACTGTAGGATTGATGAAGAAGAGGTGGAAGAGGAATATGACCAGGTATTCCGTTGTCTCCATACGCTTTCCTCCGGGTACAGGGATATTTTTGTGGAGTATTATATGGTCGGGCTGACGGTGAAGCAGCTGGCACAGAAGTATTCCCTGCCTGAAACCACAGTGAAATGGCGCCTCAATGTGGGGCGCAGCAGGATTCGGGAAAGGATAGGGATGAAAAAAATGGATAAGGTATATCAGCGGATCAATTGGAATACACAGGGATGCAATGGGTCGATGAATTCCAATCAGTACCTTCACAGCCAGATTGCCAGGGCTGTCTGCCGGGCGGCCTATGAAAAGCCGCTGACGGTGGAGGAGATCAGCCTGCGCACAGGGATTCCAACCATTTATCTTGAGGACGAGCTTCCAAGGCTGGAATATGGGGACGCAGTCTCAAAAAGCGGAAATAAATATGCCACAGAGTTTATTATTTTTACTCTGAAGGATATGGCCGGCACCAAGGCGGTTTCCGAAGTCATGGTGAAGGCGGCGGCTGATTTTTATGAGAGGCTTCTCTGGGCGGAAGGGAAGGACTGCCGGGAAATGGGCTTTTATGGGTGCGGTTTTGGCATGGAGAGACTGGGCTATATCCTGATTCCGTATTATATCAGGCAGAAGCTGGAGAGGCTGAAGAGGGAGTGCCTGAATTTTGAAGAGGAGGAATTTCCGCCCAGAAAGGACGGGGGATACGGCTGGTTCATTGTCTGGGAGACGGCGGACGAAAGGGAGGCCTTGGGAGATTTTGCCGCAGGCTGTCATACCAATGGCACAAAGGCCGGACATATGTATCTGTACTGGGTAAATCGGTATTTTAACCGTGATATATGCCACAGCAGGGGAACGGCCTGGCTGGGGGAGAATGAGATTCCCCGGAAATGCCCCGGGGGTATTGTGCCGGATGGGCTGTTGGGGGAAGAGGATATTGTGGGACTGGTGCGCAATAATCTGATCCGCAAAGAGGGGGAGAACTATAGGCTGAACTTCCCCTGCTTTACCCGGGAGCAGTTTTCAGAATTCTGCCGTCTGTACGGCGGGGAAGAAACCGGTCTGGACGGGGAGCTGCGCAGCTGGATTCTCTCGGTGCGCAGGAGTTTTGAAGGGTTTGTTCCCAAACGGCTTCACGGGCAGATCAACCAGTGGCTCTCTGTCTACTGCGGGGATCTGGTGGGGCAGGTGGTTGAGGAACTGATCCGCAGGGGGCGTCTGGAGAAGCCGGAAATCGTCGGAACGGCGGCTGTATGCAGGGAACCTGGGGAAGAAAAGCCTCTGGCAAATGGGGTATTTTATGTGGAAGGGGATTATATGCGGGTATAAGGAAGGGCCTTCCAGTTATTGGTGTGATTTTGGATTTTCTGCTGAGTTTTAAGGCAGCGGGAAAAGATGGAAAATAAGTCTGTTTTGCCGCCATGCTTGGGTTGGACATCTTCAGGGCATGGCGGCGTTATTTTTACCCAAGGAACCATCTTTTGCATTCTACAGTTTTAGAGACAAAAGTATTTGTCTTTATAAACGCAGTTTACAATTTTTGAACCTTTCCAAGCCAAGATTGAATATGGCGTTCTAATAACTTTACCAACGTACAGGCTTTTTTGACAGTTTCAAGCGATTCCACGAAACTGCTGAACATTATGCTGGCCTGAAACTGCTGTTCAATCTCAATTCGAGTCTTCTGAGCGCGCTGAAAGACTGATAATACGAAACCATATTGCCACTATAAGAGAGCAGCGTCATAGTACTATAAGAAACAGCCAGAAGGTTGATAAGATGTTCTATTCCTTTATGGTTCCTTATGCGGTATTCTTCCAGTGACCAGAAAGTCTTTCCTTTATAATAATAGGCTTTGATGTTCCAGCGCAGCAGGTAAAAGGCCAGAGGAAGATAGTTGATATCCTCTTCCCCGTATTTCCGTATACGCTCGTCTGCGCATAGGCTGTAATTTAGGGTGACCTTATCCGGTTTTTTTGTACAGAAGAACAGCCTGCAGGGCCCTTTGAGGCGGGCAGAAAGTGTTGAAAATCCTTTTGACAATAATAAGAAGATAAATTACAATAAGTTTACGAAAACATAAGAGTCGAATTACATGAGAAAGGACAAGAGGATACAATGTACACTAAGATTGCACATATAAACAAAAGTGGAGAAATACAAACCATACAAGAACATTTACAGGGAACAGCAGAGAGAGCCAAGGAATTTGCGTCAGAATTTGGTTGTGGGGAAGTAGGCTATTTGTGCGGTCTTATGCATGACATAGGAAAGTATTCAGAAGAATTTCAAAAAAGAATCCAGAATCCAAAACATTCAAAGAAAGTAGATCATTCTACTGCGGGGGCGAAAGAGCTTTGCAGTATATCCTCCGATTATATTCCTATAGCTATGGCTGTAGCAGGCCATCACTCTGGTCTTTTGGACGGAGGTCAGGCTAGACTGGCCCAGAGCGGAACTTTTTTTGGAAGGCTGAAAAATGAGTTGCCAAAATACCAAGAGTGGAAAAGAGAGATTGAACCTACAAAGGCATCGGTTCCAGCATTTTGTATGACGGGAAGACATGCTGTGTATACCATGTCCTTTTTTATCCGCATGATTTATTCCTGTTTGGTGGATGCTGATTATCTGGATACAGAAGCATTTATGACACAGAATCCGCCGGAAAGAGGACGTGGAGATTCAATGACTGCATTGTTGGAGAAGCTACAGTGTTATATTACACCATGGCTTGAATCAGTTGAGTTTTCTCATGAGAAGCAGAGGCTGCTCTGTGAAAACAGGACCAGAATATTGATGGAATGCCTAGAAAAAGGAGGAGGTGTTCAAAAAGGGCTGTATACACTTACGGTACCCACGGGCGGAGGAAAGACCACAGCGTCTCTGGGGTTTGCGCTTAAACATGCGGCGATGCACCATATGAAACGTATTATATACGTAATTCCGTACAGATCCATTATTGATCAAAATGCGGCAAAATTCAGCGAGATATTAGGGGAAGAAAATGTGTTGGAGCATCATTCAGGAGTGTTATATGACGCAACAGAAGACCAAGTACAAAATGCAGTTGCCTATAGAAAGATTTTTGCCTCAGAAAACTGGGATAAGCCTGTGATTGTGACAACTGCAGTTCAATTTTTTGAATCGCTGTATGCCTGCAAAAGTTCAAAGTGTCGAAAACTGCACAATATCGCCAATAGTGTGATTATTTTTGATGAGGCGCAGACACTTCCAGTGAATTACCTGGAGCCTTGTGTGGCTGCCATTTCAGAGTTGGTCGCTCATTATGGAGTAACCGCTGTGCTGTGTACTGCCACACAGCCTGTTTTGGGGAGTTTGTTTGAAAAATATCTGCCGAACATGTCCATGAATGAGATATGTAGTGGTATGGAGTATATGTATGAATGCTTTAAACGTACTATAATAAAAGATATAGGAACCTTGAGTTTGGAGGGAATGCTTGAAAAACTGACAGGGAAACAACAATATCTCTGTATAGTCAATAAACGGATAACGGCGCAGGAATTTTATAAAAATATAGAGCATGAGGGAGCATATTGCCTGACCACATTGCTTTGTCCTGTTGACAGAAAAACAAAGATTGCTGAAATACGGCAGAGATTGTATTTAGGTCTGCCCTGCAGAGTAATTGCTACTTCTTTGGTGGAAGCAGGCGTGGACTTGGACTTTCCAGAAGTATTCCGGCAGGAAGCAGGGCTGGATTCTGTCGTTCAGGCAGCAGGAAGGTGTAACCGGGAAGGAAAGCGAAGCACCGAGAAGAGTGTGGTTAGTGTTTTTCAGCTTGAGGGAAGTAAAGACTTGTTTTTAGGTCAGAATGTATCAGCGTTCCGATGGACTCAGAAGAAATATGAGGATGTGGCGGATCAGAGAGCGGTGGAATTCTATTTTCAATATTATAGAGAACTGCTGGGACGGGAGAATTTGGATCAAAAAGAGATCATCAAAAGTATAGAGAATGGGTGGGATGGGAGCTGTTTTCCCTTTGCCTCCGTTGCAGGAAGATTCCATCTAATTGAAAATGATACGGCGACAATCTATATTCCAGTGGGGGAGGGAGAAGAGTTGATTGAAGCTTTTGTGACAGGCATACAGGATAGAGATGGTTTTCGTAAACTGGGGCAGTACAGTGTCAATATATATCCGGAACATTTGAAGGCACTCTGGGATAGTGGATGCCTGGAACAGATAGGAGGTTCAGGTTTTGTATTACGGGATTTAAATCGATACAGTAGAGAAACAGGACTGCAGATGGACGTGGATACAGGATATGGGGTTTTTGTATAAGCATACCAAGGGGCTGTATTGGGTTTTGAGATGGCGGCAGATAAAGACTGCCGCCACATCAAATCAAAATAAAATAATCAATATTTCTATCCACACTTGTTATTTAAGTGACAATAATAGTTTATCCGATTTTTTTTTTTTATGCAAGATATTTAAATTTCTAGCTTGACAAGAATCTCTCATAATGATACAGTTGTAGAGAAGAGTAATTAAATAATCAATGAAAAAATAGAGGTGAGATTTATGTCCGTTAAAGTAGAGGTGTGGGGGGATTACGCATGCTTCAGTCGGCCCGAGATGAAGGTGGAAAGAGTGAGTTATGACGTTATGACACCGTCTGCGGCCAGGGGGATATTGGATGCGGTTTTTTGGCACCCAGGTCTCAAGTGGGTGATTGATGAGATTTATGTACTGTCGCCCATTGGGATGACAAACATAAAGCGAAATGAGGTAAAATGCAAGATTTCGGGAAGTAATGTAAAATCTGTTATGACAGGAGGGCGATCGGCGCTCTACCTAAGTACATCGGATGAGATACAGCAGCGGTCTGCACTGGTATTGCAAAATGTACACTATGTGATATGCGCTCATTTTGAGATGACTGAAAACGCTGCTAAAAGTGATAACCCAGGAAAATTTCAGGATATTGTCAAGCGTCGGCTTCGCAGAGGACAGTGCTATCATCAGCCCTATCTTGGCTGTCGGGAATTTTCGGCGGCATTTCGTGAATGGCAGGAAGAGGAGATACCATCTATTAATGAGACCCGGGATCTGGGATATATGCTTTGGGATCTGGATTATCATGATAAAGCGAATATTCGGCCTCAATTTTTCCGGGCAAAATTGGACAGGGGAGTTCTCCATCTGAAAGATTGTGAGATTGTCAGCTGACATATTAGCGCTGAAGCCTGAGATGCAGGCTTGTAGCGGCATGGAGGAATAGCATGATTTTACAGGCTTTGGTAAAGAGGTATGAGGATCTGGTGAGTCAGGGAGAGGATAAGGTACCCTGCCTGGGCTGGGGGAAGGTAAAAGTTTCTTTTGGCTTAAATCTGAATGAGGATGGGGACATAGAAGGATTACTTATATTGCAGACACCACAAAAAACAGGGAAAAAGGAAATTATGATGCCGCGGACGTTGGAGGTACCTCAACCTGTAAAGCGGGCTGTGAACATTAAATCCAATTTTTTGTGCGATAATTCCACATATTTGTTTGGGGTGGATGAAAAAGGGAAACCCGAGAGAAGTCTGCAGTGTTTCCAGGCTTGTAGAGAGCTTCACTGCAATGTCCTGGAAAAGGTGGAAACACCTTCTGCTAGGGCAGTACTCAGATATTTTGCCTCCTGGGTTCCTCAACAGGCGGTTAATCAAGCATTTTTTGCAGAGAATTACAAAGAATTAATATCAGGAGCCAACATTCTTTTCTATTATGATGGGAAGTCTGTTCTGGAGGATGAAGAGATCAGGAGGGCGTGGCAGGAGTACTATAATAAGCAGGAGAGTGAATGCACTGGCATTTGTATGGTGACAGGGCAGCGTACCTCTCTGGCAGTGCTGCATCCTATCATAAAAGGAGTAAATGGTGCACAGGCTATGGGAACTTCTTTGGTCTCTTTCAATGCACAGGCATTCTGCTCTTATGCAAAGGAACAGGGAGAAAATGCTCCTGTAGGTGAGTATGCCGCGTTTGCATATGCAGCAGCGCTAAATGAATTGCTGAATGACAGAGAACATCGTAAGATCATAGGTGATGCTACAGTAGTGTGCTGGGCAGAAGGCGGGGAGAGTATTTATCAGGATGTGGGGATTGCGGCCATGTTTGGTGTGGAGCAGGAAGGTGGGATTACAGAACAAGAGCTGAGTATGATTTTTGATAGTCTGAGGCGGGGAGAGCAGGTGAAGGTGGAGGATGAGTGGCTGGATACAGAGAGGCATTTTTATGTTCTGGGCTTGGCACCCAACGCTGCCAGATTAACGGTGCGTTTTTTCCTTGTGGATTCTTTTGGCAATATGCTGCGGCATGTGGGAGAACATTATAAGAGGTTGGAAATTGTGAAACCTGTATTTGATACCTTGCAGACACTTTCTCTGCAGATGCTTTTATCAGAAACGGTAAACAAAAAGGCAAAAGATAAATCACCTACGTCTCAGATGGCAGCAGATACCTTGCAGGCGGTGCTGATGGGGAAACCATACCCTGTGTCTTTGCTGAACGGTGTAATGATGCGCATCAGGGCGGAGAAGATAATTAACTGGAGACGGGCGGCGTTTATCAAAGCTTATTATCTCAGGAATGAGAATAAAGATTGCTCTAAGAAAGAGGGGGTATTGGAGATGGAACTGAATGAAGAATGCGTCAATGTACCATATACATTGGGGAGATTGTTTGCAGTGCTGGAGCATGTTCAGCAGGAAGCGAATCCAGGGATCAGCACAACAATTAAGGATAGATATTTTAACGCAGCAGCATCAACGCCGGCTCATGTTTTTCCTGTGTTGATCAACTTAGCGCAAAAGCATCTTCGAAAGTTAAAAAGCGGCCAGAAGGTATATTTTGATAAACAGATAGGTGAATTAGTGGAGCTGATAGGTGAAGAATATCCTATGCATTTAAATCTGCCCCAACAAGGTTCTTTTCAGCTGGGATATTATTGCCAGACTCAGAAACGATATCAGAAGAAGGAGGATAAATAAATGGGTGAGGCGATTAACAACAGGTATGATTTTGTGGTGCTTTTTGATGTGGAAAATGGAAATCCAAACGGCGATCCAGATGCGGGCAATATGCCCAGGGTGGATCCAGAGAGCGGCTATGGACTTGTGACAGATGTGTGTTTGAAGAGAAAGATCCGAAATTATGTAGGGATGGTTAGAGAGAATGAACAAGGGTATCAGATCTATGTTAAGGAGAGTGTTCCTTTAAATCGCAGTGACGCAAGGGCGTTTGAGTACTTAAATGTGAGCGCGGATAAGGTAAAGGGAATGAAAAAGGATGATCCTGAACTGGACAGAAAGATCAGGGATTTTATGTGTCAGAACTTTTATGACATTAGAACTTTTGGTGCTGTAATGACTACTTTTGTAAAAGCTAACTTAAACTGTGGACAAGTGAGGGGACCTGTACAGTTGGGTTTTGCCAAGTCGGTTGATCCTATTTTACCTCAGGAAATTACCATTACTAGAGTAGCTATTACTACAGAGAGTGATGCGGAGAAAAAGGGCACAGAGATGGGAAGAAAATACATTGTTCCATATGGATTGTATCGTGCAGAGGGGTATATCTCGGCAAATCAGGCGAGAAAAGTTACGGGATTTTCAGAGGAGGATTTGGAGTTGCTGTGGGAGGCAATTTTGAATATGTTTGAAAATGATCATTCTGCTGCAAGGGGTAAAATGGCGGTAAGAAAACTGATTATTTTTAAACATGACAGTGAGCTTGGATGTGCGCCTGCACACAAACTTTTTGATTCTGTAAAAGTGGAAAGGCGTGAAGGAGTAGAGGTTCCCAGGAGCTTTTCAGACTATAAAATAATCGTTCCACAGGGTTTACCGGAAGGAGTTAGCTGCATCTGTAAAGAGTAGAAAGGCCTTCTGAAAACTCTGAGGCGGCAAGATAATGGGGGAGATTCAGAATGTATTCAGAAGAAGATTATCTTATGCTGTCCGGTATTCAACATTTTGCCTTTTGTAGAAGACAGTGGGCGATGATACATATCGAACAGCAGTGGGCAGAGAATGAGAGGACAACTGCCGGTGAGCTGATGCACAAGAAAGCACATGATGAGGGGGCTTTTGAGAAGAGAGGTGATCTTTTGGTGGTGAGAGGACTGAGGATTTCGTCCCAGGAACTTGGACTCAGTGGGCAGTGTGATGTGGTAGAGTTTCATCAAGATAAAGATGGCGTGGAGCTTTTTGGATATGAGGGGAAATGGAAGCCGATTCCTGTGGAATATAAGCATGGGGCACCAAAGGAAAACAATGTGGATGAACTGCAGCTTTGTGCACAGGCGATCTGCCTGGAGGAGATGTTCCAGACAAAGATGGCAGAGGGATATTTTTACTATGGAGAGAACAGACGGCGCACTCATGTGGTGTTTTCGGATATCCTGCGGGAAGAGGTAAAGAAAGCGGTTGAGGAAATGCATGAGCTTTTTCGACGGGGGTATACACCTAATGTGAAATCATCTAAGAAATGTATAGCCTGTTCTCTAAAAAATTTATGTGTTCCTAAGATACAAAAGGTTGTGTGTGTCAGGGAGTATATTAGGCAAAATACAAAAGATGATGAGCAAGGGTGATTTTTGTATAGTTCTTTTGGGGGACGAAGTGAGAAAGTTATTAAATACACTATATGTTATGACAGAGACCTGCTATCTGGCTCTTGAGGGTGAGAACATTGTGATTTTGGAAGAAGAAAAGATGCTTGGCAGGTTTCCTCTTCACACATTGGAGAATATTGTTTGTTTTACTTATAAGGGGGCAAGCCCTGCTTTAATGGGGGCCTGTGCAGAGCGGAAAATAGGGATGAGTTTCTTTTCTCCTAGGGGAGCTTTTCTGGCCAGAGTAGTGGGAAAGGAATATGGAAATGTACTTTTGAGGAAGGAGCAGTACAGGGTTTCAGATGATGATGACAGAAGCGTTGCCTATGCCAAAAATATGATACTGGGAAAGGTCTTTAACTGTAGATGGAGCATAGAGCGCACGCTGCGTGACCATGCGCAGCGTGTGGATGTGGAAAGACTGAAACAAGTATCAAATGTTCTGCATGATGCGCTGCCTCGAATAGATAATGCTTCTGTATTAGATGAACTCCGTGGACTAGAAGGGAAGGCGGCTGAGCAATATTTTTCTGTTTTTGATGACTTAATTTTAAATCAGAAAGATAACTTTGCGTTTATCAAAAGGAATCGTCGGCCTCCGATGGATAATATTAATGCACTGCTGTCTTTTGCATATACGGTGCTGGCAGGGGATTGTGCTAATGCACTGGCAAGTGTGGGTTTGGATCCTTATGTGGGATTTATGCACGGGGATAGGCCTGGAAGGACTTCTCTTGCACTGGATCTCATGGAGGAACTGAGGCCGGTATTAGCGGATAGATTTGTTTTGACTCTGGTAAATACGAAGGCAGTTCAGGGGAACCATTTTGAAAAACAGAAGGATAATGCTGTGTTTTTAAACGATTCTGGAAGAAAAGTATTTTTTAGTGTGTGGCAAAATCATAAAAGAGAGAGCCTTACACATCCATATTTGAAGGAAAAAATTGTATGGGGGTTGGTTCCTTATGTGCAGGCTCTTCTGCTGGCACGAACCATCCGGGGTGATGTGGAGGAATATCTTCCTTTTTTGTGGAAGTAGGTGTGTTTATGTTGGTATTGATTACGTATGATGTCTCCACCCAGAATGCAGCAGGTAAGACACGGCTTCGGAAAGTTGCAAAAGAGTGTGTTGATTATGGACAGCGTGTCCAGAATTCAGTATTTGAATGTATTTTGGATGCTTCACAGTTATTGTTGTTAAAGGATCGACTTGTGTCTTTGATAAATGAGAGGGAGGACAGCTTAAGATTTTATTATTTGGGCAATAATTATCGAACAAAAGTTGAGCACTTTGGCAGTAAAACGTCTTATGATGCTGAGGGAACTTTGATGATTTAGCTAGGTGCGAGGAGGAAGCAGACATGAATGGCCAGGGAGGTTCGCACCAAGAAATGCTTCACTAAATGATGAAACTCATATGTTGAATTGTTTGATAGTTGCTTGAGGTTGTGCATGTTGCATAAATGTAAATTATAAATTAAAGAAAAATATGAGATTGTTGCTGTCGCTCCCCACGTGGGAGCGTGGATTGAAACGCGGCTGGGCAGTGCAGACGGCGGCCGGGCACTGGGTCGCTCCCCACGTGGGAGCGTGGATTGAAACACATAACTCCTTTCTGTGTACATTGTGATTACAGGTCGCTCCCCACGTGGGAGCGTGGATTGAAACATATCTCCAATCAGTTGAATGGCAAATCCTCCATGTCGCTCCCCACGTGGGAGCGTGGATTGAAACCGTGCCCCCAACGCCGTAACGCCACTAGCCCCGCGTCGCTCCCCACGTGGGAGCGTGGATTGAAACCCTCTTTGCGGGCGTAATTCCTCTGTCAAGGACGTCGCTCCCCACGTGGGAGCGTGGATTGAAACTCAATGTAGTCATGCATAATTACTCCAAGCATAACGTCGCTCCCCACGTGGGAGCGTGGATTGAAATATACGCTTGTCTTTTTTGGCCTTACAGATGACGGGTCGCTCCCCACGTGGGAGCGTGGATTGAAATGCATGCATCCTGGTACAGTAAAAGTACTACATCGTCGCTCCCCACGTGGGAGCGTGGATTGAAATCGCATGGGCTTTACCTACGTGGAGGGAGAGAAAAGTCGCTCCCCACGTGGGAGCGTGGATTGAAATGTAATATCCTCCAGCTGGGCATTAAAGTTCCCGGGTCGCTCCCCACGTGGGAGCGTGGATTGAAATTTTCCGGGTACTTGTGGGCACCCCACACCCCCGGAGTCGCTCCCCACGTGGGAGCGTGGATTGAAATTATAACTCCTACGACAAACCTAATGACAAAGGATGTCGCTCCCCACGTGGGAGCGTGGATTGAAATCGTTAATGGGATGGCGTCCGCCCTGGATGGTGTGTCGCTCCCCACGTGGGAGCGTGGATTGAAATGGCTATGGTATACATAGGCCCTTCGATAATGGCGTCGCTCCCCACGTGGGAGCGTGGATTGAAATTTAATAAAGCAACATCCAACTTTTTTAGCAATGGTCGCTCCCCACGTGGGAGCGTGGATTGAAATTTCAAAACGCCGTCTAAGCTTAAGAAAGTTTTCGTCGCTCCCCACGTGGGAGCGTGGATTGAAATATAGCTTAGCTGGAACTGCTCTCCTTTCCCCAGGTGTCGCTCCCCACGTGGGAGCGTGGATTGAAATTTCACGCGGTATGGCTACAGGGTTGATGCGGCAAAGTCGCTCCCCACGTGGGAGCGTGGATTGAAATACAATTGCATCGCCTATGTGACAATCCCCTCTACCGTCGCTCCCCACGTGGGAGCGTGGATTGAAATATTGAAGGCGTCATTGGTAGTATGGCCCGTGCAGGTCGCTCCCCACGTGGGAGCGTGGATTGAAATAAATCAATGGTACGCCTTTTCCCAAGCCCTGTCTGTCGCTCCCCACGTGGGAGCGTGGATTGAAATCCTGGTCTTAATCTTGCCGTCCAGAAGCAGCACAGTCGCTCCCCACGTGGGAGCGTGGATTGAAATATTTAGTCCATTGTTCAGCCATAGCCTTTGCAAGTCGCTCCCCACGTGGGAGCGTGGATTGAAATAACTATGCTATCGGATATACAAATTAAACTTGGAAGTCGCTCCCCACGTGGGAGCGTGGATTGAAATCCAAGACTAAATGGGAGGTGTCATAGGCCGTCATGTCGCTCCCCACGTGGGAGCGTGGATTGAAATTTTCCGGGAACTTGTGGGCACCCCACACCCCCGGAGTCGCTCCCCACGTGGGAGCGTGGATTGAAATGTATAACTCCACCATGCGTTTATCATTGTTCTTGAGTCGCTCCCCACGTGGGAGCGTGGATTGAAATATACAGCATTTTCCTCCTTTATTACATGCACCATGTCGCTCCCCACGTGGGAGCGTGGATTGAAATTGTATATGCCATTCTTCATGCCCTCCGCTGCACGGTCGCTCCCCACGTGGGAGCGTGGATTGAAATTACCTTTCCGTCATCATCTGCCCACGCCGCACCCTGTCGCTCCCCACGTGGGAGCGTGGATTGAAATATGTTGTCGGGGTGTAATTCTTCAAAACGCTGCCGTCGCTCCCCACGTGGGAGCGTGGATTGAAATAGCCAAAGACAGGTGCGTTTACTGTACGGTTCCGTCGCTCCCCACGTGGGAGCGTGGATTGAAATGCCAAGTATTCAGGTGTATAGTCACCTGTAAGAGTCGCTCCCCACGTGGGAGCGTGGATTGAAATCACAAATGAGAATGACGAGATAAGCGGTTCTGGAGTCGCTCCCCACGTGGGAGCGTGGATTGAAATAGCTTTGGCGGCAAAAACTAAAAGCGGAAATATTGTCGCTCCCCACGTGGGAGCGTGGATTGAAATACATGTCTGCACAAAATCAGGCTTGCTGCTGCGAGTCGCTCCCCACGTGGGAGCGTGGATTGAAATCCATTTCTCCGCCTCCCTTCCCAATGTTCCGCAGTCGCTCCCCACGTGGGAGCGTGGATTGAAATTATGCACATATACGAAAAGATATGATTATTGGACGTCGCTCCCCACGTGGGAGCGTGGATTGAAATTAAAAATCGTTTGATTACATGTTTTTTGAATCCGGTCGCTCCCCACGTGGGAGCGTGGATTGAAATAACTGGTTTTTGAAAGATGGGAATTATCAAAAAGGTCGCTCCCCACGTGGGAGCGTGGATTGAAATAATCAGGCTACGATTGCTAATTTGCAGGGGCAGAGTCGCTCCCCACGTGGGAGCGTGGATTGAAATCATTGGATGAACAGAACTGCGGCAATGCTACTGTGTCGCTCCCCACGTGGGAGCGTGGATTGAAATTCCGTTTCAATGCCATAAACAAACTGTCTGCAACGTCGCTCCCCACGTGGGAGCGTGGATTGAAATCAGCTTCCCCTGTTTTGCCCAAGACCATGGGTTAGTCGCTCCCCACGTGGGAGCGTGGATTGAAATATCTTTAATGAGTGTCCGAAGTTGTGCCGCCTGGGTCGCTCCCCACGTGGGAGCGTGGATTGAAATTTCTAGGCGCGTATGATGTAATATACTGTCCAAGTCGCTCCCCACGTGGGAGCGTGGATTGAAATCTCCTTTATGACATGTACCATGCATGTAAAATATGTCGCTCCCCACGTGGGAGCGTGGATTGAAATACCTTGTTGCAGTGACTCCTGGGATGTGCTGCCGAGTCGCTCCCCACGTGGGAGCGTGGATTGAAATTGTCCATGGCGATAATATCCACCTGGGCAAGTGAGTCGCTCCCCACGTGGGAGCGTGGATTGAAATATACGACCAAGGGGGTTTCCCAGGAGTCTTATCTGTCGCTCCCCACGTGGGAGCGTGGATTGAAATCACTCCGCTGCTTTTTGCGGTTACAAGGCTGTTATGTCGCTCCCCACGTGGGAGCGTGGATTGAAATTTCTGCCGTAGGTATGTAGCCAATGGGACGTATGGTCGCTCCCCACGTGGGAGCGTGGATTGAAATCCTTAGGTAGCTCACCCTGCCGTTTCCTTCCCGGGTCGCTCCCCACGTGGGAGCGTGGATTGAAATAACAAATAGTAACCTTAAGTCAAAGTTTAAAGAAGTCGCTCCCCACGTGGGAGCGTGGATTGAAATTAGATCAGAGAAACCCGCCGCATTAAATGCGCCGTCGCTCCCCACGTGGGAGCGTGGATTGAAATCCTGAATAATCGCATATAATTTGGCAAGGCAATAGTCGCTCCCCACGTGGGAGCGTGAATTGAAATTTGTTGTCAAGAAACCTTTTGTTTGCCGTTCCGTGTCGCTCCCCACGTGGGAGCGTGGATTGAAATACCGCTCACTGGGTGTATAACGGGTAACGTAGGCAGTCGCTCCCCACGTGGGAGCGTGGATTGAAATCAGTAAAAGTGATCCCATATCCGGTGAAGAAAGTGTCGCTCCCCACGTGGGAGCGTGGATTGAAATAGAGTTGTCACAGGGTATAATAAAAAGCCTGCGGAGTCGCTCCCCACGTGGGAGCGTGGATTGAAATATTGCTTGATTAAAATTACAGCAGTTTACAACTTTTTTGAAAAATAAAAATACAAACTCAATCTCTTGT
>OFGA01000839.1_pt1 | contig 23284 bp, 17 predicted proteins | sample 1521471 | NCBI WGS metagenome assembly OFGA01 (sample SAMEA3504086, study PRJEB24116) | mouse gut metagenome | biome: mouse gut; feature: mouse-associated habitat; material: faeces | place: Denmark | collected 2011 | reverse complement strand
ATACCCCCCGCCGGTGACTCGGTTATAAAGCGATTCCCGGGCCGACGGCTCGCCCACCGCGATGATAACTTCAATTTCATCCACCTGAAACTCGGAGGAAAACTCGTCAAAGGGAAGCATCCGGCAGCCATGAAACAGGCCGGGAGCCTTTGTGTCGTCGATGAACACCAGCTCTTCCCATTGGCTTCGCAATTCCTCGCTGCACATGATCAGCTCCAGCATTTCCAAACCGGAACTCCCGGTTCCGTAGATGGCCAGTTTCATAAATCCGTTTCCTTCCGTCCCTGTAAAACCCTTTGATTGATCAGCTCTGTAAACGCCTCCGCGCCGTCAGAATTTAAATGGGTGAGGTCTGCAAAAAATTCCCGGCGGTTTGCAAAAACGTCAAAGAAGTCAAAGACAGCGACACTCCCCATCGCTTCGATTATTTGGTAAAACTTTCGTTTTGTTTGATCCACCGCCGCAAGCGACGCTTGATTCAGTCCTTCCAGATAATACGGCGGGACGATGAGAATGGGGGTGATGTTTTCTTCCATCAGCTCGTGGCAAAAAGCCGCAAACAGCGTCTCGTTTTCCGCAACTGTCTCAGGATAAGCATGAAACCATGCTCCATTTACCAAGCCTTCGTGGTCTTTGCCCTGGTAAATTCCCCGGTTTTGCTGTTCATATCTTCGAAAGCGATAGAAGTCCGATACTTTTTTGCCGAACATTTGATAGTTTGCTATATACTCGGAAGCTTCTGATGTCTGCTGGTAATTGTGCCAGTCCTTCAACCCCCGAAGCGCGAACATCTGCCCTGTTCGATAATGATAAAACGTTCTGGACATATCGTAGTGGAAGATGTAATAGGGAAATACCAACAGCGCGGTCCTTACAGACGAGAGCATATGCCGCCGCTGCATATACTGAAAAATCCGGCGGCTGTAATAGATATCCAGCCCATGCCAGGAGCAATCGTAAAACACAGGTCGCAGCTTTTTCTCGAAAATTCCGCGGAGGGAATAGGACAAGCCGAACATCAGCCCCGTCTCGCCATGATATTGGGCCTCAATGTCTGCCAGCAAATCCACCTGCATCTTTTCCGCACCCTGGTTCAAAAACATGGTCGGTCGAACAATTTTTTGGGGCGAAATACCCAGGAGGGTTAAGGCGGATATCATATCTGTCAGGGTGGGGGCTCTAAATGAAAGCGGGATGATGAAATCAAATTCTTCGTTTCGCAGTTGCTCGGGAGGAATAAACCGTTTTCCGTCCAGCACGTCGCTTCGGTAATAGGTATCCGAATAACCGCTGATCTCATAGCCGTCATCCAGAAAAAACTCGATATCCCGCCGCAGCTCTACATGTCGAACTCCATATAAAACGATCTTTTTCACGGTAACTCCTCCGGTCTCGTTCGTGGCCTCTCCCTATGGTTCCCTAGGCGGCCAGTCTTTGATTGCTCCGTCCCAGGGCTTGACTTGGCGGGTCTCAAGCAGCCCGGCCAACACCTCCGTCAGCGTCACGATTTCGCCGGTAAACTCCCGTCGGAGGGCTTCCTGTTTCTCCGGAACCCGGGCCAAATCGCAGATGACAATACAGTCCGCCGGAGGCAGGGGATCATCTCCCAGGCGGTAAACCGTCATATGCTCGTGCACCGCGCTGAAATTGTCCAGCTCCACGGCGTAGGCGGCGGTAACCTCCTCTCGATCCTTCAACGTCTCGTAAAATCGGCGGCCCTCCCGGTTCAGACCCATGATTCCGATGGTCCGGAAGCCATGGGCGGCGAAGTACTCGCCGGGGTTCGCGCCCTTCTGCTCCAGCAGCAGCCAGGTATACAGCAAATCCCGCTCTCGGTTGGAATTCCCCAGCTCTTCCTTTTGGGCCCGGTACTTTTCCAGCCACACCTTTTTTACCAGCGCGCCACCGGAAATCGCCCCCAGAGCAGCCGCGAAAGCTATGGTCCACTTCTTCATGGCTTCGCCCCCTCAATGAACTCCTCAATGGAAACAACTGGCCCCTGGAAGCCCAGGGCGGGCAGGTCTTGGAACCAATAGTGTCCCTTATGGAAATCAATTATCAGCATCACATCCGCCATATCCGGCTGGAAATCCTGCTTGGCCACCTTAGGAACCGGGCCGCCGTCGTCCTCCTCCTTCACCCAGGTGAGTTGGAACGCCACATCGATTCCCGCGTCCAGGAGCATTTTCACCATGGCCTTGGAAAAGTCGTTCTTGCCGTAGTAGCCTACCCGCTTTCCACCTATGCGGTCCAGGCACCCTCTAAGAAACTCCGACGGGGAAAGGTCACTCTGGTAAATATCCAGTAAAAGACGGTTGTAGACCTTCTCCTGGCTAAGAGGGTGGGGCATGGCGGGCCGGATGTTGTGGCAGCCCCAGTCGTAGACCTTGGGGTCCTTCCAGCAGTCGTCCGCCAGGATTTTGAGGTATTCTTTATGATAGGGGTGCAGGGGATTGAGAATGTTCTTGAACCAGTAGGTCTCATCCTGCATTTTCCACCATCTATAAAGGGGCTTCATGACGATAGCGTCTACTTCAAACTCCTTGGAATGTGCAAAGGTATGAATGTACTCCGGAACCTCCCAGAAATTACACTCCTGTACGACAATCGTAACCGACAGCCGGTTGATCTTTCCTTCCCGGCGCAGCTGGCTGAGGAAGCGGAGATTGTTCAGCACCCGCTCCGCATGGTCAAATCCGCCGCTGAGATAGCGGTAGACCTCCCGCTGAAGGCTGTTGATCGTGACGGTTGCTTCCATGTAGTATTCGCCCAGGTGGGAAAACTTCTCCCAATGCGCCTCGTCAAAAAGCACGCCATTGGTCTCAAAGCCAAGTCTGAAATCCGGATGCTCCGGGCGCAGCTTTTCCAGAAACCGGATAAAGCTGGGATTTGCCAGAAATTCGCCACCGCCGTTCATGCTTAACCATTTCGCTTGATTCGCAATGGGCAAAAGATTTTGCAGAGCCCGATCGATTTTTTCCCGCTCTCCCGGCTCCGGACAGTAAACCGACGTGCGGCAGCTGGTACACGCAATGTTGCAGATATGGTCGTTTGCCATATTGATTTCCAGTGGCACCGGGGTAGGCACGGCGGCTTTTTGAATTTCCTCCTCTGTCAGATCCGGCAGCTCGTCCCGCTCGCAGTAAGGACAGGAGGTCTTTCTACAAAAGGCAAACGAGCCGTTTAGAATACTCTCCCGCGCCGCCTGCGCTGCTTCGCCGTGCCAGATTTCGTCTAAATTCTTCTCGTAAAGATTTCCGATCACAAAGTGCATCCAGCTACAGGGCCATACCTCTCCTTTATCTGCTAAGTACACATGCTGAAAAGGACGTCTGCAAAATTTCATAATAGATTACTCCATTTCAATCAGGGTTTTCAAGATATACCAGCAGTACTTCCCCTTCTCGTGGCTTTGGGTCACCATTTCCGCTAGATATTTCAGTCTGGTGGGAGAGGGGTCCTTGACGCACTCCTCTACAAAGCGGCAGAAGCGGTATCCAATCCGCTTCCCGAAATGCTGGTTCCGGCGCAGGGGAACCCCGTTCTTTCTGGCCCAGGTCTCCAGACGGACGGGATACATGAACATATCGTAGTTCCGGTAGGGATTTGCGTAGTGCAAAGAGAAGTAGTTGTGCTTGTTCTTTTGGTTGACGAAGCGGTAGCAGGAAAGAATTTCATTGCTGCAATAGATGGGGCCCATGGTGAGCAGGAACAACACGGTGGTCTTGTCTCCCACATTGCGGTGGGCCTTAAAGCCAATCGTATCGTCGCCCTGGTAGGCGTTCCGGTACATCATTGTCCCGGCCTGTCCCGGAATATCCCAGCTGTCCACAAGGTCCTCCAGGGTAAACACCTTCTTGCTCCAAGCAAACTGCGGCGTACGGGTATAGTCCGGCTGGCCGTTTTCGTCCACAATCAGGCACTTGCTGCAGCAGCCGCTGTACTCGGGATGGGCCTCCAGAAACTCCCACTGCTTTTGCAGCTTTCGGGGGTCCAGCCAATAATCGTCTCCCTCAAGAACCGCCGTGTACTTTCCTCGCAGGCGGCGACTTATATCCCAGCCATTGCGGTTCGCCCCCAGGTTCTTCGTCCTTAGTACGGGACGAATCCGATCTGGATAGCGGGCCGCGTATTCCCGAATGATATCCGGCGTTCGGTCCCCGGAGGCGTCGTCGCCAATGACAATTTCATAACGCAGCGTTGTCTCCTGGGACAAAACGCTGTCCAGCGCCTGGGCAATATACTCCTCGTGAAAATAGGTCAGCATCAAAACGCTGACGTCAATTTGTTCCTGGGACATACAGGATTTCCTCTTCCCTTTCCAAACCAGCGCTGCCCCGACGGCATTGCCGCAGGGTGCTTCCCGGATTTATATATACGCATAAAGATAAAGGTGTAGGAGTGCTGCCGCATCGCAAGCCTAAGCCAGTTCTTTCCGAAGGACCGTTGTATCAAAACGATTCATCTTCCAGTTCCTTCCCATTTTCGTTTTCTCATCGGTTTCCGTACATCTTCTCATAATAGTCCCGGTACTCTCCCGAGATGATTTCCACCCACCAGTCCCGGTTTTTCAGATACCAGCGGATGGTATTCCGAATACCCTCCTCAAAGCCGGTCTCCGGTCGCCAGCCCAGCTCTTGGCGAAGCTTCCCGGAGTCGATGGCGTACCGCAGGTCGTGACCTTTCCGGTCCGCAACGTAGGTAATCAGGCTCTCCGGCTTTCCTAACTCTTTGCAGATCATCTTCACGATGTCGATATTCTTCATCTCATTGTGTCCGCCAATATTGTAGACCTCTCCCACGCATCCCTTGTGAATGATCAGATCGATCGCCTTACAATGATCCTCCACATAGAGCCAGTCGCGGACATTCTCACCCTTACCGTACACCGGCAGAGGCTTGTCGTTCAGCGCATTGGCGATCATCAGCGGGATCAGCTTCTCCGGGAAATGGTACGGTCCGTAGTTGTTAGAACATCTGCTGATCGTCACCGGAAGGCCATAGGTTCTGAAGTACGCTAAAACCAGAAGGTCTGCCGCCGCTTTGGATGAACTGTAAGGGCTGCTGGTATGGATCGGCGTCTCCTCCGTGAAGAACAGATCCGGCCTGTCAAGAGGCAGATCTCCGTACACCTCGTCGGTAGATACCTGGTGATAACGGGTAATGCCGTACTTCCTGCATGCATCCATCAGGACTGCGGTTCCTTTGATATTGGTATCCAGGAACACCTCAGGGTTCTCGATAGAACGGTCCACATGGCTCTCTGCCGCAAAATTAACCACTATATCCGGATGCTCTTCCTCAAACAATCTGTATACCGCTTCGCGGTTCGTTATACTTTCCTTCACGAATCTGAAATTCGGATTGTCCATCACCGGTTCCAGCGTGGACATATTGCCCGCGTAAGTCAGGCAGTCCAGACAGATGATCCGGTAATCAGGATACTTGTCAAGCATGTGAAATACAAAGTTGCTTCCGATAAATCCGGCTCCGCCGGTCACTATAATATTCATACTGATACCTCTCTTATAAGTTTATTCTAATACAATCCGTCCTGATATTTCCCGTCCAGGACATCCTTAAGATACTGACCGTACTGATTCTTCTTCAATACCTCGTACACTTCCAGAACATCTTCCCTTAAGATCCATCCGTTCAGATACGCGATCTCCTCTAAGCATCCGATCTTACGGTGCTGATGGGATTCCATGGTCTTGACAAAATTCGTCGCGTCCACAAGGCTCTCATGGGTTCCTGTATCCAGCCATGTGAAGCCCTGTCCCAGAAGTTCCACATTCAGCTTATCCGACTCCAGATACACCCTGTTCAGATCCGTGATCTCCAGCTCGCCGCGGGCGCTCGGCTTCAGATCCCTGGCATACTCCACCACCCTGTTATCGTAGAAGTACAGACCAGTCACACAATAATTGCTCTTTGGATGCTCCGGCTTCTCCTCGATAGAGACCGCCTTCCCCTCATGGTTGAACTCCACGATACCGAAACGCTCCGGGTCGTCGACATAGTACCCGAACACGGTAGCGCCTTTGCCCGACTCAGCATTCGAAACCGCCGCCTTAAGCCGCTTCTTCAAACCGTGGCCCGCGAAGATGTTATCTCCCAGAACCATCGCCACCGTATCGTCTCCGATAAAATCAGCCCCGATGATAAATGCCTGCGCAAGTCCGTCCGGGCTTGGCTGAACCTCATAGGACAGCTGGACGCCGAACTGATGCCCGTCCCCCAGAAGCTCCTTGAACCTTGGCGTATCCTGGGGAGTGGAGATGATCAAGATCTCCCGGATCCCGGCATTCATCAGCACTGACATCGGATAATAGATCATCGGCTTGTCATAGATCGGCAACAACTGCTTGGATGTCACCATAGTAAGGGGATACAACCGAGTGCCGGATCCTCCTGCTAATATAATTCCTTTCATTTGAAACCTCCTGTAAAGATCCGCAGCTTATGCTGCTTGGCAGACCGCCTGCCTGTTTACTTATAGTGTTCATATATTTATGCGTTTTCATTCTGTCTTTTCACATTATAAAGGGTGACCTTAGGTCACCTTCAAGCTTTTTTTCACAATATTTTAAAATTTATACTTATCCCCGCACACGAACACCCCCGCCTCCTTCGTGATCCGAAATCCCTTATCCGTCTTCCGTTTCACATAAGCACGGAATTCCTTATACCGCTCCGTAATGTACTGTCCCTGATTCCCATGGCAGGAAAGTACATAAGAAATCAGCGGTTCCGGCTCCGGTACCATCAGACAGTCCTCATACATCCTCCACTCGCAGGCCTTAAAATGCTCCTTTAAGATCGCCGCCCCGTTCTCCATTCCGAACCGGTCATACAGCTTATCTGCCGACAATACGATCCGGTCGTCGAATCCCTGCACCAACAGGCTGACCTCTTTCATGTGATCCTGCCCGTAAGCGCTGCACAGAAATCTTCCGTCAGGCTTCAGCACCCGCCGGACCTCCTCACATACCCGCCGGATGTCCTCGCAATAGAACAGAACATGATTGGCGATCACCAGGTCAAAGCTCCCACCCTCAAACGGGATATGCTCACAGTCGAATACCTCGTAGGAAAACCGCCCGTCCCGTGCGCCGATCGCTCTCCTTGCATCCCTTAGCATTCCCTCAGAGATGTCCGACAGCGTGATATCCGCCTGCCCGGGAATACTCTTGATATTCTCCGTCCAAAGCGTTCCGTCCCCGCATCCTAACTCCAATACCCGGATCCCCGGACACATCTCCAACTGTTCATAGATCCACGGGAACCATCCCTGCCGATTTTGGGAATACAGATTATGCAGATGAATCCTTGCAGAGATATTAGAAGCATTCTGGTACTGATTCTTAAGGCTCTTCTCCATCCCTGTAAGATGGATCAGATTCAACATCTGGTTCCAGTCGATAGTGTGTTCCTTCTGTATTGCTTCTGAGGTATCCATGATCGCCGTCTCTACAAGCTGCATCTGCTCGATCCTGTCCTGCACAAGCTTAAGCTGGATTTTCAGGGAATTCAGCATAAAATGATAATCCGTATCATCAATCGTCATCTCGCGGATATCATCCAGTGAAAATCCCAGATATTTAAGCAGCAAGATCTGCTGAAGCCTTGCAAAATCCTTATCCGTATAGAACCTGGCCCCTGATTCGCTCACCAGGGACGGCTTTAGGATGTCCTGCTTATCATAATATCGAATCGTCCGCAAAGTAACATTCGCCATCCGGGCAAACTTACCGGAAGAATAATACTCCTGCTTCTTCATCACACATTCTCCTCGCTTTCCGCTCCGCCGACCAACGCCCGCGCCGCCTGTAACCGGAACAACGCGGACAAAAATACATCACTGCATCTATATCAAAACGATGCAGTGATGTACCTGTTCCTTCGTGTCGTCTGACATCTTTATGAAAATTTCGTCATATAACCCGGATACTCCGCATGCCCTGTCTCCAGGATTCCTCCCTCTACTGTGATCTTGATCTGCTCACATTCATATGCGTCCAGGAATGTGTTGCACACACCGCCCATAATATAGTATTCTCCTGAAGTGCCCATACTTGAAATGTAGGAACCAAATGCATTGTTAAAATCAACTTCAAGCGTATCCTTCCCGTCTACCTCCTTAACCTCAAGAGACAGGATCTTGACATCCGCAGTCACTACACCCTTATCGACCAGAGCGTTCAGTATATTCTCTGATGAGAAGGAGCCCATCTGAATCTCCTCAGAATCAAGCGCCGTGGCATCCTCGTTGCTGAAATAGACGGTGATATCCGGTGAATACTGCTCCTGTGAATCATCTTCCTCTGGCTGCCCTGTCTCCTGACCGTCTTCACTGTCCCTGGCGTCTCCGTCCTGTCCGCTTTCATCCTGGTCGCCCTGGTCGTCCCGGCTGTCCGCATCATCCTGCTCATCCTCGTCCTTCTCCTGCGGCTCCTTACTGTCTTCCTGGCCGGACGCGCTCACCTCTTTGCTCTGAGCCTGCTCGCAGCCTGTCAGACAGAGAACCCCTGTTAACAGCAACATTGATAATAATAGTCTCTTTTTCATAATACATATACTCCCTTCTTTTACATCACGGCACAAGCCGCCGTTACCGTTTTGTGCGTATACTCTTTACTGCCCGCCCCGCATCTCTGAGCGGTCTTGTAATCTTCCATGAATGCGACGTACTGATCTCAGACAGTCTCTTGTTGGCTTTTGCCTCCCTTTTGCGGGCCGCGGCCGCCTCCTTATGCATCTGCCATATGATCCTTCCCGCATCCGAATGCAGATCAATACTCTCAAACTCAATACGGACCTTGCGACAGGCCTTATCTCCCAGAGCAACCACGATCTGCGGATCCTTCTCATAGAAGAAGACGGCGTCATCCGCCTTAAATCCATGAACGATCTCGTACTCCGCCGGCACGCCGTCAAGCAGTACCGTCAGGTTCTTAAGCCCGTATCTTCCGTCGTCGTCCGGATCAAAACGGACCGCCCTGCAGCCGTCTGGAATATCTGACACAAATGCATTCTGCTGTTCCCCGCCTTCGGTCCTATATTCCACAACCGTCTTCGATTCCTCGCAGAATCCGCCGCCCGTATCAAAGAAGATCTCCGCCCTGGTCTTGTCCACATACTGATGCAGCGGCGACGACGGGTCTATGAACGAATATCCTATGTCCTTCCCGGAATCCGCGATCCCCTGCTCATCCGCCTTCATCATCTCTTCAAACAACCGCCTGGAAGAATCCGCATCCCTATATCGGTGGAAGAACGACATCTTCTCTTCCCGCACCGGCTTGAATTCATCACGCCCTGCCAGAACATCAGCCAATGTATCAAGAAGCTTATCCTGCGTATCGATCACCGGCCCCGGCATAAACAGCTTCGGATCGTCCGCGATAAATCCTCTGTCCGCCTGATACCTTGCCAGATCAGGACAGGAAAACACGATCGGCTTATCCAGCAGCAGAAAATCAACATACACCGATGAATAATCCGTGATCAGCGCGTCAAATCCGTTCATAATATGATAGATCGTCAGAAAATTCTTATTCAGTATGTCCGTATCCAGGAAAATCATACGCTTCGGAAGCCTCACATTCTCTCCCGTGAAGAATTCATTATCCGCAAAATGCACCTTGGCAAAGATATATGCATGATTCGCTTCCAAAAACTGATCGATCTTATCCGCGTCATAATCCGGGTAATTGAAAATATTATTCCCGAACTGCTCACCTTCATCCTTCAGGCCCTTGCGCATAGTCGGAAGATAGAAGATCAGCCTGCTCGCCTCAACGTCTATGTCCGTGATCTTCTTAAGTTCTTCCTTCCCGTCAGACCAGAACATCATATCGTTTCTCGGATAGCCGGTCTCCCTTACCTTACGGGGATCCGCCGCAAACATCCCGCTGAGCGTAAGCTGCGACAGCCTGGACGGAGCTGTAATGATATTCGTCTGTGTCGTGATGATCTTCAGCATCCGAAAATCATCCGAATCCGCAGCCGCGCTGTCAAAAAATCCGATCAGCTTAAGCGGGAACCCGTGCCACGCCGTCACATGGATCTGATCCGGCCTCTTCCTGTCAGCGAATTGAAAAGAGGACGTAATCAGAAAGCGTGCTCTGGAAATCATCAGCTCCGCCGTCTCTCCGCCCTCCAAACCGCAGGCCACCCCCTTCTCTCTTAACGCCTCCAGCATCTTCTTATCCTGTATAACCCAAAACGTCTCATAATCGGTATTCTTCGTCACATATTCCCATAATGCTCTCGAATTATCTGCGAAATCCGGCGTCGACCCAAATACCATTAATTTCTTATCAACAAATTGCCCCATTCGTCTTACTTCCTCTCAAAATGTAACAGTTCAGTCTGAACCGTTACCTCAAAATATCCTAAGCTCGCTCTTAATCTTTGTTGTCGAAACCTCCGGTGTCCTATTCAGATAGACTACTTCGCATAAGCTTTTTAACTCGTCAAACTTCCCTTCCCAGTCGTCTCCTATTACAAACGTATCGATCTGGTATAACTTGATATCGCTGGCCTTCTGCTCCCACGCTTCCTCCGGTATGACCAGATCAACATACCGGATCGCTTCCAGAAGGCGCTTCCTCTCCTCGTAAGAGAAATAACATTTCTTATTCTTGATGGCATTAAACTCATTCGTAGAGAGCCCGACGATCAGGTAATCACCCAACCGCCTGGCTCTTTCCAGCAGATTAATATGTCCGTAATGAATCAAGTCAAACGTGCCATATGTAATCACTCTCTTCATATATTACCTCATCCGGCTCTTAATGATACACTACAACCGTCGTTCCGGCCGGGATCGTATCATAGATCCATTTCGCATTCTCGATCAGCAGTCTGACACAGCCGTGAGACAATGCCATGCCGACTCTTCCGTCCTGCAAAGTGCCGTTCTTATTATACAGTACAGAATGGAACAGATAATTTCCTCTGAACTGCGTATACCAGTAACATCTTGCCGCACCGGAATCAAAGTAATATCCCTTGCTTCCCACGGAGAAGACTCCCTCTACCGTAGGCGTTCCCGGCGCACCGTCACCGCAGTCCCAGTAATGAACGAAGTCCCAGCCGTTCGCTCCCTTCTGGAATACACCCACCTTGTGTGTGCTTCTGTTTACCATCAGCAGATACGGCGTCGGACTGCTGTACATATTAGCTCTCGTCAGCATCTGGCCCTGCTGGGTAGGTACTTTGTACAGAGAGTAAGAAGTCTTGCCGAATCCGTTCATAGAATTCCCGGAATACACATATGCATGAGTCGTATATGCGCCGCCGCTCTTGTGTCTTGCGCTGTCTACAACCGCATTCCACTTGCCGCCGCCTCTGTTCACACCCTCATACCATACGATGTCGTCCTGACCGTTCGCGTTGCTCCATGTCGGGAACTGAACCCTGTTACCCGATGCACCCATGATCCCGACTTCATACTGTGTAGAATTGATCGGCATATTATAGACATAATTAAGCGGTGATACATTGGCTGCCGTTCCGCCTACACATGTCTGCGCCCCGTTATTCGCCGTCACATATACGTGAGCTTTATAGGCTCCGAAATGATGGGCATGATCTGCAACTCTGACATTCACAGCATATACGCCTTCCGAAATCCTTCCTGCCGTATACCATGCGATATCGCTCTGGTTATTCGCGCACCATACCGGAATCTGTACCTTGCCGACTCCTGAAACTGCCGTTACACCGCTGACCGTTACCTGGAATGTTCCCGCCGTCCTGTTGATGTTGCCGATCTGTACCTGAGCCGCCATCGGCCTCTTTGTCACGTCAAATCCGGTTGCCCCTGTAAAATGAAGGCTGCCGTCCGCCGTCTCATAATATCCGTGAACAATATATTTGCCGAATTCTCCGTGATTCGCAACCTGTACGTCGCAAGTATATGTACCGTTCTTGCCGGAAGCGTTATACCATCTGATATCATTCTGCCCGTTTGCCGCGCCCCATACAGCGAATCTGACACCTTTCTCGCCGCCCGGAACAACCAGACCTGACAGAGTGATCCGGTATGTAGATTCCGTACCGCTGATATCCGCTACGCCAAGAGACTGATATCCTGGCTTCAATTCACAGCTTGTAGCTCCTATGAACTGCAGTGCGCCTGTAACATCCGTCATATAGGCATGAACCGTGTATTTTCCGCAGTTATACCTGTGGTTCGCAATGTTAGCATTCACGATATAGTCGCCGTTAGAGTCCCTATTGGCCGTATACCACACAATATCCTTCTGGCCGGCTTCCGACCAGATCGGAACCTGGACCTGTCTGATCAATCCAACATTCTTGATTCCCGATACCTTCACCTGGAACTGTCCGCCGGAACTGCTGCCTACGGATGCCTCAACGCTTCCGCCTGACGGCGCCTCTGTCTCAAACCCTGAAGAACCAAGGAAGATCATAGAGCCATCCGGCATCTGTGCATATGCATGCACATTATACTTACCAAGTCCTGTGTGATCCATAACAGAGATCTTACATCTGTATGTACTGCTCCCGTTATTAGGCAGAGTATACCACTTGATATCATCCTGGCCGTTCACTACGCTCCACGTCGGGAACTGGATATTCTTCGCTCCCGGTATCTCGGCTCCCGTAAGTTCAACGGTAAAGTCTCTCTCATTATTCTTTGTCATGGTAAGCTTTCCTGTATTAAGCTTGACCTCCTGGGTTGCCGAACCCAGATAATACTGCTTGTCAGCCTTATCCGTAACATACACATGGATATCGTAAGTTCCCATAGAATACTTGTGATTCCTGAGATCTACATCAGTGTACCAGACGCCGTTGCTGCTTCTTACCGCCGCATACCATACGATATCGTCCTGACCGTTCACCCTGCTCCAGACCGGCACAAGAATCTCTTTTACCTGGCTGGTATCCATCCCGGAGATCACGACCCGGAATGTACCCTTCCCGCCGTTATAATCCGTCACTCTGATCTGGCTGCTATCCCTAAGCCGCGCCTCATCCGCCGGCATGATCCCTGCATTAGGATCCTCGGCCGCCGCATCTTCCTCATCTGCCGCGGCAGGAACCTCAGCATTATCCGCTGTATTACCCGTTATATCATCCGCAGCGTTATCTTCCGGGATCACCTGGTCTTTTGGTGTTTCCTGGGGAGGCTGTGTGACAGGCTCCGAAGCTTCGCCCGAACCAAAGGATATTCCATTCTCCGTCAACTGAACCGTAGCGTTTCCCGGCGCCTCTTCGACCGCCAGTACGTTCGTACCAAGCAGTGCGAGTAATATTGCATACACGCCTGCTCCTTTTAATAATTTCTTCATTCTTCCCCGCATAACTCAATCTCCTTTCTCATCTTCCCCTTCTTATCCCCTGGTAAAAGCTCCTCCTTTCACTTATCTTATACTAATCTGATTCAGCAATATTTCATACAACTGTCTGTGCTTCTTCACTGTAACATGAAGAATCAGACCGCAGATCCATAACAGGATCCCGATGATCGCAAGCACGCCCGATACGATCAGCGTCGGGAACCTGAGCACCAGCCCCGTCGCAAAATACTCCAACAGCACCGGGATAAACAGTATCAGCGCCCCGATCACGCAGATCACAGACACGGCAGAAAAGAACAGCAGCGGCTTATAGTCCCTGAAGAGATTCATGATCGTCTTCAGCACCTTAACCCCGTCACTCACCGTATTAAGCTTAGATTCACTTCCGACAGGCCTGTCCCTGTAGGAGACCGGAATCTCTTCCAACAGAAAATTCTTGTCGAGCGCATGGATCGTCATCTCCGTCTCTATCTCAAATCCCTTGGACAGAACCGGAAAGCTCTTGACAAACAGCCGGCTGAACGCCCGGTATCCCGTCATAATATCCTTGACGTTACTTCCAAATAATCTATTGATCAGCCCCCTGACAACAAGATTGCCTGAATTGTGAAAAGGCCTCTTATTCTCCATAAAATAAGTAGACGACAGCCGATCTCCGATCACCATATCCACGCCTTTATTCAAGACCAGGTCGATCATCGCAGGCGCATCCTCCGCCGGATAGGTATCGTCCCCGTCAATCATCAGATAACACTCTGCATCAATATCCCGAAACATGCTTCTGATCACGTTCCCCTTACCCTGCCGGTATTCATATCTGACGACCGCTCCGGCATCCCTTGCGATCTGGTCCGTCCCGTCGGAAGAATTATTGTCATACACATAGATGACTGCTTCCGGCAGAACACGTTTATAATCCCTGACGACTTTTTCAATCGTGATACTTTCATTATAGCAGGGAATCAATACTGCAACTTTATCCATTCTATACTCTCCTTACTCTATCTCCAAGGCTTACTCCTAAAACACCTCCGCGTTCGGCCAGCAGCCGCAGGCTTTGATAGATCGTCAGATATTTCGCGATCTGAAGCAGAGGATAAGTACCTGCCAGGTACATATATACGCTCGACTCCATCTTTGAATCAAACCAACTGCAGAACAAGACGACCGCCGCGGCAAGCAGCGCTGCCGACAACACCATCCCGCATATACACAGCCACATCTCTATATGCCTTCTGTCCCTGGACAGCGCCGCTGTCAAAAAGATCAGCCCCGCTGCCGCCGCAATATTAGTCAGATAACTTAACAGATGAAACAGTGTATCAATTACCTTCACAATAATACCGACGATATGATCTATAATACCAAAAGCCCCCTGCCTATCGGAGGGATAAGTTGTACGGCTGCGAAAAAAATCCTCCCACCGGCCGATATCCCTGACCTTACCGTGACTGATGCCCATCTTGCAGACGATAGCCGTATCTCCCTTATAGCAGGCAGCGCCCGTAAAATATCTCAAAAAATCCTTCCAATACTTCCCGTTCTGAATGTATTCCTTCTGTATCTGTACGCTGCTTAAATGAAGCAGCCCGTCCTTCTTAAGCGTTCCCTTCTCAAAGGCCTCCTCCAGTTCTTGCGCCGCTCTGCCGCAGAATTGCTTCATCTTCCGTGCGCTCTTATAATATCCTGCATCATCAAGCGCACACCGCATGACCCACATCGGCATATCGCCCTTCATATCCTTGTTCGACCCTCCGCTCCAATTGAGTTCCTGACCTAATATCTCTTCCTCAATAGATTCAAGAGCTGGACTTACAGCAATGGCCTTGGCTATGGCATCGTTAGAACACCATACGTCGGGAGAAGCTCCCTTATCTTCTATCTTATACAGGCAGTCCATCAGATCCGCGAATTCCGAGCCGGTACGTTCGCTTGTCACGAATTCGTCATAATGAATATAGTTCATGGTACAGATGCCTAGCGTTACTGCTCCGAGAGCAATCACCGGCAGAGCTGCCCAGATCGATTTCCTGACAAACGTCCCCGTAATATGTCGCTTCTTCCAAAACAGACACCCTATCGTAACCAGCGTGACCGTCAGAACAAACGGCATGATCCAGATGGAATCGTCGCGGATATAGTAGAAGAACGGAAGGCAGACAGCGCCGCCTGCCGCCCATCTGCGCATGCTCTTCTCATCCTCTCTTCTCAGAAAAACTGCGATCATGCAGGAAAAAACCAGTATCACAGCATATGGGATAAGCGCTGCCTGATAGGTTCTCTGTACGATCAGATACTTAAATCCAACCGGCGAATACAGGATCAGCAGATAAATCGCCGCCCTCCAGACAAACGCCGGAATCAGCCTCTCTGCCGCCTTCACAAATACTGCGGCCGATGCAACGCACAATAATCCAACAGCGAGAGAATACGGCAGTCTGATCAAGTGGCATACTGCGACGAAAAACGGATATGATGCGCTCTTCACCAGCGTAACATGGGAGTAGCTCCCAAGCCACTGAAAATCAGCCAGACTCTCGGCATACCGAAACATAAGCTGATCGTCATATACCTGTTCCGTCCAATAAGACAACGGAATCTTCCAGAATAAAAACAGCCGCAAAATCGTCGCAAAAAATAATATCCTTAGTATGATCTGTCTCTGCCTTCTCTGCTTCTTTCTATCTGATAATCTCAAAGTCCATCTTCCCTTACTGTTATTCTATCCTATATATAGAATAATTGCCAACATTTTTTATTTTAATAAACTTTATTTTCTCACTCTCATACTCTCTAAGGCTCTCCCTGCCCGACATAAGGTACGTTACGCCCAACTGCTTCAAACTGCTGCCCGTCAGCGAGACGGTGAATACATCCGGCTGGTTTAACAGGAATTCCGGGTTCCCGCTCTCCTTTAAAACGATTGAGATGTGCGCATATCTGTTGTATACCTTCTCATTAGTTCCTTTTTGATCCAGAATCTCCCATCTGTCAAGATTCGGGTACACATTGGTAGAGTTGACCGTCGGCGCTCCCGCCATGATCCCCATATTGATACAGGGAAATCCTACTCCTTCCACAGCCCACAATGCTTCCGGATCCTGCCCGTGTACCTCCTCTATGGCCTGAATCGTCTCTGTCTCATATATATTATCCACGCCGCGTCTTACCGGATTGACAAGCGCTCCCGCAAATATCATCACGGCAATGCACAGCATGCTGAATCTCTTCCTGTTCCCGGCTTCATGATACCGAAGCAGCAGGTAGAAGAGCATTATCCACAGAACGACCGTGAATATATAGTAACTCATTCTAGGGTAATAATCTTCATTTATAAAGCTTGCGCAACTTACAACCGCATATCCGGCAATTACTGCCGCAGCTCCTCCGATGACAGCTTTACACTTGTATTCTGCCAGAGCCAGCCCCCGGATCAGAAGCAGGATATTCACGAACCCCAGAAGCACAAAAGCCCTTGAAGCAGTCGAAAAGCTCATAAGCGTCGCTTTCGCGATCACAGCCGGGAACCCGGCCACACACCAGATCACAAAGAACACATCCACACAGAGAAGCAGGGCGATCAGCTTATCTCTCTTTTGAATCAGCGCATACAGCGGAATCACATAACACAGGGGAAAGAAATCAATAAACTGTGCGCTCTCGCACACATTAGCCCCTGTCCCTTCTCCCAGAAGCGCATACCATATATTCGACACATAGTTAAAGAACTCAAGGCCGATCCCGCCGCCTGTCTCCATACGCTTCCCAGGATATGCCGTATTAAGGACCAGCTCAACGGTCTCCTTAGAATTGCCCCAGACATGGAGCATGATCCCGGCAAACGCCGCAAGAACGATCACAATACAGAGTATATCCCTTGCACTGATCCGAAAACCGCGGTAATTCTCTATTATGACCCAGATTCCCAAGGCCAGGATCACATACGCCATAGGAATCTGCCACGCCGGATAAAGAATCAGAATAAAACCGCCCGCACATACTGCGATCACCGATACACAGGCCATTCTCACAGAAGTCCGCGTATCCGTCATATATTTTCTCAGGAGCAATACGGCCAACTGCCCGAAGACAAGCATCTCCACCAGACCGTTGATCGCAAACCACCACTGAACCACAGGCGCCAGCGCCACAAGGAAGGCCCCTGCCGCAGACAGGCGCTTATCTCCTCCCGTAAGAAGCATGCACATCTCAAAGGATACCAGAAACAGCGCGATCCATCTGCCATACCAGAAGAAAGCCAGCCCCATCCCGGCCGGCAGAAAAAGATATCCCCAATAAAAGGGCTTGAAGATCATAGCAATATCCTTCACCGGCTGTCCGTAGACCATGAACATATCTGTAACAGCGCCGCGGACCGTATCACTGTAATAAGGAAATGCACCGCCCGCGTTACGATACTGGGACAGCATCATAGGAGTCGAGACCGCCCATTCGTCCGAACGGATCGGCCTTGCCGCTCCAAGAAGCGTTCCTGTATCCGTTCCTCCAAGATATGCCTGCCACGCGCCGATAGAAGAACCGTTCAGCTCACAGGCCACACACAGCACGAACATCCCGGCCGCTATGGCAAACCTCCATGTATACAGGAATTCCGTAAGCCTTGTGCCGTAATGTTCATACATAATGAACATTACGAACAGAAGAACGGCAAGGAGCCAGACCTTTTTTGATACGCCTGCTCTTCTAAGATAAAACAGCATATCTCCTGATTTGGACGCGTCCGCGCATCCCTCCAGCCAGAAGGCATATATCCCTGATACCAGTGCAAGCAGAACCGCCCCGGCTGCATATATCCCCCATCTATAAGCCATCGTCCTTCTTTTAAGCATTATTCCCTATCTCCCATCTTCATTTATTTTAAGCTAAAATCACATCTTTCCAGAGACAGGTTCGGATTGTAATATGGATCTCCATTTTTCAGAATTTCAGGCCATTTCTGAGCAAACGTAGCAATCTCCCCGTTAAATCTCTCTACTTTCTCCTTCGTATTCTCCAGGCCTCTTGATTTCGATTCGTAATGATATAATTCCGCATACGGGTTATATACGATCAGATACCCCTTCTCGCGGATCTTCATACACAGATCAATGTCGTTGAAGGCTATCTTCAATTCTGTACTTAAGCCGCCCACTTCCTCAAAGACACTCTTCTTCACCATCATACACGCCGCCGTGACAGCGCTCATATCCTGCGCGCAGATGATCCTTGAAAAATATCCGTTAGCGCTCCTTGGAAGGCCGATAAACGCATGGCCGGCGATTCCGCCGAAGCCAACGACGACTCCTGCATGCTGTATGGTATCGTCGCTGTAGTAAAGCCTTGCTCCTACCGCGCCCACATCGTCATGCATACAATAGCCGAGCAGCTCTTCTAAGCATGCTCCGTTGATGAATTCAGTGTCATTGTTCAGAAGCAGCAGGTATTCTCCCTTTGCGAATTTGGCTCCGTAATTATTGATCGCGGAATAATTGAACTCTCCTTCCCAGCATATTACATGAACCCTTGGATTCTCCTTCTCCAGATCCTTGTAATACCGGAAGGTCTCTTCCTCCTCGCTGTTATTCTCTACGATAATATACTCGTAATTGTCATATGTGCTCTTCTCCTCGATAGAGCTGATGCATTTGTCCAGATCCTCGATATGATCCTTGTTCGGTATGATCAATGAGATCAGCGGATGCTCCTCAATGATATGTTCAGTCTTATACAGTCCCAGATATTCCCCCTGGTGAACCTTCGCCGCAATACCGATCCTGTCATAATGCGCCTGAATTGCCCTTGCTCCCGCCTCGAAAGCATACATCTTGCTCTGCGGATTCTCCGAAGTGGAATCCTTGTGCGCTCTCCAGTGATACAGCACCTTAGGAATATGATGGACGCACTCTGCGGCCTCTACGCTTCGCAGAACAAAATCATAATCCTGCGCACCGTCGAATTCACTTCTTAACATTCCCACCTGATCCATGATCTTCCTTCTTACCACGAACAGATGGCAGATATAATTCATGGAACGCAGCAGATCAATATTAAAATCCGTCTTAAAATGAGGTTCAAAGTATTCCTTCCCATTCATAGAGATCTTGTCCTCATCCGAATACAGCGCATCGATCCCCGGGTCGGCATTTACCGCCTTCACACACTCGAACAACGCGTCCGGTGCCAGCAGATCATCATGATCGGCAAACGCAATGAACTCCCCTGTCGCCGCATGAAGCGCCTTATTGGTATTCTCCGAGATCTTAAGCGGAGTCTCGCTGATCACTGCTTTGATCCTCTTGTCAGACTTCTGGTATCTGTCTAACGCTTCCGTCAGCGCAGACACAGTCTCGCCGCTCCCGTCCGACAGGCACAGTTCCCAGTTGCCGTAGGTCTGCTGCTTCACAGATTCTATCAATTCTTCCAGATAATTCAGCGGAGTCTTGTATAACGGGACGACAATGCTGATCTTAGGCATATAGTCAAAGCTTGTCTCTCTTTGAGCCTCCAGCTCCTTGAAAGATGCTTCGTTTGCCTTGCGCCAGGCCATATAATTGTTCTCATTCAGCCGGAAGAGCTTAACAACAGCGCGTCTTGCAGTTCTTTTTACCCCTTCTGTCTTAAGATAACTTACGGTCTTCGCCTTGATCTTCCTTGCCTCCGCAACTCCCTTCTTCACGACAGACGGATAGATCTCCTGACGGTATTCCGAACGGTTCTCTCCGTCGCTTAAGACGATCTTAAGCTTCTTACAGCCAGTGTCGTTAAGGATCAGCTTGAATCCATGGGCGTCTTCTGCCGACGCTTCCGGGAATTCCGCCACAACATCCTGCCTGTACATCTCCTCCGTCTCGAATTCGGCCGGCCTCCCGCTCTCGTCCGCGACATGGATCCGAACCGGACGGTCCTTCTTCGAAATATACCATCCCTTGATCTCTACCTTGCCGTCCTCCGCCTTAGATTCCTCGATAAAACTCTCTACCCGTCCCTTAAGCTTCGCAATCTTGCGGCAGGGAATCGCATACGCCAGACGCTTCCTGCCTTGTGCCTCTTCAAATATACGGATATACTGCCTGTCACTCATATCCGCCGGCAGCGGGATCCAGAAATAATACTCCCTGTCGATCCCATAGGAATCCGTCAGATGTCTCTTCCTGATCTCTATCCCTTCCCGCACAGATATCTTCGGCACCAGCCTCTTATCATTCAGCAGAAACAGAAGCTTATTATCTCCCATCTCATTGTTGGAGAACCAGCATTGTACCAGCAATATATCGGGATTGCCGGTCTTCAGCCGATATTTGATAATTCTAAATTCATTCTTCTCAGTATTCATAATCTCACCTATTCAAATAATTTATACAGAATTTTCATAAATGCAGCGATAAATCCGATAAATATGATCACTACACAAAAAGTCTCCATATCAAAACGGTCCGTTACCGTCCGCATGATCATAGTGCCCTTAATCTCACTGCCGCCTATAGTCAGCGCCGTCCCCCCTTCTGTCTCCGGCTGATAGTAGAAGGAAACGCCCTTCCGCGGAGAAACCGGGTCCGACCAGACAGCAAGGATGTATTCCCTGTCCTTGCAGCCTTCGATCGTGTCAAAGCTAAGCTTATTGAACTTAGAAGGCTTAAGCTCAGCCGCCGGGCAGCTTCCTTCCGCAACAACCTTCCTGGACGATGCTTCCGCAATGCTGTATCTGACCTTCACATCCGTCACATCACCCACGACCTGACACTTGGCATAGATTCCGTCCATCTTCTCCTCGATGCAGACGAACTTCTGTTCTACCCGCTGATCTTCTAAGATCCCCATACTTATATATTCACTGTTATCCACACTCTTATCATATATCATGTTCATCTTTGCAATATGGGCATACCAGTATGCAAACACCAACACAATGATGATACCTAATATCCGCCTTACTTTTTTCATGCCAAACCTCGTCATTATCTACGTTTTCTCCGGCCGCACGGCTAGGACTGTTCATATTCCTTACAGATCTCTTCTGCCGAACCGAAGCGTTTCAGTTGTCCGCTCTCAAGCCATGCAATCTTGTCACAGATCTTCTTCACCTGAGCAATACTGTGCGAGACAAACAGTATAGTCGTCCCCTGGTCGGCCATAGCCTGAATGCGTCTCTCACACTTCTCCTGAAAACGGAAGTCACCTACCGAGAGCACCTCGTCCACGATCAGGATATCAGGAACGCCGATAGTAGCAATAGAAAACGCAAGCCTTGAGACCATTCCTGACGAAAAATTCTTGACCGGTACGTTCATAAAATTCTCAAGTTCCGAAAAACTCACAATATCATCATAAAAAGACTCCATCTCTTTGCGGGAATGCCCCAGAAGCGCGCCGTTCAGAAATACATTCTCCCGCGCTGTCAGATCCATATCAAAACCCGCCCCAAGCTCGATCAGCGGGGCCACGCTGCCGTTCACACGCACAGAGCCTTCCGTCGGCTTTAATACTCCTGCGATCGTCTTAAGCATGGTACTCTTGCCGCTGCCGTTCAATCCGATCAATCCCAGGGCATCCCCCTTCATCACCTCAAAGGACACATCCCTAAGCGCCCAGAATTCCTCAAAAGACACCTGGTTCTTCAGGCTCTTGATCACGTATTCCTTAAAACTGTCGAACTTCTCAGAGGACAGATTAAACTTCATGGATACGTGCTCCACCTCGACCATTACCTTGTCACTCATATATTCTCTCCTAAATATTCTCCTACAGATTCAATATAAAATTATCCTGGTTCTTATAGAATACCCAGAATCCGATTGCAAGCATGATTCCCGTCTCTATCACAGCCACCAGCAAAGACTTCCACCCAAAAAAGGTGTTATAAAGCATCACATTGCGGAACATCAGCACAATATTGGTAATAGGATTGAGCATAACGAACCCCGTCAGCCATTCCGGCAGCATCGCCATCGGATAGATCACCGGCGTCAGATACATGAGAGCCGTGATAAATACCGAATACAGATGCATGATATCCCGAAACTTCACCGTCACAGCCGCAAGTACCAAGCCGGCTCCCAACGAGAAGAACACCAGCAAAAGCAGCGGAACCGGCGCAAGCAGCGTCATCCAATGAAGTTCTGTCCTGGTGGCCATCATTACCAGTAAAAGCGCCGTAAAAGATGCCATCAGATTGATAAAACTTGAAAAAATGTGTGAAAGTACGAACAGATACTTGGGAACGTATACTTTCTTGATCAATGACGCGCTTGATACAATAGATGACATGGAGCTGGTTGTCGCATCAGAGAAAAAGTTGAAGATCAACTGTCCGCTTAAGATATAGAGCGGAAAATTCTCAATGTCGAATTTGAAGATATTCGAAAACACAACCGACAGCACTATCATCATACAGAGGGGATTCAGCAATGTCCACAAAACCCCCAGAACCGAACGACGATACTTGATCTTAATATCCCTTGCTATAAGTTCTCCTAATAATGGCTGAAACTTTATAAAATTCTGTATATATGCGGACAAAACTCTTCCTCCTAATTCCAATGTGTTGCCTCCCCGCCAGCGGTTCGGCGGCATAACGTCAATCATTGCATTCATCCGGGAGCAAGCCTGCATCCCGGCATGATTGCTCCCAGGTGAATATAATGATAGATTGATGCTTGTCAAAACGCAAACTAGCAGTATCAGTAGATACTGCCGGTTTACGTTTTATGATTCTGTTCAATAATCTGTACTTACAGATGTGTATATATTCCTATTCATTGTTCTACACCTATGTTTCTAAGCATACATTCTCTGCAATTCCCGATTATTATATCACTTCTTCCTATTGATTGCAACTTTTACATGGTGATTAATTTCCTGATCATACCAGCAAGCGAGCTGCCGTAGGTCGGATCCGTTGCCCAGCCGTAGCCGTTCGGGTTCTCCTTCTGTCCGAGCCACTCTAC
>OFGA01000834.1_pt1 | contig 23352 bp, 24 predicted proteins | sample 1521471 | NCBI WGS metagenome assembly OFGA01 (sample SAMEA3504086, study PRJEB24116) | mouse gut metagenome | biome: mouse gut; feature: mouse-associated habitat; material: faeces | place: Denmark | collected 2011 | reverse complement strand
CGATCCAGGTGGAGGTGGCGGAGGCCAGATACACCACACGGGTATAATACTCTTTGCCGTTGATGCGCTCTTTTTTGATGCCGTCCTCGTTGTCCTCGGCAGCACCCTCCAAACCGTACTCGTTTAGGATTTCCACCCCCCGGATGTCTTTATCTTCCTCGGCTCGGAGGGACAGGCCGGTGTGGAGGCTTTTCGTCCAATGCTGGGACAAACTCAGAATGGCCTTCACGCTGTCGAAGATACGGATTTTCTGTGCGTCTGCGGTGGGTTCGGTGAGGGTGTCACGGCCCGCCGTAAAGGAGGTGCCGGGGATGGCAAGCTGGTCGCAGGAGGCCCAAATCGCCAACTGCGTGGCGTACTTGTACTCATCCTCGGTCAGCGCGTTCACGCCCCGCACGTCATCCTGGTGAAGTTCCTTGAACTGTTCCAGCGTTCGGTTGGGGTAGCCACTTGCGAACACACCCATCGTCTGCGGGTTGCGGTTGTAGGGCTGGACGGTCAGGGCCTTGGAAGGGGATACCCCTTTCAGCCCGTGGTTGACGCAGTAGGCGGTGCCGGTCAGTCCGTCGTTGCTGGTGTACTTCCAGTAACCGCCGCTGATGGAGTTTCCTTTGGTGGTTCCCAGGTACTTGCCAAACCCAGCTTGCTGGACGGTGACGGTGCCGCTGCTTTCCAGGGACGCGGCGCTGGCTGGGACGGCGAGGATGCCGAACAGCGTAGCCACCACCAGCAGCATGGACAGCAGGCGGTTGAAATGCTTGTGTTTCATGGGTTCTCCTTTCTTTCCGGGCATAAGAAAAGGCAGGCTGCTCTCACAGTCTGCCTTTCCGATGCGGTGTTCAGTTGGCTTACTTTGTACTTCCGGGGACGAACAGCTCTTTCAGAAAAGCCGTCTGTTCCGGCGCTCGGTCTGGATGGTTGGGGTAGGTTTCCCGAAGCAGCATGGAATGGCTGCTCGTCAGGTCGTTCAGGGACACGTCCACATGGAGCCACTGGCCGTCCACATAGACCATGTTCCAGGTGTGGTTGCTGGTGCTGATAGTGAAGCAGGGGATATTTGCCGCCCCGCACAGAAACTTGAACGCTCTGGCATAGGAGCCGCAGGCCGCTTGCAGTTCCCCGCTGTGCTGGGCAAAGGTGCGGGTCACGCCCGCCGTCTTGCCCTTTTTGTAGGCCAGCAGGGTACACAGGTAGTCGTTCAGGTACTCCACCTTTTCGCTGTCCGTGTCCAGCTCCGACATTTCCGTGATGATGGGCTGGATGAAGTCAAAAGGCGCTTGGTAGTTCTCCGGCATGGCGGCGGACATGGCGAAGTAGTCCAGGTACTCATAGTAGTTGGTGAAGTTCTCCGGGACGTGATGCTCGTACCGCGTAACGCCCTCCATCCGGGCCAGCAGGTTCTTGACGGCGCTGTACTCGCTGTCGCCCACCATCGTGTAGGCGGGGGCGGTGTCGCTGGTGCCGTCCACCAACGTCTGCCGGATGGCGTTGTAGAGCGCCCGGTCATAGGTGGCGGTGAACACGTCCGGGTTGGCGTCCTGGGAGAAGTCCTCCCGGCTCCATTGGGCGGCGCTGATGGCGTAGGGTTCCGGCTGGGCTTCTGCGGCGTGGGCCGGAACGCTCAAACCGGCGATAAGAGCGGTGCAGGCGATCCCGGCAAGCAAGCGGTTCAGACTGTTTTTCATTATGAATGACCTCCTATGTGATATGTTGGGGGCTTTGCTGTTCCAACAGTACCACAAAGGGGGAAAACAGTCTAAGGTGCGAATTTCTTTTCAGCAGGTCAGACTTCCACGGCCCGGACCGCCCAGCGGTAGGCGCTCTGATTGCGGACGCAGGTAAAGAGCGTGACGCAGTTCTCGGCGGTGGGGGCCAGCAGGGAGTTGTCCGTTTCGCTGATCTTGTTGACGCTGGTAACGGCGTAGGTGCGGGTGCCCAGCTTGGTTGTCAGGGTGATGGTGTCGCCCACGTTCAGGTTGTGGATGTCGCCAAAATAGCAGTTGGTCCCCCGGTTGTGACCGGCGATTGCGCAGTTTCCGTCCCAAATGCTGGTATCCTCGAAGTGGCCCGCCCCTTTTGCCAGGACGGAGTTGCCCGTACCCTCGTAGACCTTGACGTTCACATTCAGGCTGGGGATTTTCAGGGTCGCCAGATAGCCGCCGCTGTAATAGAGGTCGGATGTGACCTCCGTGTAGCCGGTGGAGGGGGTGGGGGGCGCCGTGTTTCCGTTGGACGTACCGCCGCTGGGGATGCCGCCGAAGTCAGGCGGGGTGACGGTAATCCCGGCGCTGCCGTTGATGACTGCGCCCTCACCCAGCATATAGCCGGGGGCCAGATTGGGGGTCAGGGGGTTGCCGGTGTTCAGGGTGTAGGCGGTGGGGCTTCCGAACGTGGGCGGGATCAGGGCCGCGTTCTTGCTCACGTCCACGTTGGGCAGTTCGCCCCGGTCAGCCGTGACCACCGGCTCGATGGAGGTGGACTTGCCGTACTCCGGGTCGCCGGGGCCGTCGATGTTGTAGTCCAGGGCGCTGGCGGGGACGGTCAGGGCCAGGGTCAGACACAGAACGGAAAAAAGCATGGTCAGTTTCTTCATGGTAGTTTACCTCCTGCGTTTGATGAAGTAGAACACGCCGCCGCCCAGCAGCACCACCACGACAACGGCCACCACGGGCAGGACGCTGTTCTTCTCGCCGGTGGGGGCGTCCTGGCCGGTGGGGTCGGCGGGGTCAACGGGAGCGGTGGGGTCGGTCAGGCCGGGGTCAGAAGTGTCGCCGGGTTCCTCCGGGGTCACAGGTTCCAGGGGAGTGCCCTCGAAGATCGCCACATAGCGGATTTTGTTCAGGTTGATACGGCTGACGGTGCCAGCGTAGTCGGCGGTGACGGTGTAGCCCTTCACATAGGAGCTGGTGGCGGAGCCGGAGTAGGAGGCCACGGCGGTAAAGTGGCCGTCCCCCTCGGTCTGCCAGTTCACGGTCTGGAGGGTCAGGGAGTGGCCGTTGTCGGTGATGGACTTGGGGATATACTGCGTGTCCTGGTCGGCAAGGCCGGGGTAGGTGCGGGTGGCGGTGACGCTCTTGGTGGAGCTGCCATACCCGGCCACCTCCACCTTCACCGTGTCCAGCTTCAGGGCCAGCGTCCCGGCAAGGCCGTCCTCGGTGACAAACTCTTTTGTCTGCGGCAGGAGGGCCAGCACCGCGCCCATGTCCTTGCTCTGGCTGGGCACGGACACGGTTTCCGTGTGCTGGCGGCTCTCGTTGGCGGGAAGCTCCTGTTTCAGCAGGTCGGTGAGGGTGTAGTGGTAGCCCTCCTGCTCAAAGTCGGAACGGGGGATGCCAGCGGGGTCGTCCTCCGGCCCCAGGTCGTACATCTTCCTGATCTCGCCGCCGTCCTCGCTCCGGGTGACGGCGGTGGGGTAACAGGGGGACGGCTGGGCGGGTTCAGGCGGGTCGGCGGCAAAGGCGGCGGTGGTCATGGTCATGGCAAGGGCCAGGACGCACAGCAGCCGAGCCGCGTGGGTGATGGTTTTCCGCTTCATAGAAAAAATACCTCCATATTTTGATTTTGGGTGCAAAAAAAGCCCGTGGCACTCCACGGGGTCAAACGCTGCCCGGTGTTTGATGGTTCGTGCGCTGGCGCACTTCTCTCCAAAGGTTTTTACCGGCTGAAAAAAGGATGGGCAGGTCTTTCTTTTCAGCAGGTACAGCAGGTTTGGAGGGGGAGAGTGTGAGAGGGGGAGGGCGTGGAAAGTGCCAGGGCCGCAAAAGGGCAGACTTCCCCCCAGGCGTAAACTTCATCGCTCCCTCGCCCTTTCCCGCTTGCGGTACATCTCCAAAGCCTTCACGATGGTGTCCTCGATCTTCTGTGCGGGCGTCCCCGCAGGGAAAAACTTGTCGATACGGTTCCGGGGCATTTTGAATTGTTCCACCTGATTGGGCTTTTCCTCCTGCATGATGGACAGGATCACGTCGGGGTTCAGCTTGCCTTTTTCGGAAAAGTCCCTGATCTTGATGGCCTGGGCGTGGGAGGGGGTGCAGTCCTCGCTCTCCATGACCTCCAACAAGGCGTTCTGCTCATTCTCCGGCAGATAGGACAGCTCTACGGCGGGGCGCAGGGCCATTTGTAACGTGCCCTTTTCTTTCAGCACAGAATTGTCCACCATGTCCAGCAGTTCAGGCACAAGGTTCGTCAGGCAGATATAACGATGGATTTGGGTCTTGCTATCAGGAGATTGTTCTGCAAGTTCCTGATTTGACCGCGTTCCCAACTTCGTCCCCACTGGGGACGAAGTTAAATCCCTCCGTTGTCCCTGCCGTTTCATGGCGTCCAGCTTCATCTTGTAGGCAAATGCTTTTTCCGAAGGCAGGACGCGCTCACGCTGGAGGTTGCTGTCCACCATGATAATGATGGCTTCATCGTCGGTCAGCTCCCGGACGATGCAGGGCACCGTGGGCAGTTCCGCCAGCTCCGACGCAAACTTGCGGCGATGGCCGGACACCATCTGATAACCGCCGTCCGGCATGGGCCGCACCAGCACGGGAGAGAGAACACCGCGCTCTTTGACGCTCTCCACCATCTCCGTCATACTCTCGTCCATCCGCACCTTGAACGGGTGGTCTGGAAAGTCGCTGATTTCAGCGATGGGCAAGTCGGTCACATAGCTGCGCTGGGCGTTGTCCCGTTCCTCCTGGGTGGTGAACATACTATCGACTGAGGTCAGAAGTCCGGCTGCGCTGCTTTTCGCCAATCTTCAACACCTCCTTTGTCAGACTGCGGTAGGCTTCCGCCGCCCGCCCCCTGGGTTCATGCTGGAAAATACTCTTGTCCGCTGTGCTGACCTCCGCCAGCCGCACCGTTGCCGGGATCACTGCGTCCATCACGGGCAGATGTTTCCCAAAGTTTGATTTGACGGTGGCGACAATATCCTTGCGAAAGTTGGTTTCATTCGCCATTGTCAGGAACACGCCGCCGATCTTCAGCTTGGGGTTGATCTGCCGCTGGATGCTCCGCACCGTGCCCACCAGCTCCGTCATGTCCTCCGCCGCCAGATAGTCCGCCTGGACAGGGATAAGAACATAGTCCGACGCGGACAGGGCGTTGATGACCAGCATACCCAGCGAGGGACGGCAATCCAGCAGCACATAATCATAGTCCCGCTTTACGCTGTCCACATACTGCCGGAGTACCGTTTCCCGGCTCATCACGTTCACCAAACTGACCTCCACGGCGGACAGGCTGCGGTTCCCCGGCACGAAGTCAAAGCCCTCATGGTGGTGCATGATCTCCGGGTGGCCGGTCGGCTCTTTCCCGGACACCACATCGCTCATGACATTGGCAAGGGTCAGGGGCAGGTCATGGGGTTTGCGCTGGCCCAGCATCTTGGTCAAATCCCCCTGGGGGTCAGTATCCAGCATGAGGACTTTCTTTCCTTCCAGCGCAAGACCGGCCCCCAGGTTGTAGACAGTGGTGCTTTTGCCAACTCCGCCCTTTTGATTTGCTACGCTTATCACTTTCGGTTTCGCCATTTTGGGGGTTCCTCCTTTCATAGATTTAGCCGCCTGCGGCGAAACAGACGGCTATGTACGGGCATAGAAAAAGCCGCCTTTTCCATGCAGAAAAGACGGCCTATCCAGTCGGGCGATATGTGATTTTAGAGGGTAGGTCAAAGGGCGGCGCAAAACCGTATGTCCGCATTTCCCGGTGTTTCGTCGTATCAATGCTCATCTCTTGGTAGTAAATTCGTAGTAATTGGGGTGGTTTGCTGTCAGGAAATGCGGCGTTATGCGCTGTTCCACAAGGTTTTGCGGGGTCTTGCAAAATATTATAATAAAATACTTTATCCAATTCCTTGGAAGTACTTATCCAGAACTGCGGAGCTTCTCTGAAATCTCAATTGAACAAATGCTTCCCTTATGGCTTGATTATATGGAGTTAACTGGGCACAAATCGTTAAGGCAAGGGTATCGGGCACAGATCTACCAACTTTTTCTGTTTTTCTCTGATTTCTATGATACACGTGAAGAATATGAAAAAGATATTTGGGATTGTAGGAAGATACCCAGTGTCGACATTCCAGTACACGCTATGAATTATTTGGTCAACTTTACATATATACCGCCTGCATTCCGCGACCTGGCAAAGAGATATATTAAAATGCGGCTGACTATTTGTGCACTGGTAACGATACGCTTGGAATTGAATTCAATTACAGATTTCCTTCAGTTCATCTCCAGGAAGGAGCCGGATTGGACAAGTTTGAGAAATTTGAAACGTTGTCACATAGAGCATTTCCTCCAAGAATATTTGATTGCACATCCCGAAAGAAGTAGGCATCAATTAGATAAACTCCTCCATACAAGAAATTTTCTTCTGCGAATACAGCAATTCAATTATCCCGATGCTCCGGAAACTCCAGTTCCGTCACTATATTTTTACGAAGACATTCCGCAGTATGGAAAATTGTCACCAAAATCAGAACGTATAAAGTACATACCAGAAGGTGTAATGCTACAACTGAAGGAGCATTTGGAGGATCTAACCCCATCTGAATATATCCCTGTTGTAATCTTGTTAATTGCTTCCGGATGGCGGATTTCCGATGTATTAAATTTGAGATATGACACCTGCCTTGAACATACAGAGCAAGGATGGTATTTGAAAGGGGATATCAGAAAAACCCGAACGCTTGGACACCGAATTCCAATTACTGACGAGGTACACTCTGTAGTAGAGGCCGTAGTGCAAATCGCTCGACTTAAGAGTACAGAAACAAATAATCCCCGACATTTATTATTTAACCGTTATAGGGGGTCGCGCATGGGGTTGTCCATGGATGCTCATAGGGTCAGCGAAGCATTAAACAGATTAGCTCAGAAGTACAACATCGTTGACGACCAAGGGGATTTATACCATTTTAAGCTGCATGCTTTTCGCCATATAAAAGGCGTTGAACTGATAAACCATGGGATGAGTTTGGTACATGTCCAAAAATGGATGGCCCATATGTCTCCGGAGATGACGCTGGTCTATGCAAAGGTGTTGGATACGACGCTGCGCAAGTCATGGGAACAGGCAGTACAAAACGGACTTTTTCGCATAACCGATTCTGGGCAGCTTAAACAAGTCGATATATCCGGGATAGATAATGAGGATTTGATTGAATGGGAGTATATCAGATATAATCTTGATGCGGTTCGAATGCCACTTGGCTTCTGTATGAAGCCCAAAAAGCAAGAATGCTTTACGCAATTAAATCCTTGCCTTACCTGCCGTAATCTTTGCACAACACCAGACTTTTTACCGCAGTACGAATCAGAGATCCAGGAAACAAAAATGTTGATTGAGCGCGGCAAAGCTCAAGGCCGTGAGGTTTGGGTTGAGAAAAACTTACATCTTCTGGAAAGATACGAAGAAATTGTTGCAGTCCTACGGGCGGGCAAAACGAGGCATCTTGCGGGGAAGAAGGGAAGAGAATACACCGGAGAGGAGAGAATTCATGCCAAATAACCATGCACGCAATGTAAACGGCCTTCTGGCTCATGCAGAAGCGAAGAGGAAAGCAGTTGGTCAAAAAGTTGATTTGGCAATCAGATCACTCCTAAAGCAACACTTGCCTGTCAATTTCAATTCTGTGGCCACACTTGCCAATGTGTCAAAGACAACGCTCTACAAAAGTCCGGAGTATAGGGCACGTATAGAGTCGCTTCGGCAATGCTCTGCTTCTGCTCCGGCAGCTATAAAACATACAGTTACAGATAAGGGCAAAGATATCATTCTTGCCGCAAAGAATAAGCGTATCCATGAATTAGAAGCCGAAGTAGAGCGGTTATCCTCCATTTTAAAGCAATACTATGCTGCAGAATATGAGAAATATTAAGGAGGCTACTATGGCTTATAGCCAAGATCCTTGGTACGATGATATCCAACTTGTGCAGATTAGCGAAATGCATTTAGAAGATTTAGTTGGAGAACTTGTCACATACATCCTTTTCCTTCGTGATACTGCGGCTAACTTGGGAAGAGAAGTAAACGACCTATCTCGTAGTAAAAATGCTCAGGCATCTCCAGTGTATTATGAAGTTTATTCTGATCTCTGCAGGACATTTTGATGGCACTCCTGCTTACGCTCACTTTAAGAAACAACTGGATCGGCTCATTTACGAATGATACTTACTTTGCGTATATAGCCACAACGGGCAAAGCCTTTAATTGCGAGGGCTTTGCCCGTCTGAGTCTATATTACGTACCACAGTATGTTGACGTGCGGCTGGAACGGAAAAAGGCTGTCCTGGAAACCTACCATAAGGCCCTGCACCCCATGAAAAAAGCAGAGGACACCAAGGAACGGCCACCCGGCAAGCTCAAGAAAAAAGCCAGGAAATAGAGCGGTAACAAAAATCTTTTTATATCTCCGCACCGCTTTTTATAGGCTTTTAGGAAATTCGGGCATCATTTAGGGCATCACGGTGGTAATTATTATTCATGCGGACGTATAAGAAAATCTGGAGGGCATCAAAAAAGCGGGGCATCAAACATAACAGGCATCACGACCGTCGAAACTTTTTTGCAAGAAAAGCCCCTGAAAGCGTGTGCTTTTAGGGGCTTTGGCGGAGGCGGTGGGATTCGAACCCACGGGCCGTTTTACCGGCCAAACGATTTCGAGGGATATAAAGCAAAAAATTTTTTGTTATATCTCCACATTATCTCCCATAAGTTAATAGAAAAGGGCTTGGAGTGACCACTTTTTACACAAGGTCACTCCAAGCCTTTTTTATTTTTATTGTGCGTCAAAAGTCTCCGGGCACCATTCTGGCACCATGGGCACCACAGTTAATCATATTTTATCAAATCAAGTGAGTAGTTAAAACTGTCAGGCCCATCCTGCGCCAAAGTAACATAGATATTTCCGTCTGTGTTCAGATCAATCGTCACAACCGTTCCCCCGCTTAACGGTGTTGGGATACCAGGGCAAACAATCCCTTCTTCTGTGTATCTGCCATAGATCCAGAATAGCTCACAATAAAATTCGGTTCCACTGGGCTGTGTAGTGAGGGTAATATTAATGGAATCTTCGCCATCGGCATATGACCCATCGTAAAAGCTAAGATTATAATCTGTGTATAGACCTGTGCTGGATTGATTTCCAGATGTCTCTGGCGGGTATGTAGAACCCGCATTGTTATCCAATGATACCGTTTTTATAATTTCGGACGAATCTCCAGAAAATTCTGCCAGATAATTTGCGGCCCTGACTTCAATATCTGAGTATGGATCGTTGAGCTTGAACGCAATAGAATTTGTGATTGTTTCACCTGCTGCAATATTTGTCAGTGCGTCATACGGCTGTTCGTAGGCATAATCCGTTTTCAGTTCAACGCCATTTTGATAGGCGCTGATTGAAACATCTGTAAACGGCGATTTTGCATGATTGGCCGTATTTGTCCATTGATATTCAATAACGAACTGCTGATAATCCCCTAGATACCAGTCGTTTATATCATAAAGATAAAAGTGTTGGAACTGGAACTTATCTTCCAGGATGGATTGTGCTGTATTCTGTGCATATTCCTCGCCCGCAGCATATAACCCATCTGATAGTTCTAAATTGACATAACCCGTATAAAGATGTTCTCCGCTCCATTTTGGTTGGCAAACTATTGTGGTTGTCGTTTCGACTGTGCCCAAACTGGTAGTATCTACCGAGACTTGCCAAGTCTCATGTATATCATAGACAAAAGCTCCCTTCCATTTATCAAAATCCTGGAACAAGATAGAGGATATATCAGAATCATTTGAAAAATTCCAGGGAGCAATCAGTCTATAATCAAAATCCAATTCTATGTAGCTATCATGAACATTTCTACTCGTAGTAGACTGCACAGAAACTGTGTCCGGAAAGCCAGCGGATAATAATTCGTTCACAACTTTTCGCTTTGTATCATCTTCAACGCCACTCTGCCACAAATCACGTGGAACCCTTGTAATGCTCATGACAAAGAGCACCAAATTGTAAATGAAAATAAGTGCGACAATTCCTCCCGCCACTTTGTGCAACGATTTCAAACCGGAAGAATGCTTTTTCTCTGTCGCCCTGGAATCCACTGCGGCATCACTGGGATTCGCTGGCACAGGTGATTCCGGAAGGGTGGACAACTTTTCGCCACATTCAGAACAAAATTTTGCCTGTTCTTGATTTTCAGCGTCGCAATGCAAGCACTTCATAAGTTTCAACCTTCTTTCAACATAAAAGTATTGTCTATGATTGTACTCTATTAGCGTTCTCAAGTCAACGCTTAAAGTTCCTTTATCAAGATAACTTTTAGGGATAGACTACCCATATCAATTTATGGGAGGGTGCAATATGGATTGGCGGGAGGTCGGTGGCAGAATCCGAAAGCAGAGGGAATACATGGGCTACACACGAGAGCATTTTGCGGAACTGCTGGACATAACCCCCAAATTCTGCTCAGATATTGAGCTTGGCGTAAAGGGAATGTCTGTGCCTACCCTCTGTAAAATCTCCAAAATACTACGTCTTACAACCGATTACATTCTCTTTGGAACCATGGAACAAGCCAGTGATGATGCGCTTTTGCTCTTATTGCGGGGCTGTTCAACTTCGGAACGCAGCTATGCGGAACAACTTTTGAAAACATTCCTCATGGCAATGACGGAAAAGGGGGATTCGCTTTAATCAGTGAATCCCCTTTACTTTTCGATAGAAGGTGCTGGGCTTCAATTTCAACTGTCGCATAGCCTCCACTGCTGTTATTTCTCCTTTGCGCCACTGTTGTACGACACCCTCAAAGTTCGGCGGGGAAATAGATTTACGGCCTGTGTACCGTCCTTGCTCCTTGGCAATAGCAATCCCCTCTCGTTGGCGTTGCAAGATATATTCCCGCTCCAACTCTGCTACAGCCCCAAAGATGGTCAACATGAATTTCCCAGTTGGCGTGGTGGTGTCGATAGCCTCTTTCTTGCTGACGAACTCAGCGCCTTTCACGGTCAACCGCTCCACCAACTCCAGAAGGTCACGGGTATTCCTGGCAAAGCGGCTGATGCTCTCCACGATCACAGTATCACCACGGCGCACATACTCCATCATCCGTTGCAGTTCCGGGCGGTTGACGTTTTTGCCGCTCATGCGGTCAATATAGACTTCATCCACACCCAGCTCCCGCATAAGAACCTCCTGCCGGATGGTATTCTGCTCCTGGGTGCTGACCCGGATATATCCGATTTTCAACAATATCCCTCCAAAAAAGATTTTCCCAATAGGGTTGGTTTTCGGAATGGCATATGCCAAAAGCCTGAAACCAACCCTATTGGGATATTTTTTCATTATGCCATTAGAGTGTACCCTATTGGCATACCTTAAAGCCGTTCGCAGTAAAGCATTTCTTCCACATCGTCCAAAGTAAAGCCCCGACGAAGAATCTCGTCAATATCTTCTGGGGTATACCCAAAGGAGCCAGCTACAGATTTTAGTTCTGCCAGATATTCTTGCTCCAATATACTCTGGGGGCGGTATGTGCGTCGCTTGACATATGGCGTACGCATCAATGAGGGCCAGTCCCAGCAGAAGGAATCTGTGTCAAAGGTACTTCGGTCAATCGCTCCATCCCTGCCAATTTTCAGAACATCCCCGCATTTCGTTTCAACACGTCTGGGATTTTCCAGGTGCAAGCACATCTTTTTCAATGCTTTGCCAAGAATATCTTCGGTGGAGGCATAGAAGTATAGCCCGCTTCGTGGAAAATGGCACAAGCACAACGGGTTATCCCCCTTGACCAGATACCAGTTATCCCTTTCATCCAGCAGGGTAAACGTAAAAGAACCCTCGACCTGTTCAGCCATATATTTCAGGCTGGCAAAGTCGAGGGCCTTTTTCCGTTCGATAAGCTGGACGGCAACGTAACTATCCGTTTGAATTTTTGTGCGGGGGAGTTTTAAGGAGCGGCGGAGCATCCGGTCGTTATGCAGGACACCATTATGGGCCAGAGCAAACTGTAAATCTCCCGCATGACCCAGGAACGGATGATTGTTGTAGTTTTTCGCTTCGCTGCCCTGCGTGGTCATACGGGTATGCCCCATAATGGCCTGAGTATCAGTGGGTATGCGGAACCGCAGTCTGTGAGCCGGAACCGGACGCTTATAGACATGAATGCCGCCATTGGTGTTATAGGCAATCCCGCTGGCATCTGTCCCCCTGGCCTCACACTCAGCAGCCAGGATGGACAGCAGCCTCGTTCGCTGACGGCCCGTAAAATTGCCGCCATAGTCAATCATACCGAACAAGCAGCACATCAGTCGTCCTCCTCTTCTTCCAGGGGTTCATTCACATATAACCGCCGCTCTTTCAAATATTGCACCAGCTCCGGCTCCCGGATACCGGACACAAAGGAAGTCCAAGCCAAGGGTTTTAAGAGTTCGTCCGGCATGGCAATCGCCACATCGCAAATCTTGTTGACAAGCTGCAATGTGGCAATCAATGTGTTATATTTGAGCGTTCCCCGGAAAATGCGAAATTCAATCGTATTTTCATTTTGAAGGTTGACAGAGGCATATCGTCCCTTGCCATTCCCTCTTTTGGCTTGGTTAAGAATTTCTCTGGGCTGCTCTTTGTAGCCGTACCGGGCGGCCCACTGGTCAAGCTGGCTCTGTGTCCGGCGGCTGAATTTCAGAAGTTCATCCCAATGCTTTTCGACAATGTAAAGAATCCGGGCAATACAAGCGTCCTGCTGGGCTTCTGTTTCACCAAAGGCATCCCGGCTCACATGGATATGGAGGCCGCAGGTGCCCGCTTTATGGGACTGATAGCCCATGCTGACTGCCTTATGCAGTATCTCTTGCCAAGGCATAACCTCCTGATGGTAGGCCAGCGTCATAGGGTGAGTAACGATTTCAAATCCATCATCTAAGGAACCATCATGCTTGCAGTAGGCCCGCTCCTCCCCGGCATTGGCAATACCCAGAAGGGCTCTTGCATTGGCGTGATTTTCGCCGCCGCCGTCAATTTCCAGTTCTACGCCAAAATAGCGTGTACCCTCACCGTAGAAAATCGGGATAGGCTTGTAATAGTAGTTCTGGATCGTATGATGACTCTCCGCACGCTCATAGCAATGGTAACACAGAGGTTCTTCATTGTCCGGGTCATCACTGGAATAATGGGCATCCTCCTCCCGGAGCAACGCTCCGCAACGGGTGCAGTTGGTATAGTACCGCTCATAGCAGCACTGGCAAAGAGGCGTATCCTCGTCTCCGGCGTTATTGTCCTGCCAGATACGCTCCCCACAGATAGAGCAGATTCGGGTTTCTTCCTCTGCACAGGCAGCGCAAATATCCTCTCCATCCAAAGAAATACACTGCTCTGCTGGGTACTCACTGCCGCAGTGTTCACAGATAAAAGTGTTTTCGGTCATGGCTCTTTTTCGTCCTCCTCTTTCAGTATAACGTCAATCGCTACACATAGTACAGCCGCAGCAGCGGCCAGAATTACTCCAAGAACGTCCTTGGGATTCCAATTCAGTTTGTCATTGTCTGGATGCCTCCTTTCGTCCTACTGATGTCATACAATCGCTGTGCGGTGCAGAATCGTCGTTACCAGCTGCACCAGAATTGCCCGCACCAATTTGAGCAGAGATTTTAACATTTTTGTGCCCTCCTTTCAGAAAAACAAAATGGTTTCTGCGGAAATCCATACAGAAACGAAAAATGCGGGAATGCCGTAATCATCGAGGATTTACGGCATTCCCGCTTATTCAGTCAAATAATATACGATTCTAGGGGGACGAAATAACACAAAACAAACTATTAGGGCACAGCCCGAAATATTTTATCAGGAGGTCTTGCTATGTGTAAATATGATGAATATGGATACCCTATTGACGATGAAAATGAGGGAGAATTTCAGCCTAACGAGTTTCTGACGCCCCGTGAGGTCATGGAACTGCTTGCTATCGGACGGAACACATTTTATCGGCTGGTCAACTCCAGAGAGCTATCAGCGTTCCGGATTGGAAAACTGTGGCGAGTTCACAGCGAAGATTTGAGGCGCTACGCTGAACGACAAATAGCTGATACCTGATTGACAAAAATAGGCGGTCAATTAAGCTATGTGCTTATACACAATTTTTTATAGTAAAGCATGATTTTTTCGTGAATTTTCATCCTATATGAACTGGGATTATGTTTAGAACCCAAATAATCCCCTATATCGTATAGAAATGGTGAGTTTTGGCCTACTGTGTTTAACATACATGCGATACATTTATAAGCATCTGGACGCAAGCTCTTTGCCCCCTCACAGCATTGGTAAATGGAAGCATACCAGACAACAAAAATATCTGTTATCAATCTGCAATCATAAATCCTGGATATATCATCCTCAACCTTAAATCCAGTAAATACCTTGACCACTTTATGTTTTCCAGTATCTAACGGCTCAAAATAGTGTTGGCTTTTCAATTTCCTTGTAAATGTGGCTGCTCCCTTTTGAGGGACAATAAAGTACATTGGCGGGAATGAGTATGGTCTGATGATTTCCATTTTTTCACTATGGATGTGGAAACGATTTGCAAGGCGATCCAGTTCCTCCTCAAATTTTTTGGGATTTGACAGTTCTTCTTGGAAGAATAAATGTCCTATTCCTGTAATCAGTGGACTGTTTTGCAGGGAATCACTGGTGTTATCGGGCCTGGACAATCCCAGAAATACATCTTCGTCCCAAACTGTATTTTCTTGATATTTTGAGAGGAAATTTTTTACAAACTCATTCCGGGGAAAGTTCAGGATATAGGCAGTCAGCAAATAAGGCATTAACTCAGTCTGGACTTGCTGCCTGGTATCAAGTATTCGGCACAAGCCACACGAAAACCCTTCATTTATTAGAGTGGGCATTTGAATATGGCATTGCTCCATATTTTGCCGGAAGGACAAAATATATTTGGCAATATTCCGATCTCCACCATCAGCAGGAATTTCACCGCTATTTTTCCATATCTTTATCGTTTCCCGAATGGATTGAACCGCATCTTCTATACCCATAGCTTCACACTCCTTTTCAGCGGGCAATTTATAATGCAGTGACTTTTTGACAGATAGGTTTTTGACCAAATAAATAACTCACCTTATAATTCGGACGTGCTATCACCCAAACATATCTGAAAAGGAGTATGCTGCTATGTCAAAGCACAATAAGCACAACTGGTTCTTGCCCGACAACGATGAGCCCTCATTGGTTGAAGAAGCTGAGAGATATCACTATCAGCGTGATCCACCAGATCCCGATGAAATCTACTTGGAGGATATCGACAGTGTGCTCGGCGAGACAGAAACCTTCGTTAAGGGGCAGCCGCCGCCTACTGTAGTCCCTCCTAACAAGCGAATACGGGCTTTGCATGATCTATGCGATACAATCGCCCGGAATCATTGTTATCTATCCATCAACGGTGAACAGTTAGTGCGGTACATACCCGAACTTGGCTGCTACCAGGAGGACAAGCCGCCCGAAGTCATGCTGAGGAAATTCGCTGGTTCCAATGACTACTTTCTTAGGCCCAAGGATACCGACGACCTGATTAAAATTCTCAGGCATGACCCATATATCCAGGCCGACAGAGACGCATTCAACTGTGAGCCGTACTTCATAAACATCAAATCCGGTGTCTTGGACTGGGAGACGGGTGAGGTTGGGGAGCACAGCAAGGACGACCGCTTTACCTATTGCATCGACGCTCAATATTTGGACGAAGATGCAATTCTAGTATCCCCCACTTTTGACAATTTCTGTCAGACTTCCTTGGAGGGCGACCCTTTGAAGCGACAACTCCTCTTGGAGATTATAGGCTACTGCTGCTCAGATTGCAACTCTGGGAAGTGCGCCTTTTTTCTGAAAGGGGAACCGGATTCCGGGAAAAGTGTAATGCTCGAATTTATTACACGCCTCCTGGATCAGCGGCAAGTCTCCAATGTCCCGCTGCATAAGCTCTCAGAGCGGTTCATGCGAGCGGAACTGTACGGTAAGAAGCTCAACTGTGCCGGGGAGATCACAGGTAAGGCTCTGCGAGAAATCTCAACCTTTAAGAGCATTACGGGAGCAGACCGCATTGAAGCGGAGCGAAAGGGAAAAGACCCTTTCTTTTTCACTCCAAAATGTAAGCTGCTGTTTGCGGGCAACGCTCTCCCAGGTACAACAGAGAGCGACGCAACCAAGGCGTTCACCAACCGACTGGTAGTGCTGCTGTTCAATCGCAGCATCTCGAAAGAAAGGCAGGATAAGCAAATGTTGGACAAGCTAACGCAAGAAAAGGACACCATTTTCACACTTGCTGTGCAAGCTCTGAGGAAACTTAGTTTCCGAAATTTTCAATTCACCCAACCAAAGGACTCGGCAGAATTTCTTGAATCCTTCTCGGAACGGGATAACTCGTTCAAGGCATTTTGGAATGATTGCTGTGAACAGGCGGAGAATGGCAGCATATCAAACACAGAACTGTACTCCGTTTACCTGCGGTACTGCGAGAGGAATGGTCTTGAAGCATATTCCCGACAGAAGTTATATGAGCTTCTGTCGGGAATACCCGGCGTGCAATATAAAAAAATTCGCCAAGGCACAAAAACCGTGTGGGGACACATTGGTATGAGGCTTCGGGAAACTTCTGACTGGAACGGTGGAACAAGCCTATGAAAGTCTTTGCTGTCGGCCTTTCGTGTTGTTCCAATCAGTCTGATTTGCTCCGTAAGTCAGAGGTTTTAAGCTACTGTATTATTTTAGAGGAGGAATCCGGTTATGCCACAGAAGAAGAATCTACCTGTTCCATGTTCGGAGAAGATGCTGCTGACCGCCAAGGAAATGAGCAGGGTTAGTGGAATTGGTGAGAATACCCTCCGTCACCTCATGGACATCGGAGAGTTGGAATACATCCAAGTTGGAAGTCACAGACGTATACGGCGTGAAGCCATCTGGGACTATTACAACCGTCATAAAACCCCGGCATCCCCTCCATGCAATCATTTCAGCGGGCTTAGAGTTCCGCCATGCTCCATGTTGAAGCATGTGAACATCAACATTTTGTAATCAAAAATAAAGGAGAGGAGGACGAATTTTCCAGGCGAGGCCGCAGACTGACCCTTTGCCGTCTCCAAAGGGTTCTGCGGCGGAGCATGGGAAAGCCGCCCTTCTCTCCGCTGAGAAAGGAGCAGAAATCATGGCGATTCATGAGAGAACTGTAAAAAACAAGCGTAACGCCTCCGGGGAACTGACAGGGAAAGCTGGGACTGTGTATGATGTGAATATCAAGTACAAGTCCGAAGGCAAATCTAAGACCTACTCCCGGAAAGGGTTTCCCACCAAGCGGGAAGCGCAGCTACATGAGGCAGAGATGAAAAACAAGTTGACCAATCCGTCCTATACGCCGCCCGCAGCCGCCCAACGCAAGCTGTCTGTCCAGGAGTATATGACGGACTGGCTGGAAAGACATGGGGCCGCAAATCTCCGACCTAGCACAAGAATCAGCTATCAATGCCAAATGAAGAATCATATTTTCCCGTATATTGGGGATGTGTTCTTGAACCAGTTATCCCCGGCCATGCTGGATGATCTGTACCGCCAGCTGTCGGAAAAGGGGCTGTCCCCTACCTCGGTGAAATATGTTCACCGTATCATGGGCGTTTCATTGGAACATGCCCGGAAGTATCACTACATTGACAGCAACCCCGCCCGTGATACCATCACCAAGTTTGGTAAGCAGGGTAATACCCCTGCTCCTTACAACGTAGACCAGATGCGGGCGCTTCTTGCCTGTGTAGCCGGAACCGAATGGGAGCTTATTATTGTCCTGGGCGGTTTATATGGGCTCCGGCTGGGTGAAATCCTTGGCCTCCGTTGGCGCAATGTAAACCTGGAGGATGGTAGTTTTGCCGTAGTGGAGCAGCTTCCATACCGGCTTCCCACTTCTGTATCCTTGGTGTCTGAGATGGCTCCCGTGAAATCCAGTGAGCGTACCCTGCCGATTACAGATATTACGAAACCCTATTTCGAGCGGCATTTGGCGCAGCAGGAAGCTCAAAAGCGCCTGATGACCAGTTCCGGCCATACGTACTATGACAATGACCTGGTAATTGCCAAGCCCAATGGGGTTCCCGAACAGAGTTCCCGTGTCTCTGCCAATTTTGGGCAGTTGCTTCGCCACCAGGGTATGCCCCATATGCGGTTCCATGACACCCGGCACAGCGCAGCGACCAATATGCACGAGCTTACCGGAGATTTTTACACGATCAGTCAGATTCTGGGGCATAGTATGAAAGGTATTGGTATCCAGTTGGGTATGTCCAATAACCTGGAATCCGTTACAGCGCAGTATGTAGATGTTCGGCTGAACCGAAAAGCGGTAGTCCTCAATACATACCATACCGCTGTACTTGCCCCCTCCCATTAAGGAACGGGCCCGGAGTTTGGGACAGACCACCCAAACTCCGGGTTTATTATCATATTGCGTTTTATAGAGCGTTTTGTGGTGCCGGGCACCATTTGGGCACCACAGTATACATTTTTTCGGCATAGATTGTATAAGACAATTTCCGATGGGCACCACAGATCAGGGCACCAAGGGCACCATTTCAGCAAATTCAGCAGAACCACACGCCGCAAAAGCGAAAGAAAATCCCCTGGAAACACTGAATTTCCAAGGGATTTTGGCGGAGGCGGTGGGATTCGAACCCACGAGCCCTTGCGGGCTACCTGATTTCGAGTCAGGGCCGTTATGACCACTTCGATACACCTCCACGTGTATCACTATTCAGTTTTCTGAATAATAAACATGATTTCGAGTCAGCCCCGTTATGACCACTTCGATACCGCTGCGTGTATTTTTCGCAACATCAGCCCTCAAAAAACACCTCGGAAAAAGGAGAGAACTGATGGAGAGAACTACAAAATTTTTTCTTCTTGATGATACCTCCAAAGCCTTGAAAAATCAAGGTTTTTCAGAAAAGCAGTTCCAAAGTGGTCACTCGTTTTCGAGTCAGGCTCGTTATGCCCACCTTGAAGCTACCGCATATCAATTTCAACTGGCTATCTGGTCATCAAAAAGATATTTTAAACTATACCACAGAGATTCTCAATTTGCAATAACAAAGTGTTAATTTCGCAGGGCAATTAAATGAGTACGCAAATAGTGAACAAAGTATAAACAAAAGTTGGAAAACCTGCTATACTGACTGTAAAAGATGTGCGGTTTTCTTTCGGCGTACTACCTAAAAGCTGAAACCTCCGTGTAGTGGAACTTTTCTGATAAGCAGTTTAAGCGCCTGCTTGATGAAGATTTCCCTGATAAATCCTCCATTCCGCCTTCTATTTATGATTTATTTACGCCTTCAATTACCTTTCTGATCGTCTCTTTTGCCATTGCATTTCCAGCCCCGCCGTGCTATGCTGGGAAGCATCCGACAGGAAAGGACGAATTTCGATGCATTTACGGGAACGGCTCATGGACTACTCTCTGGGCAACCATCTGCGGCTTTACTGGAGGCTCTTTCGGCTGCGGGAGCGGACGGGGAACCGGCTGCTGGCAGATGTACTAACCTTCGTGCTCAACCGCATGGCCCATAAGCGGGGCGGCTATATCGGCCGGGGAGCGGACATCGCGGACATCCCCTCTCTGCCCCACGGACTCCATGGTATCTATATCTCCCGGTACGCCTCCATCGGCAGAGGGTGCCGGATCTACCAGAACGTCACCATCGGCGAGGTGAACGGCAGAGCCCCACAGATCGGGGATAACTGCCTTATCGGCGCAAACGCCGTGCTGGTAGGGGACATCCGCATAGGCAGCGGCGCCCGGATCGGCGCAGGCGCCGCCGTCAGCTTCGACGTACCGCCCAACGCCACCGTAGTGGCGCAGCCGCCCAGAGTCATTGTCCGCGAGCCGGCGGTACCCCCCAAAAACCGCCCATAAAGCAAACGAAGCTTGCGGATAAAAAGTTCCTTTTGCTTCTTTTCCTTTCAAGGAAAAGAAGATCCCCCGGAGCCCAGAGGATCTTCCATCATGTCAGACGCTAGGTTTTCCGCAGCCAATCCGGCAGGGTCCGTCCCCGGACGCCGGACACCATGCCCAAGGCGGCGTACAAGGCCACGATGGAGCTGCCGCCATAGCTGAAAAAGGGCAGGGTCAGGCCGATGACCGGCATGACGAACAGGCACATTCCGATGTTTTCCAACGTCTGGAAAATCAGCATGGAGCCGAAGCCCACGCAGATGAGGGCATCCATGCTGCTTTTTGCCAGCCGGGCTGTCTGGAAACAGCGGAAGATAACCAGCGACTCCAGCACAATGATGGCCAGGCAGCCCACGAAGCCCAGCTCCTCACCGCAGACGCAGAAAATAAAGTCCGTCTGCCGGGCGGGGAGACTGCCATCGATGACACCCTGGGTCTGGATGCCCTGGAACAAGCCCTGGCCGAAAAAACCTCCGCTGCCCAGGGCCAGCATGCCGCGGGTCTGCTGGTAGCCCCTGCCTTGAGGGCTGTAGCTGTGGTCAAACAGCACATGGAATCGCTCCACCCAGTATACGGGCAGCTTTTCAAACAGCGCCAGCAGGCCGATGCTCAGCCCCAGGCCAGTGAAGCCGATGGCGAACCAGTACCACGCAAGCCCCGCCGCCAGGGCCATCCCGGCATAAATTACCAGGTACATGAGCCCGCTGCCCGCGTCCTTGGAGATTACGTAAATCCACACGAACATAAACCCCGCGTGTACCGCTGGAAAGATCAGCGAACTGAAACCCTTCATCTGCCGGTTGTCCCGGAACCAGGCCATCTGTTTGGCCAGCAGCACCGTGAAGGTCAGACGCACAATCTCCGCCGGCTGGATGTTCACAGGAAACCCTTTGATGCTCAGCCAAGAGCGGTTGCCGCCCCCCGAGATCCCCAGAGGGGTGCGCAGCAGGGCGATGAATCCGATATTGAAAATCAGGAACAGCCACCATTTTTCCGCAAAATGCTCCATGTCAATATTGGAAAAAATAAAGTACGCCCCGATGCCCAGCATTGCCCCGGCGGCCTGGATCAGCACACGCTTCATCTGGGTGCCCGGGGTTTTATAGTCCAGGTAGGCGGTGGCGCTGGCGATGAGCAGCAGGCCGAAGGCCGTACACACCAGGCACAGTCCCAGCAGCTTCATGTCCGCCTTGCGGACGATGTCCTGTATAGATTGCCATATCCGCTTAAAAAAGGTCACAGCTCTGCCTCCAGAGAAAATTTCTCTGTTAGTTTACCACATGGAGGGAGTTCTGTAAACCGTTTCTGCGACAAAATCCACAGAGGAAATGCCAAGGGTTGAATGCAGAAAAACCGATTTTCTTTTTTGTACATTATTCACATGGCGCAAGCTCCAGCAGCGCCCGCCCAGTACACCTTTCAAGGACGCGCAAAATGATGGCTTCCTGGAAACGATTGATCCCCCGCCCTTCCTCCTGCAAGGAGGGGGGCACATTTTTTGCTTCCGCCTCATATACTGGAAGGAAAACGAACCGGGAGGACACGGTATGAAACAGAACAGCCAATCCAAGCTCCAGCAGGCGCTGGGCGACAAGAAGATGTGGGAGCGGGTCGCCAGCTCGCCGGACGCCAAGGCGCTGGCCGGCATGCTGACCCAGGGAACGGACCAGGCGTCCCTGCAGAAGATCGCGGAGAGCGCCGCCAGGGGCGACACCTCCCAGCTGAAATCCCTGATCCAGTCCATCAGCTCCACCCCCGGCGGCGCGGAGCTGCTCCAGCGGCTGGGGAACAGCTTCGGACAGAAGTAAGAGCCATCTCCGGAAAGGAGGGAACGGCCCATGAGCGACTTTGAGGAAAAATTGAATTCCGTTCTCTCCAACCCGGACGCCATGAGCCAGATCATGAATCTGGCCCAGTCCCTGAACCTGGGCGGAGGCGGCGGAGAATCGCCCCAGGGGGGCCAGGGCGGCGGAAGCGAGCCGCCTCCGCCGCCCCCTCCCGCCGGGGGCGGGGACGGACTGGGGGGCCTGGCGGGCCTGGGGAGCCTGCTGGGACAGATCGACCCCAAGTGGATCAACCGTCTGCTGCCCCTGCTGGGGGAGCTGACGGGGGGCGGCAGCGACGAGCGGATGCAGCTGCTCTATGCGCTGCGCCCCTTCCTGAAACCGGAACGGCAGGACAAGGTGGAGCGGGCCGCCAAGACGGCCCGGCTGATCCACGTGGGGAAGAAGCTACTGCAATCCATGGGGGAGAGCGATGTATAACCGATATGTGCGCAACGACGCCGGCCAGTACCAGCGCATCCCCGTCCAGGACGCCCAGCCTCCCCGCTCCCCTTCCGACAGCGGCGGAGCGGAGTCCGGCGCGCCGCCGCCTCCTCCGCCGGATTTCGGACCGGAACCCGACTCCGGCCCCGGCGGGTTCCCGCCGCCGGACTTCGGCGGGCAGGACCGCGGCGGCGGCTCCGCCCCGCCTCACGGCGGAAAAAAGGGCATTTTGTCCGGCATCCTGGATAAACTGAATCTGAAGGACATTGACACAGGCGACCTGCTGCTTCTGGTGCTGATTTTCCTGCTGTTCCGGGAAAGCGAGGACGATGAGCTGCTGATCGCGCTGGGCCTGCTTCTGATTTTATAAAGCAGCAGGAGCAAAAGCCCGCCGCAGGAGTTGCCGCCCCACAGGGGCGGCGCAGGCATATGGCCGCTTACATCGGTCCGCCAGCAGGCGGCAAAGAAATAAGGAGGGGAGACAGCAATGGAAGAATATAAACTGAGCGTAGCCTCCTCGCCCCACGCTTCGTCCCCAGTTGGGACCCAGAACCTGATGCGGGATGTGCTCATTGCCCTGATCCCCGCAATGGTCATGGCGATCTATGTCTTTGGCCCCCGTGCCCTGGTCATGACCTTGATTTCCGTGGTGGCTTGCGAGATCTTTGAGTGGGGCTATTGTGCGCTGCTCCACAAGCCCAACCCCATCAATGACCTGTCTGCCGCCATCACTGGCGTGCTGCTGGCCTTTGTGTGTCCCGTAACCCTGTCTTATGGGATTCTGATCATCGGCGACTTCTTCGCCATCGTCATCGTCAAGCAGCTCTTCGGCGGCTTGGGGACCAACTTCCTCAACCCCGCCCTGGCCGGCCGTGCATTCATGATGCTCTGCTACCCGGTGCCTATGACCACCTGGGTGCTGCCGGGCAAGGAATACTGGGCCTCTGTGGGCTCCGCTGCTGACGCCGTCACCGGCGCTACCCCCCTGTCCGTGGACTTCATGAAGAGTGGCCTGCTGCCTCAGATCGGCAACGCTGACCTGGGCTATGAGCCCGCCACCCTGGCTGACATGTTCATCGGCAACGTGGGCGGCT
>OFGA01000828.1_pt1 | contig 23424 bp, 20 predicted proteins | sample 1521471 | NCBI WGS metagenome assembly OFGA01 (sample SAMEA3504086, study PRJEB24116) | mouse gut metagenome | biome: mouse gut; feature: mouse-associated habitat; material: faeces | place: Denmark | collected 2011 | reverse complement strand
CTATTCTATGGCACGGTCAGCGCAGTGAATGCGCAGACCTGTCTGAACTGTTACTAATATATTCTAGAGATGCTATAACTCATCCAGTACGCCGCCTACCATCCTCCAGTACGCCGCTCTCTCCTCATCCTTTTCGACGATCTCCCCTGCACTGTATATCTTCGCCAGCTCGCGCGCCGCGTATCCTTCGTCAGATTCCGCCGCCTTCTCATACCATTCGATCGCCTTCTGCACATCCTTCTTGACTCCGGTTCCTTCTATATATAATTCGGCAACTCTCGACTGTGCATAGCAATCGCCCTTCTCCGCCTGTCTGAGATGATTCTTGAACTCTGCTTTCTCTCGCTTGATCCGCTGCTTCTCCAATATTCCTCCCAGCAGCTCAGTCGCTTCCTTATGGCTCTTCGACGCGGCCTTCTTAAGCCAATTGACGCATATCTCCTCGTTCTTCCTGACGCCGTCTCCTGAATAGTACGCACATGCCAGCTGGTACTGCGCATCCACATGCTCCTTCTCAGCCGCCTTCTGAAAATATTCGGCAGCCTCCTTAGGGTAAGTATAATATCCGTCCCCCTTCTGACAGTACATTCCCATCTCGTAATACCCGGAAGCCGTACTCGGATTACGGATTCCCGCATCAAAGCGCTCCTTCGCTTCCTTCATCTCCCGGCGGACTCTCTCTATCATCTGCTGCGCTTTCTCGTCGCCATTCGCCGCTCTGTCTTCCAGGATCGCAAGCCCCGCTTCTACATCCTGTTTCCCGGCAGTCCCATAGATATATGCATCCGCCAGTGCAAACTGCCCCTCCGGCTCTCCCGTAGCCGCCGCCTTCTTCACCCAGCTCATGCTTAACTGGTAATTCTGCTTCACCAGCTCACCGTCGTTATAGAACCGCATCATCTGAAGCATTGCCGGCACGTACTCTGCTTTCGCGGACTCCCGGAACCAACGGAGCGCCTGCTTCTTATCCTTGTCCGGCTGCCGCTCGTCATAATACATGACGGCAAGACGGTACATTGCCGCACTGTCTCCCGATTCTGCCAATTCAAGCGCCTGTTCATATGACTCTTCCGGCCCGGCCGGTCCGGCCTCCTTCATTCCCCCGGATATCCTGTCTATTCCGTCGTCCTTCGGATCCTCCGGTCCGTCTGCGTCTTCTACATCTTCTATATCTTCCAAATCATCAAGCCCCTCCAGATCTTCCAACTGAATGATCTCTATAGGAAGCTCCGACGCGTCCGCTTCTCCCACTATATCAAATGCAAGCATGCCTCCGCCGTCTGAATCTTCTGCGTCACTTAACGTTCCCGCTCCTTCCGTGCCTCCATATCCTGCATCCCCAACGATTCCTGCACCGTCTGTATATCCTGCATTCCTTAACGTTCCTGTGCTGTCCGTATATCCTGCATCCCTTGACGTTCCTGTGCTGTCTGCATATCCCGCATTCCTCACCGTACCCGCACCGTCTGCATACCCTGCATCTCTACCGATTCCTGCGGCGTCTGCGTATTCCGCATTCCTTAACGTACCCGTACCGTCTGTGTATCCTGTATTCTTAACGGTTCCCGGATCTGCAGCCTCGCCCTCTCTTGTATTCCCGCTGCTGCCAATTCTTATATCTTCTGCATCCGCAGTATTCCCATCCGGCACGCTCCCCCGGCTCTCCCTGACCGGCTCTCTGTGCCTGGCAGAGCCTTCATTGCCGTCCATACCGACTCTCTCTGTGATCCTTGCAGGTGCAACGGACACGGCCGCCTTCTCAAATTCTGCTCTTTCCTTCTGATCTGCCTCCTGAAGATGCTCCCCCTCTTCCTCATCTCCTTCATGCTGCTTCCTCTGTCCGATCATCATATTAAGCACGTCGACCACATCCAGAAATACAGAGACATCCACCTCTCTCGTTCTTCCGTCTTCGTATGTCAGTACGCAGCAGCTATTATTCTCCGGCCGCACTTCGGCTTTCTCCAGAAACATAAGCTCGATCGGCCCCTCGTCTTTATACCGGTCGCCGTACAAATAACGCTCTGTAAACAAAAACCCCGTCTTACCCGACCTGAACACTGTCGTATCCATCAGGGCAACCACTTCTTCCGGTTTTACAATCTTAGCATACTTCTCTATCGCCTGGCTGACCTGCCTCTCCTTCAGATCCTTCGCCAACTGAAACCCAAATGAATTCTTGCTCCGATAATTCTCTACAGCATATTCGATCCAACGTCTCATACTTTATCCCCTACTTTCTGACACCTCAAAACAGGTTTTCTCTGCTCCGTATTGTTTTATTCTACCACAACAATGTATATTTGTCATATACGAGTTGCTTAAGATGCACTGCAACAAACTTTTATAGTTTTTATCTATAAATAGATCTTCTTATTAATTCTGTAAATTTGACATTCACCTTTAACGCCTTTAAACTAAAACTATGACATTTTACAGAACGGAGAGGATAAACCATATGGAAACTTTAGAATTACCAAAATCATTTGACGAATTTGTAGACGCGAGAAAAGCCGGATTCCTGAAGGTAAAAGAGTATGTCGAGAACGGCGGACATCTGGTAGGAATGTTCTGTTCTTACACCCCGTTAGAGCTCTTCGACGCGGCAGGCGTATCTGTTGTGGGACTGTGCGGAACAAGCAACGAGCCGATCGCCGATGCAGAGAAGGTTCTCCCGAAGAACTTATGTCCGCTTATCAAGTCAAGCTATGGATTCGCTTACACAGAGAAATGCCCGTATACATACTTCTGCGACTTCATCGTAGGAGAGACCACCTGCGACGGCAAAAAGAAGATGTTCGAGCTTCTCAATGACATTAAGGAGACTTACGTGCTCCACCTTCCTCAGAGCCAGAAGAGAGATTATGCAAAAGAGATCTGGTACCAGGAAGTGAAGCTTCTCAAAGAATACATGGAAGAGAAATATGGCATTGAGATCACGGATGCGAAATTAAGAGAAGCAGCTCATAAGAGAAATGAGATGCGAAAGACACAGATGGAATTATATGCATTACAAGGCGCCGTACCTCCGGCAATGAAGGCAACGGAAGTAATGTCCACACTTGCTCAGGGAATGTTCAACTTCGGTGTAGATGCACAGCACGCAAGCTATAAGGCCAAATTAGATGCCGCAAAAGAAGCATTGGCGAATGGAGCAAAACCCGTTGATGAGAAGGCTAAGAGAATCCTTCTGACAGGCTGCCCGTCTACCGGCGTCATCCAGAAGGTCGGCATGACCATCGAGAATAACGGCGGTGTGATCGTCTGTCTTGACGACTGCGGCGGCGAGCGTACACAGAAGATGCTCGTCGACGAGAATGCAGACGACATCTTAAGAGCCATATCCGACCGTTATCTTGAGATTCACTGTTCCGTTATGACAACGAATGAAGGCCGTGTTGCGAACACGAAGGAAATGTGCAAAAAATATAAAGTCGACGGCGTCATCGAAATGGTACTCCAGGCATGCCATACATTTAACGTGGAAGCCACTCTGATGCAGAATATGTGCGACGACGAGGGCATCCCGTACATGAAACTGGAAACAGATTATTCCACAACAGACAGCGGACAGATCGAAACACGACTTGCCGCATTTATCGAAATGTTGTAAGATAGTGAATAATAAGATATGAAAAGAGCAGGGGGATCATCTCTTGCTCTTTTTAAGGAGGAGATAACATGTATCAAGTAGGAATAGACATCGGTTCCAGCGCTGCCAAGACAGCCGTGATCAAAGACAACGAAGTGATCAAGACCATACTGCTGGACACCGGATTCAGCAGCCGGAAGGTCGCAGATACCATCTATGCCGCACTGGAGGCCGAAGGAATCACACGGGAAAATGCATCCTACGTCGCCACCGGTTACGGGCGGATATCCGTCCCCTATGCCGACAATGTCGTAACAGAGATCACCTGCCACGGGAAGGGTTCTCATTTCCTTTTCGGGGAAAACGGCACTGTTATTGACATCGGCGGCCAGGACACAAAAGGCATCTCTCTGAAAAACGGACGCATCATGAAATTCGTCATGAACGATAAATGCTCCGCCGGAACAGGCAAATTCCTGGAGGTCATGACCAACCGTCTCGGAGTCACACCGGAAGAACTCTCCGCACTTGCGCAAAACGGCAATGAGATCACCATCAGCTCCATGTGCACGGTTTTCGCTGAATCAGAGGTTATCAGCCTGATCGGAAAAGAGACGCCGAGAGAAGACATTGCATTCGGTGTCATTGAATCTGTCGTCAATAAGGTCGTATCGCTTCTTGCGCAGGTTCCCAATGACAAATACTTCCTGACCGGCGGATTATGCGAAGATAACTATATCATCGAACGGCTGTCAAAAGCGTTGAACGCACCGGTAACAACCACGCCGCTTGCGCGGTATGCGGGAGCGATCGGGGCGGCGCTTGCCTGTTAAGAGATGATCCGCCGGATTATTTGAAGAAATCATCTTGACATTTCCAAATATTTTTCATATCATAAATACCGTATTAGGTGAAAGCCTTGATCCACGTCTGTTAGGGAAAATCCCCGGCAGGCGTGTTTTTATTGAAGAGGAATGCAAATGCGCAGCATTTTTCACGCATTCCAATGACTTGCCGCCGAACATCTGCGAGGGGGCACTTCTTTAGGTAAGGGAGGAAAGTATTTATTATGAACACATTTTTATCACTTATATCTGTAATCATTGGGAATTTCCTGTACGCGCTGACGGTTAAGCTCTTCCTGCTCCCGGCAGGCCTTGTGACCGGAGGGACCACCGGAATCGCACTGACCGTCAACTACCTGACAGACCTTCCGATCTCCTGGTTTGTCCTTGCATTCAACATCCTGATGCTGGTCCTTGGCTTCTTCATCCTGGGGAAAGCCTTCGCCGTCACCACACTCGCCAGCACCTTCTTATATCCGTTGTCGCTGGAACTTTTGGACCGGATTCTGGGAGACTATGTACTCACCCAGGATATCCTGCTGTGCACCCTCTTCTCAGGGCTTGGCATCGGAATGGCGCTTGGGATCGTGATCCGTTCCGGCGCTTCTACCGGCGGTATGGATATCCCCCCTTTGGTGCTCCGCAAGACCTTGCGGATCCCCGTCTCCGTCAGCATGTACGCATTCGACGTATGTATCCTGCTGTCACAGGCGATCTTCCGGCCAGCGGAAAATATCCTGTACGGAGTCGTACTGGTATTAGTCTATACGCTTGTGCTGGACAAAATGCTTCTCATGGGCGCGACACGGACAGAAATCAAGGTTATCAGCGCAAAATCCGATGAGATCCGAGATGCGATCCTGACACAGATCGACCGGGGAGTGACCATACTGAACGGAGAGAGCGGTTATCTGCATAACCCCTCCCCCGTCATCTTAAGCGTCATCTCCAACCGGGAACTGCCGAAGGTAGAAAAAATCATCCACAAAATCGACCTTGAGAGCTTCATAGTGGTCAGCCGGGTAAGCGAAGTACGCGGACGCGGCTTCTCCCTCAATAAACGTTATCAGTCCAAAATCCCTGCGGTTAATAACAGGACACAAAACTTGTAGCGCAGTAAACGGGGAAATCGGCATTAGCCGACCTCCCCGTTGCTTGTGAGAATATCTGCCCCATTTATCCTTCTATTACTCCATTACTAACTTAAAATTATATTCCGCAATGAAAAAAATACACGTATTTAATATCCATATAAATCCCTTCACCGTATCTTTACTGCTTAAATTTTGTTCCTTTAAAATCTCTGTCAAATCCAGCCTTTCAAAATGCTCCTTATACCTTTCTTTAGTTATCCGATATTGCCCGTATTGGATTCTATTCGCTTTACAGATATTATGTTGTATAACTTGCTGTAAAATATGCCGCATATACATCCAATATGTTTGGTTTGAATTTACATATTTCTGCTTTTTAATCCAAACAGTTAACTGATGTCTCGCTGTTAACAAGTTATCATCCTTAATTACCTCCTGCAAGACTTGGTGAATTGTTCCATCAATATCGCTCGTCTCAGATATTTTTAAAATTTCTTCACAGCACATCTTTCTTTTTTTCGCATTCCGTACATTAAAATGTTTTTCAAGCAAATCATCTATTCTATGTGGAAAATCAACTAACGCACCTATCGCCGTTTCTCTTTCAACCAATGCTTTATACTTTTTACCCGGTCTCAGGGATATCGGAATTTTACGTTCAAGGAATTCATAATCTGGCAATCGACATAAATGCTGATAGGACTCTAACATAGGATAATTAATATATAACCTTCCCATATCTGCTGCATCCGCAAAACGTCTTTGCATTTCTAAAATCTTTTCTTCTGAGAAATTCGTATCATGCCGCTCATAATCAAACACCAAAATTATATTCGTGAAATCTTTCTTATATTGAAGATTTTCCGGACATTGTTTTTTACTGATGACAAAAGGTAAGTCAATATCATCATCTTCTTTCGCCCATTGTTCGCCATACTCCTTTACGATATCATCGTATAACTGATATATATTTGTTCCATAAATCCAGATCTTATCCAGATCAATGTTAATTTCTGGAAAGCACCTCAAAATCAACCAAAACAGCTTGTTTTTCTCATGATGACCTTCCACTATCAGCAGGTTCCGGCTCCGTCTTCTCACTTCGCCCTGATAATTATTCATATCGTTCAAACTCCCCGCTAATATACATTTTCTCCAGATTATGGCCTTCTCTTAATTCTCTTTCGGTTGCATTACAAAGCGCAGTCAAAGTACCTGATTTTGACAGGATAAATAGACAATCCGGCCTCATTAATCTGTTCGTCATCAAATTGGTATTGTGAGACGTCATAATTATCTGGCACTTCGGATATCTTCTGCTAAAATAACTTATCACTTTTTCTGCCATTTCATAATGATAAAATGCATCAAACTCATCCAAGTATATAAAAGACGGATTCCAGCTTCTCAATAGCAGCTTGCGGTATAAATCAACTAAAGAAAACGTTCCGCTGGAAGCAGTTTCATAAAACGGAACTAACTTCTCATGTAAAAAATACAACTCCTTCCGTCCATCCGGCAGATTTTTCAACGCCAATCTACATTCTATCCCCATATCATTGAGAAAATCTTCCAGATCCTTTAATCTAACCGGATCTTCCAACGACTCATTAAAAGTATCATTTATTCTCCTTGCACGCATCAACATTCCGTTGCCCGCGGTTGTCATCCGCATCCTTCTGACAAAATTAGATAGCTTTATCAAAATCGAATCATTATTTAATGCCACATTACTGATCATCCATCTTAGAAACGGCAGTTTAAACTCTCGAATCTCTTCCTCACCGTCAACATTCATTGACTGTAAGTATCTGTCTATATTAGCAATTTCTGCATTTATATAATTTAAATTTTCGAATTCATATTTTCCACTTTCAAAATTACATTTGAAAATAGTTACTCCATCTATAATCAACTCTTCCTCTTTTAATTCCTGACCCGAAAACCGTGCGTATCGATATATTAATACTTTATCATCAAACCCGAATTCATAAGAAAATTGTGCAGAATTCCCCGTTGAATCAGCATTCAAGATCGTACTGCCGCCAATATAATGCGAAATATCAAACATCGTTGCCTGTATATCCATTAATGCATTGCCCAAATTGGTCTTTCCTGTTGCATTTCTCCCGTATATCAGCATTTTACTGATAGTTCCGTTAATAACACAATCTGTACTAAACTGGTAACCAGCAGTATTTTCGAAATTTATAGATATCTCATCCTTAAAGTTCTTATAATTCTTCAGTATAAATTTCTTTAACAATATTCTACCATCCTTTCATACAGATTGCTTACTTGTCAATCTATGTTTATAGTATAACCACTCTTATATCTTTCCGCAACAATCTCCCGTAAAAAAATTACGACCTGCGCATCCGCTCCACCACACTGACCCGGTTCATCCTCCTGTGGCATACCGCCGGCACCAGGAGCACCACCGCCAGCAGTACCGGAAGGCACAGCCCAAGCGGTGTCAGCGTGAAATGCCAGCGAAAGAAGAACATCTCATCCCCGTAAGGCTTCACCACCAGTACACTGACAAGGGAAGACAGAACCACCGAGAAAATCCCCGTATACAAGGCATAATATCCTCCCTCGAAGCACAGCATCCTCTTAAGCTGCCCTCCGGTCATGCCAACAGCCTCCATCATTGCAAATTCCTGCTTTCTTGACAGAACGGACGTGACGATAGTATTGATGAAATTCAATATACCGATCAATCCCAGGATAAATGCCAGCAGGCTTCCCGTCAGCGCAATCAGATTCCTGTATTCCGTAAACTGCTCCACGATCTTCGCCTTAGACGTATATAAGAGCGCCGGATCGACATTCTCACAATAATCAGACAACCACTCGTCCAGCGCCGCTTCCTGCTCCGGCGCCGCGTTGAAAAGCGTCCGCATCGGCTGCTGTTCTCCCATGAGATCCAGATACTCGCCCTCCGGCAGGAAATAGTCACAGTCACACGTACCAAACCACTGCAAGCCGCAGGCATACGGCATTTCTGCCACAGCAAGCACCTCGTATTCCCGTCCTTCACCTGCTTCGTTATACACCGTCACCTTCTCACCGGGCAGGAAGAAATCGATCCCCTCCTCCTCAAGCGTATCGAATCTGGCCGCGATCACATAATCTCCGGAATTGAATCTCTCCCAATCAAGCTCTCCTTCCGGTTTCTCAAGCCGATTCATCACGTATTCACTGATACCGTATACTCTCCCGTCCATATAATGCTCTTCTCTATAGAAATTAAGCAATTCCGGATCATCTCCAAACTTCCAGTCCATGGTTGCCTGTGCTTTGGGATTATCGAAGATCCGCTCCTCAATCAATGCATAATTCTCCTCACTGATCACCGGGTCAATCTCCTTTACATAGATGTTCCCGATCTCCTCTATCCCCTCCTGTTTCCCCAGATCCCTTAGAAAATCTGCCGTCACGCCGTCCGTTACAAGTGATTCCCGAGTTACCGAGAAATTATCTAATGTAGCGTCTGAGACAGAGAAATCGCTGAGCACCCTATTAGAAATGAATTTGTCCATATCAAATCCTCTGATCAGGCTGTAGATACTGTTCAGCAGGACAAGCGCCATAGACAGAGACGCAACCACGATCACCACCTTCTTACGGTTCCGTCTGATATTCTGTCTGGCAAGGGCTCTTGGATTCACCCGCCCTGTCTTCTTAACAGTTTTCCTGCCCCGCCGTTCCTTCTGTTTTCTGCTTCCCATATTCTGCCCTTCGATACACCGTACAGCCTCCACCGGCGACACCTTCGATGCGATCCGGCAAGGCTTGATGCAGCTTACCATAACCGCAAGGAAGGAGAATGCCGCCGCTCCGGCGAACACCCATACCTTCAGTTCAATCTCTGTATCTTCTGACGCTGTGAATCTAAAATTCCCCATAACGACCGGAAGCATGATCTTCCCCGCCAAAACGCCGATCACAAGCCCCGCCGGGATTCCATACAGAGACAGCATATATGCCTGGCGGTATACCATACGGCGAAGCTGCCTGCCCGTCATGCCTATCGTCTTCAGCAAGCCATAATGGCGGATATCCTGATAGATATTGATATAGAAGATATTGTAAATGATCAGGTAACCGGATGCAAATATCATCAGGAGAAGACCAACGATCAGCAACATCAGTTCCGGGTTCGCTTCTTCCCCCATATAGGCCCAGTTGATCCCCACCGGCGCATCCTCCGGGAATCCGCACCGTTCAGACAGCTCTGCCACCTGTTTCCCCAGATTGAAGCCGAATGCGAAATTAAAATCCGCCGTGATCCTGCCCGCATAGTCCGATCCGTCGATAGCTGTATCCATCGCAGAAGTCTTCGGCGTCGGCGCCACCCGGTCCGCATACGACCTCGACACCGCCGCAGCCTGTGACATTGCGATAGGATCACCCTGGAAATAACCGCACAATGTGAAAATATCCTCGTGAACCACATCATTTACCCGGATGGACAGCGGCACCCTGGTTCCGATCTCGCAGGGAAGCCCAAGGGCACGAAGGGTAAGGTCGCTCAGCACGATCTCATCTTCTTTCTGAGGCATATGACCGGTCTTGGGATAGCAGAAGCTCATCTTCGCATCCAGGTCTTCATAATAACCGACCTCCGTGCGAAGCTTCACCAGATCCTCGTTGACCGCATCCCCAACCTGGATTCGGAAGGACACATCCTTTAGCTTCTCGTCCTTCCTGACAATATCATATTCCTCCTGCGTCAGATACTTGTAGCTTGCATGAGAAGATCCGCCTACCTGGCGCATGGCTGCCTCCTGCTGCTTCGTGATGATGCTTCCTCCGACGGTGAATACCGTCGTAAATAATACCGTCGTCAGCGCGATCGCCAGAACTGCTATGATATTCCGCCCCTTTCCTGCCTTCCTCGTCCGGTCGGCAATCCGGCGGATCACCTTCTGATTCTTCACCTTACGCATCCCTCTCACCGCCTTTGACGATCCTGCCATCCTCGATGCGGACGATACGGTCTGCAAGCTGCGCGATCTCTTCGTTGTGGGTGATCATCACAATGGTCTGCCCGAACTTCTCCCCGGTCACCTTAAGAAGTCCCAGCACATCCTGACTGGTCCTAGAATCCAGATTCCCGGTAGGTTCATCTGCCAGAAGAATCGCCGGCTTAGAGGCAAGCGCTCTCGCGATGGCAACCCTCTGCTGCTGACCGCCCGACAACTGGGACGGCAGGCTGTCAAGCTTATCCCTAAGACCAAGGACGCCGATCACACGCTCCACATAATCCCTGTCAACTTCATTTCCGTCAAGCTCGACCGGAAAGACAATGTTCTCATACACATTGAGCACAGGAACCAGATTATAGCTCTGGAACACGAATCCGATCTTCCTCCTCCGAAATATACACAGCGCGTCATCCTTCAAGCCGGATATATCCTTGCCGTCTACATACACCTTCCCGGACGTAGGGCGGTCCAGGCCGCCGAGCATATGCAGAAGCGTTGATTTGCCGCTCCCGCTGGTACCCACGACCGCAAGGAATTCTCCTTGATCTACCGCAAGATCAATGCCGTCCAGCGCCTTGACCTGGTTCTCTCCTGTTCCGTAATATTTCTTCAAATCATCCGTTTGCAATACGTTCATTCTGTCACTCCCTGTCTTTCATAATTAATTTGCATGAATTTGCATAAGCTGTTGTCTATAATCATAAACGACAGGTCTTTCCAAAGCCTTTCTGAAATCTAACACTTGTGAAAGAATCTCCCATAATCCCTAAAGCGCTTCCCTGCGCAGATACAATACAAACTCCGCGCCCTTTTGCGGCTGTGACTTCACTTTGATATATCCGTTTTCCTTCCTTAATATCTCCCGGGTCAGATATAGGCCGATGCCGACGCCGTCCTCCTGCTGTACCTCTTTTGCACGGTAGAATCTGCCGAAGATCTTCGCCGTATCCTCCTCCCTGATCCCGATGCCGTCATCCTTCACCGAGACCGCCGTATACAGCTCATACTCTGTGACCGATATGCGGACGCTGCCGCCGGGCCCCGAGTATTTCACCGCGTTATCCAGAACATTGCCCAGCGCTTCCTTCGTCCACTTCATATCATAGTCCGCAGTTCCCTCTCCCTCGTATGTATTGATAAGCTCGATCCCCTTCTGCCTGGCTTTCGGGCCCGCATCCTGCATTGCCGCCAAGATCAGCTCTGATATCTTCTGCCTGCACGGCTTCACCTCCACGATATTGCTCTCAAGCCGCGACAGCTTCGTCAACGACTGTATCAGAAAATCAAGCTTCTCACCCTGCCTTATGATCTCATTTAACAGCTTAAGGTTCTGTTCCTTCTCCCCGGAATCCGCACCGGATTCCAGATTCTCTCTTAAGAGCTCCTCATACAGCTGAATGTTCGCCATAGGCGTCTTCGTCTGGTGTGAAATGTCTGACACAAGGCTCTTGACACTCTCCTTTTCCTTCTCCATATTCTCTCTGGTCAGGACAGACAGGCCGAGATACCGCTTCCACTTGGTCTCTATTCTCGAAAGCTGTGTCTCATCGTAATCTGATTCCCGGAAGCTCCCTGCAACCGCTTCATCCAGCATCTTGTCTAATCTGTCTAATGTCTTTCGTCCAAACATGTTCCTCCCTCTATTCTTTGCGCCATTTTGAACCTATACGGCAATTCCTGACATTTATGCTAACATCTGTGTCAAAAATTAGCAAGGCATTCCCCCGCCTTAATTTTATTGCCTATCATCCGCACGCATGATATAATGTTTCTGTAAATGGAAGTAGCATCTACAGCTAAGGAACGGGCATGGAATACTATAAAAGAACCGAAGTAGAGAACAAACTGCATATATCAAACTTTATCAGCTTTCATTATTTTGAATATGTCAAGGAGTTTGCGGGAATCGGGGAGAGCCATGATTTCTGGGAGATGGTATACATTGATTATGGGAATGTAAAGGTAGTATCAGACGACCGGGAGTTTCTTGTATCCTCCGGGGAGGGATTTCTCCATGCGCCGAATGAACTGCACAATATCCTGTCGGCCGGTGATTTTGCCAGCGCTTTTATCATAAGCTTCGACTGTGACTGCGCAGAATTGTCAGACATCCAGAGCAAGATCCTTAAGTTTTACGGCGAAGAATCCCAGATCGTGAAGAAGCTCTATGCGGTAGGCCAGACAGTTTTTGAAGAACCGTATGACATCTTTTCCCAGCAAAAGCTGATACCAAAGAGCGATATGCCGTACGGCGGATTGCAGGAGTTGAAGAATCTGACGGAGATGCTGCTGCTTATCTTAATAAGGAACAGCTCCGTCAAAGGAGACGTCCGGGAGAAGTATCTGAGCAAAGATTTTGCCAATGAACGCATGATCGTCGATAAAGTAATCCGTATTATTCTATCATCTGTCTACAAGAAGACGACACTTGATAATATATGCAGCCAACTGTCCTTTTCGAAGAGTTATATCCTTAAGGTATTTAAGAAGCAGATGGGCTGCAGCGTAATGGAATATTATAATCAGATGAAGATCAAAGAAGCCAAGCGGCTCATCAGCGAGGAACAATATACCTATACCCAGATAGCAAGACTTCTGCATTTCAGTTCCGTACATCACTTTTCCAGCAGTTTTAAGCAGATCACGAACATGACGCCGAGCGGCTACCAAAAATCTGTTAAAAACCGCTCAGTAATATAGTTTTCGCCAACTGTTTTTGTCAAAAATTATGACAGAAACAGTTTTTTTATGCGCTCTATTTGTTAAATATATAACATTTTCCAATAAGAAAGGAGAATATTTTGTAAAATTTAAATAATAATCAATAAATACAAAAAATTCAAAAACTTATATAATAAAAACATAAGTTATGCATAACAGGTAGAATAATAATCAAAAAGTAAGAAACGGAGGAAAAGTATGAAAAAAAGAACGAAAAAATTGTTATCTGTTGGTCTTATCGGGGTTATGACACTGAGCCTTGCCGCATGCGGTAATAATAACGAAACCAAAGATGCAAAATCCGAAGGCAGCGGCGAACTGAATTTTACCTCAGAGGAAACGGCGACCTTAGAAGACTGGGGCGCGGCTGTAAAGAAGAATTTCGACGGTACAGAGATCACGGTAGCCATGGCTTCACATCCGTCTACAGACGCTTTTAAAAAGATGGAAAAGGAATTCACTGATCTCACAGGTATTAAGGTTGTGTGGGATATCGTAGAGGAGACGAACCTTAAGAACAAGCAGCTCTTAGACGCACAGGGCGCGGGAAGCTATGACGTCTTCATGGTTGACGCTTTCTGGATGAGCGAATATGCGTCAAAGAACGTCCTCGTTCCGATCAGCGATTACGCCGAGAACGAAGCAAAGACACCGGAATGGTTCGATTACGAAGACATTATGCCGGCATACCGGAACGGTATCGCAGGCGCTAATGATGTAAATTATGGAATTCCGACCGCGGGCGAGACCCGATTTATCGCATACAGAACCGATCTCTTTGAGAAATATTCTAAAAAAGCGCCTGAGACGATGGATGAGTTCTTAGAGCTTGCGCAGTTCTTCAATAAGAAGGAGGACGGGCTGTACGGCGTGAGCATGAGAGCACAGAGAGGGATTCATTTTGCATCAGGCTGGATGAGCTTGATGTACAACTTCGGCGGGGGATTCTTAGACCAGGAAACCATCGGATCCGATGACGAGGTCGTGACCTGCACAACAGACGAGACAAAGGAGTCTCTGACATATTTCGTAGATCTGCTGAAATGCGCGCCTCCAGATGTAGGCTCCTACACACACGAGGAAGCGTTGGGCGCATTTATCTCAGGAAAGACGGCAATGTGGTTAGACGCTACGGCGCTTGCAGGTCAGATCACAGATCCCGAGTCTTCAACGGTTGCCGACAAGGTTGCATTCGTTCCGACGCCGACCGGACCGGCCGGAGACGGCGCCGCGCTTGCGGGCTGGAATCTTGCGATCCCGGAATCCTCTAAGAATAAAGACGCCGCATGGGCTTTTATTTCCTACATGGCAAGCAAGGAAAAGGTGACCGAATATGTAGAAAACGGCGGAGTGGCCACAAGGGCGTCAGCGTTCGACAACGCCGAACTCCAGGAGGCCAATCCTTCCTACGAGGCTCAGAAGCTTGCGCTTGAATCTGCAAACGGCCTTGTAGAAAAGGGACTGTCCTGGATTCCGCAGCATGATTCTATCAACCAGATCCTTGACATTGCAGGCGGTTACGGAAGCTCTGCGCTGACAGGAGACACAACGCCCGACCAGGCGTGCGAGGATATGCAGAAGGATATCGAGGACTTGATCAAGTAAAGGATGGGACAGGTTATGCGAAGGAAAGAGAAAGAATATTTAAAATACATTGCGCCTGCAATGGTGACGATGATCGTGCTTTCCGTAGTACCGACCATATTTCTGACAATCATCAGTTTTACAAATTACCAGTTAGGCTGGGATTTTTCAAAAATAGAATTCGTAGGAATCGAGAATTTTGTAAGGCTGTTTTCCGGCGCGGACAGGGATTTCTGGCACTCGGTATTTATCAGCCTGGCTTTCATGGTCCTTGCCACGGCAATTGAATTAACGCTTGGATTCCTGATAGGTCTATGCTTAAACTCTTCGGAGTTTAAGCTGAAGCCTCTCGTGATCGGTATTATGATCATTCCGCTTGTCATCACACCGTCGATCGCGGCGCAGATGTGGAAGCTGATGCTGAATTCCGAATATGGTATCGTAAATCATTTTCTGACTGCGCTTTGGGGACTTAAAATAACCTGGCTCTCTGAAAAGATGGCATTCTGGTCGATCCTTATGGTGGACGTGTGGCAGTATACGCCGTTTGTCACGCTGATCGTGTACGCAGGGCTGCGCTCCGTACCGGATGAGCCTTATGAGTCTGCAGCGATCGACGGAGCCACAAAGATTCAGGAATTATTATATATCACCATTCCTATGATCAAGAAGCTGGTATATCTGACACTTTTATTCCGGGTAATTGATTGTCTGAAACTGTTTGACATTGCATACGTTCTGACACAGGGCGGGCCGGGAACCGCTACAGAGTTCTTAAGCCTTCATATATTCCGTATGGCAAACGCGCAAAACGGTCTGATAGGAAGAGCGGCTGCGATCGCGTTGGTGCTGCTTGTCCTGACAACATGCGTCAGCAAATTTCTGATCAAGAAAATGCGAAAGGAGGAGACGGCGTAAATGAGCAGAAAGGGAAAACGAAGAATGATCAGTCTGATCCGGGGAATATTTCTGCTGCTGGTATGTATCGCCTGCTTATTTCCTTTTATATGGATGATCATGGTAAGCCTGCGTAACAGGGTGGATATCCTCGACCCGTCAAAGATATTCGTAACGCCGACCTTAAAGAATTACCAGTCGATCATAGAAGAAAGCAATATCTTAGACTTTTTTAAGAACAGTTTTATCATTGCGGTGATATCGACGCTGATCTCACTGGCGATCGGCAGTTTCGCGGCGTATGGCTTTGCAAGATACAGTTGGAAAACACGGGAGGACAGAGCATTCTGGGTACTCAGCCAGAAATTCCTGCCGCCGATGGCCGTCGTGATTCCATACTTCATGATGGCGTCCATATTCGGCCTTCTGGACACAAGGCTGGTGCTGATCATCTGTTATACCACCTTCAATATCCCGTTTACGATCTGGATGATGCGCGGCTTCATTGAGGATATGCCTATCGAACTGGAAGAGGCTGGCTGGGTGGACGGCTGCTCGAGACTGACAGGAATCATCAAAATCCTCCTGCCGCTCATCACGCCCGGACTTGTGGCAACGTCGATCTTCTGTGTCATCAACTCCTGGAATGAATTTGTATTTGCTAATTTCTTAACCAGCATTCAGGCGAAGACGATACCCACATCGGTGATGATGTATTTGTCCGTATCCGGGGTAAAATGGGGCGAAATGGCGGCAACGGGGGTAATGGCCGTTCTGCCGGTATTAATTTTTGCAATAATTGTACAGAAACATATGATCCGAGGTCTGACATTTGGTTCTGTAAAAGGATAATAACAATCAATTTAGGGGGAATAACAATGAGTTCAAGAATTAAAATGGCAATTGTAGGCGCCGGGATCTGGGGGGAAAACCATGCCCGGATCTATCAGGAACATCCTCTTGCGGAGGTAAACGCCGTCTGCGATATGAACCGCAGCAAAGCGGAAGCGCTGGCGGCAAAGCTTGGAATCAAAGAAGTGTATGATGATTACAACGAGATGTTTAAAAAGGCAGACTGCGACGCCGTTGCAATCGTAACACCTGATTTCGCACATGCGGACATCGCAGAGGCGGCGGCCGAACATAAAAAGAATATGCTGATCGAAAAACCTCTCGCTACAACGAGGGAGGATGTATACCGTATTGTAAATGCAGTGGAAAAGAATCACGTGCGTGCCATGGTAGACCTGCACAACCGCTGGAGCCCTCCGTTCCATGCGGCCCATGAGGCTGTAGACCGGGGTGAGCTTGGCAATATCTACAGCGCGTATATGAGATTAAACGATATTAAATGGGTCGCTACAGATATGCTTCCCTGGGCGTCAAGATCTTCTATCCTGTGGTTCTTGGGGAGCCACAGCCTGGATACCCTGCGCTGGTTCTTCCATGATGAAGTAAAACGCGTATACAGCGTAAGCCGTGAAGGAGTATTGAAGGGACAGGGCGTAGACACGGTCGATGAATACCTGACGACCATCGAGTTCTGCAACGGCGGAATCGCTCAGATGGAGAACGGCTGGATCACGCCGAACGCGAATCCCTGTGTAAATGATATTAAATTCAACGTGATCGGCGACAAAGGCATGATCAGTATCGACGCAAGCAACCATAATATGATACAGCAGTACACGGACGATAAGGTAATCGTACCGGATGTCATCGTACAGAATAAGATCTTCGGAAAGCATCATGGCTTCGCCTTCCAGAGCATCAGCGGATTCGTAGACTGCCTTCTGTCAGGAAAGGAATTCCCGGTAACGCTGAAGGATTCGGCTAATACCGTACTCGCAATACTTGCGATAATGGAATCGGCAAAAACGCGGATGCCGGTGGAAGTAGAATATTAACCGCCATATAAAGCAATACTCACAGCGGACAAGGACCGGTTTCCTTGTCCGCTTAACTTCCCTGCCTTGATTCCTTCTTCCAGGTGTACCCCTGCCCATATACAGTCTGAATATAGGAATATGCATCCCTTTTATCCTCTAACTTGCTCCGCAGCCGGTTCACCGTAACAGACAGCGCATTCTCATCCACATACTCCCCTCCGCCGCTCCACAGCCGGTCTACCAGCACGCCTCGGGTCAGAACCCTTCCCCGGTTCTCTATCAGAAGCCTCAGCAGCCGGTGTTCATTCACCCCCAATGCAATCTCACTGCCATTCCTGGTAAATACAAGTCTCCCGAAATCAAAATAAAAAGGATCCTTCTCGTAGATATCCTCCTTCTGTGCCTGTCCGCGCCTAAGCAGGGCCTTGATCCGCGCCCTGAGCACCGCAAGGCTGAACGGCTTCGCCATATAATCATCCGCTCCAAGCGTAAGCCCCATGACCTCGTCCATCTCCATATCATTGGCGGTCAGGATCAGAACCGGCACCTGCGACCGTTCACGAACCCATCTCAGGTAATCATACCCGCTTCCGTCCGGCAGATTAATATCCAGTATGATCAGGCCCGGCTTCTGTTCTTCAAATACTTCTCTGGCGGCTCTGACCGACACGCACTGGACAAATTCTGTTCCCGGCTCCTTAAGCGCCATCGCAATCCCCTCGCTTAGCGCCCGGTCATCTTCTACAATCTGAATTCTCATATCCCGTCTCCTTATCTTGTTTCCTTATCCGATCTCCCTATCCTGCGCCCTTATCCGATCTTCCTATCCTATTTCCTTATCCGATCTCATCCGGCCGCCCTGTGATACCTGCCCCTGCGTGGGGCGGGCTGCCGTCCGATAACATAATTATAGAAAATATATGCTTTTTCCACAAGGATAACACGTAAGATAACACGTAAGATAACACGCAAAATACGCCGGAAAATACTTCTTCCAAATTTTTTCAAAAAAATTAAAAAAAGGGGTTGATTTTTGTAGAAAAGCTGTTATAATATAGTTTGTTCGCTAGAGATGATGCGGAATGGTGTAATTGGCAGCACAGCAGACTCTGACTCTGTTAGTAGGGGTTCAAGTCCCTTTTCCGTAGTTCCTTGGCAGGGGCGCTGGGTATCTTGGTGAACAGGATATCCAGTCATATTTATCGGAGTGTGGCTCAGCTTGGTAGAGCGCTACGTTCGGGACGTAGAGGTCGCAAGTTCAAATCTTGTCACTCCGATTTTTTGTTTATATACCGGAATCCTTGAAAACAGAGGGATTCCGGTCTTTTTCTTTTTCAATTTGGTAACCATCTTCTCTATCATATAACCTTTTTTTGCAGGCATTCTAACACTTGTTCTAACACCCCTTATTCGTCTCTTATATCGTGCGGCATCAATATGCCGGCCAGCCGTTTGGAATTATCCCGGTTATGATATTTTTGAATATGAGTGTAAATATTCATTGTCGTATAAAAGTCAGCATGTCCAAGCCACTCCTGAATTTCTTTCGGATGCCATCCTAATTCAAAGAGCATAGAAGCCGTTGAATGGCGGAGTGCATGGAACGTCATATCCGGTCTTCCGAACTCTTCGGCTAACTGCTTAAAATGATGATAAACGTAGTCAGGGCGTATAGCCCGTCCATCCTCCCAGACAAAGAGTTCTTTATTCTCTGTATATGTATTCCCATAAAAGACTCGATTCTCACGCTTTTTATCTATAACGCCCTTGAAAAATTCTTCCATCTCCGGTGTCAGGTAATAAACACGGTTGCTGTCCGGTGTCTTGGTCTTGTCCTTTACATGCTCCGACGTTATTGTGACGACTGTTCGCTCTATTTTCAGAAGATGCTTCTTGAAATCCAAAGAATCCTCTGTGATACCAAGAACTTCCGACCGTCTCAACCCATATTGCAGGGTTACATAAATCAGATCACTTAAAACATCATCTAAGTCATAAACAAACTTCAAGAACTGCTGAGATTCTTCCAGAGTGAAGAATACCACCTTCTTTGCCAAAGACTTTTTCCTGACATGGGCAACCTTGATAGTCAATGCCGGATTCCTTGGGATAATCTCCTCTTCAACAGCTTCATTTAAAGCAGCATTGATGATAAATTTATGACTCCGGACAGTTCGAATAGCAAGTCCGCTTCGTTCCTGCGTCTTCTTGTTTATCTTTCCATAAGTCAGCATATACTCATAATATTTTTTGAAATGCTGAGGTTTTAACTTCGCCAGCGTCAGTTTTTCCTTGCCAAAATACTCTATAATGTGTTTTGCATTCAGACAATATCCTTCCCAGGTAGTCGCTTCCACATATGTTTTCGCAGAATCCAACCACATCTGAACCCACTCACTGAAAAGTGTATCTGCAGTCGCATCATAGCTATTGTCACTGCATTTAGCTAAAGTTTCATGCAATAACTGTTCCGCTTTCCTTTTATTTCCTTTTACTGGCAACTCCGTAGGTATCCATTTGGGCTTCCTCTTTCCTGTATGCCTATCATAAAAATTCAAGACCATATAGTAGTATTCCTTACCGTCTGCAAGGGTCTTCTTTTGCAAACTTCCCGTCATGTCACTAATCCCCCTAAAATTAGACGGGCAAATATCTGTATAAATTTTAACAGATTTGCCCGCCATGTGCTATTATTTTGTCATGAAATCAATAATTGCATTTTTGGTATACGGTAAATGCGACCGATTTTCCGGTACTTAATCCTCCCATCTGCTAATAAGCCATACGCGGCTTTGCGGCTTACCTGCAACATTTTTGCTAGGGTCAACACATCTACGACGTCGGGATATTCTTTAAACATATCGCCTTCCTCCTCTCCATAATCACTTTAACAAGATAGGTCTCTTTATCTCTTTCCCAGAACATACAAACTCACCAACTGCGATGGATTCCCCTTTCTTCAGATTCAATACCGTTTTTGTCCACTCCCCAACATTATCACTGCCTATTTGTTGTACGATATTTTTAGCAACATTTTTTGCTTCACTCACTGAGGGACGAAAGTACAAATGCGTTGCCATCTGATTGAGCGCCGGTCTTACCGCTTTGGGTATCATTTCAAAAGATTGTGTTGCTAAGAGAAGACTTACTCCAAACTTCCTGCCCTCTGTTAACATCCTCATCAATGGACTATCTTTCTTCAATGATAAATTCTGAAATTCATCTATAGTAATTAGTATCTTTGATTCTCTATTAGGCTCCCTTAATCGAATCCTTCTCCATAAAGATGAAAGCGTTAACTCCGCCAAAGACGCTTGTGTAAGCAAATCTGTTCCCTTCATATCGATGATGTTAATCTTTTTCTTCTGCATTGTCTTTGAAGCTGACTTTAAAGCCCCGCAGTTCAGCAAAGTCCAGATTTTTTCATATACAATTTCGCCAAGCTCATTATCTATTTGGCTCAGCCCATAAGCAAGAGCTTTCCCCTCGTCTGAAAATCTCTCACGCAATTCAATCGCATTGATTATTGCTGTTCTCAAGGTCCCCATCTGCCGAGTTCCCATCTGATTGCCAGCGCTCAATGCCTGTACTGCAGCGTTTACCAATTCAACATATGATTCTTCTCCAGAAGAGGTTTTCACCGCTTGTAATATCCCCAATCCCATGCCATCTTTGACAGCACAAATTTGATTAGTATATTGCGCATAATCCTGCCGTATTTCTGAAAAAATCTGATTTTCATCGTGAGTTTGATTCATATTAATTACGATAACCGTATTTCCTTGACATACACTGGCAAGTTCAATCTGGTTCATACGGCACGTTTTACCGGTTCCCGAAAATCCCGTTTCCAAAATAGAACAATTCATGGAAGATATACTGATTCGACAAGGCGCTCCACAATAACTTCCGACATACATGCATTTAGTTCTCTCCTTTCTTCTAATCCTGGCGAATCAAAACGTTCAAAAAACTCACGTTTAATTCGCAGAACCCGAATCCTTGATTTGCTTCCATCTACAGCATTTACTACCTTTTTCACTGTGAAATTACGCTCATTTAAATCGTTACAAATTAAATATCCCGAGTACATCAATTCTCGTTTTATGTTTAGCTTTGAAACCAACTGAGACATCGAATGACAAGCCGCATCCAAGACTTTTTCGTAAATAAAGTAATCCTTTTCGTCATACAAAATCGCCATTTCCTGCCGCAATGCAATCATCATCCGTCTGTCAATTTCATCTATCCTGCCAATTACGACGTCACTTGTATCAACATATTCTTCGATGGATTTCTTTACTGCATCGCAAACGTCGCATCTTCCACGATAAGTCTCCGCCAATTCTTCACATTGAATCAATATTTCCTGTAAATGCTTTTTTTTCTTCTTTGTATCAATCTCACTATGACTATTACGATAATAATCACTCCAGACTTCTATTGCCACCCCCAACGTTAGAAACAATCCTGTCGATACTCTTCTTGTCAAATAAAATTCCGACGTTAAATAATGATCAATTGCACGTGTGATATTTTCTGAATTTTTTCGAAGATATTTCTGAATATCATCGATTTTACACCCTATAGAACATACTTCGCAGTTCTCCGTTCGTGAATAAATTAAAAAGTTAGGCGCTGCCTCGAGAGAATTCGGAATTAAACTATGAATTAGAACTATCGGTAAGAACTCGTCCACTTCAAGAAATCCTCTAATTTCAGAGTCTCGATCGTATCGCTGATACTGATGAATGCCCATTTTATTGTTTTGTATTTCCCGTTTCTTCTTTGAAACAAGTTTACATGGAATGGCGCCCATTTCATTGAGTTTTTCTGTGAGAATGTCATATGAGCGGATGTCCTCAGCGTAAATTGTCACTCCCGACCGAAGTATTAAATTTGTCTCGGCCAAAATTGGTCTGATTTCGGCAATAATGCCCAACAAAATCATAAGATCATCTTCATCATTAGCATTCAGCATCACTTCTTGGCCAATTTCTTTACACGCTCCCACGTCAGATCCCCCTCCTCTACGTATCTCCATTTCCCATCTATACTTTTGATCCACCCTACATCATCCGGTAATATCTCCTCTTCTGTAAATATCTGCTGTAGAACACATAAAATTCTAGTTGCGACCAACTTAGCTCTCGCCGTTTTCAAATAGAAGATAACACCAACTGATGCGAACTTTTTTAATAAGTAGTTACCACTCCCTATTTCATTTGGTTCAAGAAAAATTTTCAAATTGCGCTCTGCAATCCGAAAATCAACCTGAAATATCTTTTCATCTTCATCTTTTTCATGTTTTAAAATAGTCAGCTTTGGGCTCATCATGTTTGTTACTTGTCTCGGCTCTGCTGTGAATGAGAGGTTCGTTGTAACAAGCTGCAATTCGCCGTTTTCACCAAAAACCAAATCTTCTCCCTGGTTCCGCCTCCTTTCTTCCTCGATCTCCTTCATCTGCTGTCGAATCCTGCGTTCTTCTAAGCGAACACATGCTTTTGCCGCTTCTATGGCTTTTATTTTCTCAATTTCACAAATTTCCTGCGATCTCTTCCGTTCCTCCAACATCTGATAAAACGAATTTTGCATGCCACTTCCTCCTCGCTGCTTTATTTTTTGTACAATCCCATTTTATCAGATTACTTTCATTCAATCTCAAAAACCATTTCGCCTTTTTATTATATATTTTTTGTTTTTTTTGTTTATTTTCTCGATTTTATATAGTAAAATCTTCTTATAATATTCCAAATCAACTACCCCGGTGCAAGCACTCAAGTGCTGTGAGCGGCTCCTACGTCGCCT
>OFGA01000818.1_pt1 | contig 23587 bp, 18 predicted proteins | sample 1521471 | NCBI WGS metagenome assembly OFGA01 (sample SAMEA3504086, study PRJEB24116) | mouse gut metagenome | biome: mouse gut; feature: mouse-associated habitat; material: faeces | place: Denmark | collected 2011 | reverse complement strand
GTTTAATAGCTTAATCCTATTGTGATATCATGCCACTACTAAGTTGTTAACATTGATTTATAAATAATCCAATTAGATATATAGCAAGACCTGGCACAATCAAGCTTGACAATCGGCTGAATGGAAATTGAAAAAAATATCCAAATAGAGATAATGTCCACGCTATAAGAATAATTACTTTTGCTACTGAAAATCTATAATTAATCTTCACATACATAATTTCGATAATTACCTCTTGTTAAAATCAACCTTTACTCCTCATTTTCCTTAACAATTTTTCATATACAAAGATACGCATCTTATCACTCATTATTACTAACACATAATAATTAGTAATTTTCTGAAACAATGCTTCGCCCATACCAATTAACCCTACCTGTTCCTTATAATCTATAGCTCTCTTTACAAAATGGTAGGCTTTTTTACCGCTCCGACGTTTATACATCTCTCGACCAGCATGTACAAACACTAAATTCTCCTGTATGTTGGCAAAATTTAGCCCCGCCGCATAAAATCTAGTCCAAAGATAAGTGTCTTCACATGATTTCATATCAGAAGGATAGTTCCCTGCTTTAAGGACACTATCCCTTCTGAACATTGCTGTCATATGATTGATCGGATCTCGTCTTTTGAGCATTTGCTTACAAGCCACATCATCTTCCGGCACATTTCTGTATGCAATAATCTCATCTATGTTATTTTCAAATTCAGCTATATTACTACCCACTACATCAATATTTTGATATTTATCTAAGAAATCTTTTTCTCTTTCCAAACGTTCAGATATTGCTATATCGTCTGCATCCATCCTTGCAATATAATCACTTGTGCAGTTATCAACGCCAATCCTGAGAACCGCACCAAGTCCACTGCCACGCTTACAATAGCACTTTACTATTTTTATTTCATTTACTCTAGCAAAAGTATCAATGATCTCCTCAATTTCGGGTGTAGAAGGTTCATCCAATGCACAAACAATCTCTTCCGGTTTTACCGTTTGTGAAGCTATGCTTGTCAAACATTTGTTAATTGTTTTAATATTTTCCTTATAATAGATAGGAACAAGAACACTTATTGTAGACACGTTATTTTTCCTCGCACTATTAATTAGCAATCAACATGATTTAGTACATACATCATCATATGATCCAATACCATATGAATATCTTCAGAAATTTGCATATCATCAATATCTACATGAATACTATAATCAGCCATTACTTTCATTTTTCCACCGTTATAACCTACAATTGCAATAGCAATTCCCCCAATTTCTTTCACATATTCAAATGCATTCACAACATTCCTGCTATTTCCAGATCCTGAGAGACCAATAAGAATATCTCCAGCCTTCATCTTATTACGGAGAGAAAACCTAAACACTTCATCATAACTTATATCATTTGCAACAGCCATCAACATCGGAAGGTTGTCATTCAGACATTCAAAATTGTATTTCTCTTTTTGATTCTCACTCACACCTTTGTTGAAATCGCTGCAATAATGACTTGCAGTTGCCGCACTGCCACCGTTTCCACATATAAAAATATGTTTACCAGACAGACGTGCTTCTTCCAGTACATTCATTACAGTATTTACATCTTCCAAATTCAATCTCTGATAAACTTCAATTTCACGATTACGATAATCTTGCAGTTCTTTTAAATAATCCACAATTCAAATTCCTCCTACTTGGTTTATTTATTTTTCTAACATATCTGTCTCAAAATCTGAGTAACAGCGTCAAGTAAGTCTTCTGCAATGTAATCAGGTTTAACGCAAAATAACCCATCTTTTCCTGCTTCACCTGTTTTCACTAATATTGTTTTCATTCCAACATTCTTTCCAGTCTGAATGTCTATTGTAGTATCACCAATATACCAAGATTGCGAAATATCTATGTTATAGCATTCTGCAGCTTTCATTATCATCCCGCTACTGGGCTTTCGACAATCACAGACAATCTTCAATTCCGCTATTTCTCCCTCATATCCTTTGTGTGGATGATGTGGACAAAAGAAAATATCATCAAGATAAGCTCCCTGCTTTCCTAATTCAGTTTCCATCTTTTTATGAATCTCGTCGAGTTCTTGATATGTAACTTCTCCTCTTGCAACCACTGGTTGATTTGTTGCTACGATTGCCAGATAAGGAGACGTATTTATCTTTGCTATAGCTTTCCCAACTGATTTAAGCAATTTGAAATCATCAATATTCCGAAGAAAACCTACATACTCATTGATAGTTCCATCCCGGTCCAAAAATATAGCTTTTTGCTTCTGCTTTAGACTCCTGTCAGTTACTATGCCATTCTTCACATCAGCAAACACTGCTTTCAATCTATCTGACGTACCCATATCTCTGATATATTCCGTTGATTTATATGCGTAAACTTCATCTTGTTCGATCAACTCCGTAATCAGCATCTTTTCAAGGTCAATTCTTTCAGGCTCTCCTATACTCTTCAAAGCTCTCGGATTAACACAATAAACTCCAGCGTTCACAAAGTTATGATAATAGAAATTTCTGCCTGTGTTCTTATTAAGAATTCCTGTCACTCTGTTCTCCTCATTCATTACAATCACATCAGAATCATTGGGATGAGAATTAGGATGTCCATATAATGTTATGGCTGCACCATGCCCTTTGTGAAAATTCATAAATCTATTAAAGTCGATATCAAATATCAAATCACCAAATATAAGAACAAAATCATCCTGCTCTTCTTTTAGATAAAACAACGCACCTGCTGTTCCAAGTGGTTCTTTTTCTTCAATATAACTGATATTTACACCAAAACATTTTCCATCCCCAAAGTAATCAATAATCACTTCTCTCAAGTGACCAGTAATCAATATAATATCCTTTATGCCGCTCTTAACAAGACTCTCAATCTGATATTCAAGAATCGGTTTACCAAGAATCTGAAACATCGGTTTCGGAATATCTGCGTTTATTGTTGCCAACCGAGTTCCCTTTCCACCAGCCATTATTACTGCTCTCATATAACTCACATTCCTGCTGCAATTGCGTCTTTTACTGTTTGCCGAATTGCTTCATCAGAAGAATATTTAGGCTTCCATCCTGTAGAAATAATTTTTGATATATCATAGCTGAATCGAGGTACATCTCCTTTCCAGCCACGATCTCCACCTGTATAGTTGAACCTCACATTCTTCAAGCCTATTTCTTCTACTACGATCTCCGCAATACGTGTCACCGTTGTTCCAGAACTTGTTACGCTAATATTGTAAACCTCTTCACCCTTCTCAAATTTCTGTGTCAATCTTAAAATTGCTTCTACAAGGTCAAGAACATAAATGTAAGGTTTACACTGTGATCCATCCCCAAGTATCTCAAGCTGTGAAGAGTTCTTTCTCAACTTCCTGATGAAGTCAAACACAACACCATGAGTAAGTCTAGGTCCTATAACGTTAGGAAAACGAAAAATCACAGCACTCATATCGCACATAGAGACATAAGAAGATATTAGAGCTTCCGATGCTAATTTTGCTCCACCATAATAAGATACTGGCATTAATCCCCCCATTGTTTCTGTTAATTCTATATCAAGTATTTCTCCATAAACGGCCGAAGTTGAAGCGAAAAACATTTTTTTCACATTTGCCTTCCTCATTCCTTCCAACAAAGTTCTGGTAGTCAGCAACGTATCATTGAAATCAACAGATGGATCTCTGCCGCCTTTCTGGATATCAGAATTTGCTGCAAGATGGTAGACTATATCAATGTTATTCTCCTCAAATATCTGATCCACTTTATCTTGGTCATTCAATTCAACCTTATAAAACTTGAAGGATGGATTTTCCTTTAAATACTCTATATTCTTATCTCCCATTATTAGTTTATCGGCACAAATAATACTGTGTCCGTCAGCAAGTAATGACTCCATCAGATGAGAACCAATAAAACCGGCTCCCCCCGCTACAAGGATATTCATAGGAGGTCGTGATATCATATTCATTACCAATAAAGGTTTTCCCTTTCCTAAACCTTTTCCCTTTCTTCATAAATTCATTATATCGTTAAATTCCATAATTTCTTCTCTATCATCATCTGATAAAATTCCATATTCTTGATAATATGGATATGCTTCTTCAAAATTATGCTCTCTGCATACCGTCGTTCTTCGGAAATTTTATCTCAATCTCCTTAACATTTCTTATCCAAAATCTTTATCCACAAATATTATACTTGCTCCTGAATTATCCATCTCGAAATTCATCTCTCTAAGATCCGCTAAAGCCATACGAACTATATCCTGCCGATTCTCCGGTACATAAAAAATCATAAATCCTGCACCACCGGCTCCCAGAAGCTTTCCACCAGTAGCACCAGCATTTATCGCCCTCTCATATATCTCATCAATCTGTGGATTAGAAACACCAGATGCAAGAGTTCTTTTTAATTCCCAATTCCTATGGAGTAACTCTCCTAATGCATCAACATTATTAAGCTGCAATTGCTCTTTTAACTCCCGCGTAATATCACACATTTTTTTCTGAGCTTCAATCTTATCCATGGCAATAATCGTATTCTTTCCCTGCTCTTTCAATATTTCTGAAGCGCTATGCTCTCCGCCTACATAGAACATTAAGATATTGTTCTCAAGTTTTTTATAACTATCTGATTTCATTATTACTGGTTCCACATTAACAAAACCATTGGGAAGAAACTCATAAAACCTTAATCCACCAAATGCCGCTGCAAATTGATCCTGTTTTCCAATAGGTTCACCTAATTTTTCAATTTCTACTTCACAAGCATCTTTTGCAAGTTTGTATTTTGAAACATACTTACCTTTATAGGTATAAAGCAGTTGAAGAAGAGCTACCGTGAATGAAGATGATGACCCTAAACCTGTTCCAGCAGGAACATCTGCCATAGAAATGATTTCTACGCCATTTACGCCAAAATCAGACAAACATTGCTTGAAATACTTATGCTGGATATCCTTGTAATACTTAACTTCTTCTGCCATAGAATATTTCAAGCTAATTCTATCTTTATGAAAATAATTATGAATATTCAAATACATATACTTACGAATCGTAGTACTCAATACACACCCTCCATATTTCTCATAAAATGATGGAAGGTCGCTTCCTCCACCACAGAAAGATACACGAAACGGTGCCCTTGCTATAATCATTTCTTCTACTCCCTTTACTCATAATTCTTCCCCAATACAGCAAATACTGTCTGGAACATAAGTAAAACTTCTCTACCAAATCCGAATCTTCTCACAGCCTCCAGATTCCACTTCATCTTCTCAGGCAGCACTTGCTCTATGTAAACCTTATCCACATCATTCGCCACATCCAAAAGCTTATTTTCATCCTTATACCGGATACTTGCCTCTGATGTTATTCCGGCAGGCATTAGGAGCGTCGCCATCCATTCGTTTTTATATTTTTCCACATATTTGACTACTTCTGGCCGAGTTCCCACAAAACTCATCGTACCCTCTATTACATCCAGTATCTGCGGCAGTTCGTCCAGGCGAAATCTACGGAGTTTCTGTCCTATCCTCGTAATCCTAGAATCATTCTCAACCGTAACAGCTGTACCAATCCTATCAGCATTCGAAACCATCGTACGGAATTTATGTATACGAAAGTGTTCACCATAACTTGTAATTCGCTCCTGACGGTAGAATACTGATCCAGGACTATCCAACTTTATCATCACCGCAATCACAGCCATCGGAATGGTAAGAATAAAGAGGAAAATGGTACCTATTATAAAGTCAAAAATACGTTTATAAATCAGCTGTCTACGCTTACGCCACAATATCTCCCAGTATGGTTTTACCTCTGGGATCTGCATAAAATCCGGGAGATCCTCCCATCTCCTTAACATATCTTAATTTCCTTCATCACTATTCTCAAAGTTTCACATACGTACTCTACATCTTCATCAGACAATTGTGTATGCAAAGGGAGTGTAATCAAATTCTTATAATACTCATAGGCATTCGGGAAATCATTTATATTCCATCCCAATGCTTTATACGCTGTCATCATTAATAATGGTTTGTAGTGAACATTAGTTACCACACCACGCTGTGCTAGTTCCACTATTATCTTGTTGCGTAACTCTTCCCCTATCCCTGGAATACGGATTAAATAAAGATGGTTACTACTGTCCATATCATCGGTATGATGAATGAGATGTGATATTCCTAATTCATCACAAACAGAGTCATATTTATCTATAATCTTAAGGCGACGCTGGAGAAGATCGATATACCGATCAAGTTGCCTAAGTCCCATTGCTGCCATAATATCAGTCATATTGCATTTATACCATGGACCAATGATGTCGTACTCCCATGCGCCTAATTTGTTCTTCGCCAAGGCGTCTTTATTCTGACCGTGGAGGGATAAGAGCTGATACATCTTATATATTTCCATATCCGTTACACCAGAATCATAAATAGTACTTGGCAAACACCATGTACTAGCCCCGCCCTCAGCTGTTGTAAGGTTTTTTACAGCATGGAAGGAAAAGTCTGTAAAATCTGCAATCGCTCCGCAGTATCGTCTACTCCGATTAACCAAACCCTTACCAGTATGAGAGACAACACGACTTGCCCCAAGACTGTGTGCACAATCAGCTACAACAGCCACACGACCTAACCCTGCTTGTATACGACTGCTCAAATCCGTCAAAGGCGTGCTGTGATCGTCAAGAGGACGGTAGAGAAATCGTTTAGATTCTACAATCTGAAATATTTTATCGTAATCAGCTACAATCCCGCCAAGATCAACGATAACTACAGCTTTGGTGTGTTCATTAATGGCAGCAGCGAGAGCATCATAGTCCATCTCTGGCATGTGAGTAATCGAACTCCCATCCTTTTGGATGTCCACAAACTTGACAGTTGCTCCGCAATGGATAGCCGCAGACGCAGAAGCCGTGTATGTATAGGCTGAAACAATAACCTCATCACCTGGTTTAACTCCGAGAATCCGTAGATTTAGCTCTTCTGCTGCTGTAGCTGAGTTTAGACAGACAACTTTCTTACTATATTTATTAATAGCTTCTTGAGTTGAACAATCAACAGTTGTATCCCCTGTTTCAATATACGCAGCCAAACGGCATTCCATCATCTTTGTACGAGGTCCTGTAGTAATCCATCCACTTCTCAACGCTTCTATGACCTCCGCAATCTCCGATTCAGAAATATCAGGTGGGCTAAAATTAATATTACGTTTTACCATAATCATGTCCTCTTTTATTCATATCCCATTTCCACATCAATGAATATAAACTCACTGCCTTCTTAGTACTCCAACAATTATTTTCCCTTCTACAGTAATAAACCGAAAATATACCCTAGTACAAAATCATTCCCAACACCTTTACATTTCTATTCTCTGCAAGTTCCTTTTCGTGTCTGATAAGTTTTTCATAAGACTCACCTTTCTTCTCTATAAAAAGGACACTTTGATAATATTCCAATTTTTTAAGCGCCGCCGCATGAAATACAATTTGTCTATAAGGAGAGAAAATAACATCCCCTATACTTTCTGCAAGTCCTTCACATATCTCTATTACATCATCATCTGATATCGTTCCTGCCAGCATAATTCTCTTTATCTGTTCCTCTGGATTTTTATGTATTGCAGCATGAACATTCATAGCTGTAATCTTTATCTGTTCTTTCCTTGGAATTTTCGCATATGGTCCTTCTTCCAATCGGCAAATCCAACGGTCTATGAACCCAAATAACTTTTTCTTTCTATCATTTTTACGAACAACTCCTAATAACGGCATACCAAATTTTTCCTGGAATCTATTCTCACTCTGCAATTTTCCACCTATTATATAACATATACCGAATATTAGACAGATCAGACACACTCCGCCAATCATTCCGATAATAGCAAAAAGAACTGCCGAGGACACAGGATCCTCGAATACAATCATTTCATTTCCAGCTTCTCCTTCAATCTGCTCCACTGTAGATTGTCTTGACATTTGTAATTGTTCTTCTTTTTTTATCTGGTTATCTGTTATTATTGCATGATATTTATAGATTCCTGTAACAATTGCAGATAAAACCATAAATACTACAATCCATCTCCACTTCCTTAGACAATAGAACATCAAATCTATCAGATTAATTTCATTGACTTCTTGATACTCTTCCATCAATAAAAGTCTCCTTTCTACGATACAAATCCACCTCAATCTTTTTCTATCATCTCTATTCCGAGATGGATCCGTGTCTTCCTGTTTATAAAATCGACCACTACCTTCGCAATTCTACGATGCAGGTCGACTTTCTTAATACATCCTTCCATATCTTTCAGAGGTTCTGACAGAATCGTAATTATATAATCTTCATACTGCTTCCTTATAATCTTTACAGACTATTCTCCTCAAATCATCCTGTTTTTCTTCGGTTTGCTTCTTAACTGCCATCCGCAATCCCCACTCAATCCCAATCTCCTCAAGCCTCTGCACCTGATCTTCCCTCAACACTTTCCCCGCACGTTTCCCGGCATACACCTGCTTCTGTTCATTGACCCACTTCGCAAGCCATATCCCATCCGCCCGATACTTCGAAGGAATACTCAGATTTCCAAATTCTTCATAATAAGCCTTCGCAAGCTCATATCTTACTTCCCAGGAATCCGGCTTCACCCACACCATTCCTATCTCATCCAACCGTCTCTGCTGCTCATCAGAATGCTTCTCTTTCCCTTTCTCTCTTCGATCCGCAATCCAGCCGCCAAGCTTATACCCGCCTGGACTCACATATGATGCCGGCACATTCAGATTCCCATACTCTTCACAATAAACCTTCGCCTCAGCATACCCTTTCTCCCACTGTTGTTCCGGCTTTGTCTTCCAGACCATACCGATCCCATCAAGCCTTGCGATCTGCTCCTGCGTCAATCCGGCACCGCTGGTCTTTCCCTTCCGTAACAACCGCTGCCTCCTAAGCCATCCGCCGATCTTAAGCCCCCTGGGCGAAATATACGCATTAGGAATATCCAGATTCCCATATGCTCTATAATACTGCAGACATTCCATAAAATTCTCTTCCCACAGATAGTCCGGTACATCCCATATCATCCCGATTCCGTCAAGCGCCCGTATCCGATCCTCTGTCAAATACTTCTTCTGGATCCCGCTTTTCCTGTAGGTTCGAAGCTGGCAGATCCACGCGCCAAGCCGGATTCCCGAATCCGACACATCATTCACATTAGTGTTCAGGTTGCCATGTTCTTCATAATATTTCCGTGCTTCTGCGAAATACCGCTCCCAGGATAGATCCCGATAACTTCCCCAGACCATTCCTATCTGGTCGAGTCTGCGTATCCGTTTTGCACCCAGCACTCCGTACTTCTCCCCGGCGCGGACCTTCCGTTGTGTCAGAAGCCATCGTCCGAGTCCATATCCTTCTTTTGTCTGGTACCGCACTGGAACTTCCAGATTCCCATGCTTCTGGTAATACTGCTTCGCATACTCATACATCAAGTCCCAAGATGCTGTCAGCGTCTCTTCTAATTTTTCAAAGAGGGCAATACAGTCCCTCACTTCGTCTGTCACTTTGAAATGCTCATTGATGATCTCATCCTCCCGATTCTGAAAATGATAATAAGAAGCGGCAGCCTGCATTTCTTCCTCAATCGTTCCGATACTGTAAAGATTCTCTATATTCAATACGATATCGAAGATGATTGCATCTTTCTTCTTATTCGCAGACAATGCCCTTCCAATCTGCTGCTTATAGATGATCGGCGATACAGTCGGACGAAGCAAGATTACTCCCTCTATATCCTCCACATGGATACCTTCATTGAGCATATCAATACAATACAGCAGTTTCAGATGCTCACTCTCATCCGCCTTAAAATCAGCAAATGCCTGACTCGTCGCCGGGTCGTCCGAATAAGCTGTATAAATGTGAGGATTCCTATCCACCCTCACGAACCACTCCCGTGCCTTTCTGATCATTTCCATCATATGGTCATAATTAGCACAAAAAACAATATATTTACCTGCAGGATTCTTCATATGCTTATAAAAGATCTTCTCCAGCCCGTCCACCTGCCTCAAGGCATGACGCAAAGCTTCTAACTGCTTCTCTCCCTCATCCCGGATCAGTCTGCTCTTTGCTGCCCGCACTCGTTTCTCATATTTCGCCAGATCCTTCTGGTAAGAAAACACGGACAAGACATACTTCGGGGGATTGAGGATGCCGCGCACGATCGCTTCACCAAGAGTCATCTCCGAGGCCACATTTCCATCAAACAGCTCATCCGACATATCCCGCTGGTTATCCAGATAGCGGATCGCCGTTGCCGAAAGCCCCAGCACCGGTGCACTCGGATACATAGACAGCAGGTTCTGCACTCCCTGCCCCCAAATGGTCGCGCCGCAACGGTGAAATTCATCCAATATAATATAATCGGGACGGATCTCTCCTAACTCTTCATCCGTCATTGACATCAGCTTTGCATAAGTATAAAACCTGACATTTTCAAGATTCCTTGCATCTTTCCCTATATTCGCTGTCAGATTCTCCACCTGCGTCCGGAAGATATATTCCGACGGCGACAGCCAGCAGACGATCTTCTCCGGAACATCCTCACACAGCTTGAACCCTATGAAAGATTTTCCTGTCCCTGTCGGATGGATGATTGCCGCCTTTCCTGCTGATTTCAGCATATTCAGGGCCGCTTGATAGGCTGTCTGATTGTGTTCGTATAATTCAATTGACATATCCACGGCTCCTTTCCTGCTCATATCCCGCCAAAAATGTAATGAAGTACGTTACTTCATTACATTTTGCCGATTCTTCCCTATTTTCCGCTGTCCAAAATTTGTTTGACCAGAATTTTGACGGCGGTCAATCGAGGATTTATTGTTAGAAAATTACATTTTATCTCGATTTTGCTTCTTTTTTGGGGATTACCCGATTGAATAAATTTTGACTAGAATTTTGACGGCGATAGATTGTATTTCTCTTGTACTTTTCTTTTTTTCGCCTTTTTTTAGGTAATTTTTACAGAAATGCCATCAGAAACCATGCTCACTGCCTCCCAAAATATTGACAAAACCCATTTTGCATGGTAAGATAACGAAGATGAATGAAAAATTGATAATTTCTTATGCAAAAAAAATGTAATGAAGTAACGTAATTCATTACATTTTTATAAGTTTTTGCATCTTTATTTTCCCACCATTGTTTCAAATAAATATTCAATACAATCATTTCCACTATTAAAATCGTACTGTTAAAATCAAATAATTATGTTATACTGTCAATAACAGAATTGATAAGCCGCAAGCTAAGGAGGCAGATATCATGGAAACCAGAAAGAAATTACCAATCGGAATTGAATATTTTAAGGATTTCAAAAGAGATGATTTCTACTATGTGGATAAGACAGGATTTATCCGTGATCTGCTGAACTCAAGAGGAAGCATTAATTTGTTTACAAGACCCAGACGCTTTGGCAAAAGTCTGAACATGGATATGCTGAAGAGTTTCTTTGAGATCGGAACAGACCCGGCGCTGTTCGACGGATTAGAGATTTCTAGAGAAACTGAGATCTGTAAGCGGTATATGGGGAAATATCCGGTTGTTTCCGTCAGTTTGAAGGATGTTGAAGGTACGGAGTTTCAGACAGCATATGACATGCTGGGAAGTGTGATCAGCGAAGAAGCCCGACGTTTTCGGGAACTTTTGGAGAGTGACAGACTGACACATGCTGATAAGAAACGGCTGGATTATCTGTTGGAAGAGGATTTCACAAAGGCATCCGATCTTCACAGAAGCTTGAGAGTTTTGACTGAACTTCTTTTCAAACACTATGAGACTCCGGTCATTGTCTTAATCGATGAATATGATGTCCCTCTTGACAAATCATACCAGGATGGTTTTTATCCGGAAATGGTAAGACTGATTCGCTCTGTGTTCAGTCAGGTATTTAAGACAAACCCCTATCTATATTTTGCTGTGATCACGGGATGTCTGAGGATCGCAAAAGAAAGTATTTTCACGGGGCTGAATAATTTTAAGGTAAGAACGATATCTGATGTACGCTTTGCAGAATATTTTGGATTTACTGCAGATGAAGTCAGGGTTCTCCTTCATTATTATAGTCTGGAAGAAAAATATGATATAATGAAGGAATGGTATGACGGGTATAGATTCGGACAGATAGACGTATATTGTCCATGGGATGTAATCAATCAATGTGACAAATTTTCAGAGGCAAAGGATGCCCCAATGGAAGCCCATTGGGAAAACAGCAGCAGTAACACAATTGTACAGGATATTCTGGCGACGGCAACAGAGACGACTAAGAGTCAGATAGAGTCTCTGATTTCTGGTGAAGCAGTCGAGAAGGTTCTGATTCCGGAATTGACTTATACCGATCTCGACAGCGATGATCTTGAGACCCGTCAGACTTATCTGTGGAGCGTACTTTTTGCGACAGGATACTTGACCGATGCCGCTAAACCTGAGAACGGCGTGCATAAGCTTGTAATTCCTAATCGGGAAGTACGAGGAATCTATGAAAAGAGGATTCGTTCCTGGTTCAAAATGAAGATCACAAACGACACCTCCAAATGGAAGCAATTCTGTGAAGCGATAAAAGCAGGCGAATATGAAGAAGTACAGCGAATCTTTAACGAATTCATGGCTGTGTCGATCAGTATCCGGGACACGTATGTCAGAAAAGAAATGAAAGAAAACTTTTTTCATGGCATGCTGCTTGGTTTACTGCGCGCAGAAGGAAACTGGAGTGTCGCTTCGAACGCAGAATCAGGAACAGGATATACTGATATCAGGCTGGAAGTTCCGGCGCTGAAAATTGGATGTATATTTGAAGTTAAATACGCTGAAAATGGAAAATATGACCAGATTTGCTATGAAGCTATGAAGCAGATTGAAGCTAACGGATATGTTGAAGCCTTAAAGCAGAATGGAATGCAGACGATTCATAAATATGCAATTGCGTGTTATAAGAAAACTTGTAAGATATCATATAAATTGGATCGATAAAATCCCTAAAAAAATCCTCAGAGGTTTTCCCCTGGCAGACTGCACGGAAACTCATTCCCGCAGTCTGCCGCATTTAAATCTATATCTACTATCTCACTTCTCTTACAAACAAAGCCGTCGCTCCCGGAATCGTTAGCACTCCATTCTCAAGCACAGCATCTTTGCCGTTCTGATAGATCACCTCGCCTAATTTCCTATCATAAGCGAAGCTTGCGTCCTTCCCGGATGGATTGACGACGATCAGCACTGATTCCTCGTCATTGAATCTTCTATACGCCAGCGGATATGCATTCTCCTCGCAGTAGACGAATTCCACCTTCGCTTCGCTCTGAAGCACCTTCGTCGCCTGGCGGATGCCGATCAGCTTCTTCACCTCATGGTATACGGAATTCGGATCTTTCATCTGATTCTCGGCCGTCGGACGGTTCTCATCCGGATCGATCGGGATGTACAATTCATCCGCCTTCGCCTCGGAGAATCCTGCGTTCAATCCGCCGTTCCACTGCATCGGAGAACGGGAACCTGTACGGATATATCCGCCCTCCACGGACACCACGTCCTTAAGATACCGCATGCCGATCTCATCTCCGTAATAGATGAACGGCGCGCCCGGCAGCGACAGGATGAACGCGAATACGATCTTCACCTCTTCGTCATCCAGCCAGTGGGTAAGACGGACCATATCATGATTCCCCGACGGCATACAGATCATTCCCTTTCCGTTGGTCGGCTCATAGCATTTCTTATAATAATCAATGAATGCTTTCACATTTCCCTTACCCTCCCGGGAGAAATACGGATCATCTTCATGATACAGCTCCGTATAATGGCTAGGTCCAAAGTGAAGCATGAAGTCCATGTGATATCCGGACCGCAGGCTCCTGTCCGGCTGTCCCCACTCAGAGATCATAGCCGCCTCGGGGAATTCCCGATCCAGGAAGTCACGGAAATCACGCCACAGGGCAATCGTCCCCTCCTGCTTTGGATCATTCTTCACAAGAGATCCCGCCATGTCCACACGGAATCCGTCGCATCCCATCTTAAGCCAGAATCTCATAACGTCCTTGATCGCCTCGCGAGTAGCCAGCGCATCCTCGGAATCCATCGGCTGCTGCCAGCTCGGATTCTCTACCTTATAGCAGCCATAATTCAGACAAGGCTGATGCGCATAGAAATTCACCGCCACACAGCCGTTCCTCTGGCTCATCCCCCGCAGGAATCCACGGATATTCTCATCTCCTTCGAATTCCGTCCATGCGTCGTCCGTCCACACATACCGTCCGGAACAAGGATTCTTCTCAGGCTTTAAAGACTCCCGGAACCACTCATGCTCCCAGGATGTATGCCCCGGAACCAGATCCAGCAGCACATGCATCCCCCGCTTATGTATCTCATCAAACAGCCGCTTCAGATCCGCATTGGTCCCATATCTCGGCGCCACTTTCATATAGTCAGAGACATCATATCCCGCATCCAAAAAAGGCGACGCAAAGCAAGGATTCAGCCAGATCGCATTACATCCCAGTTCCGCTATATAGTCCAGATGCTCGATGATCCCCTGGATATCTCCGATCCCATCCGCATTGCTATCCGCAAAAGACTGCGGATAGATCTCATAAAAAACCGCATTTTTCAGCCACTCAACCATACTCGTTTACTCCTTTCGCTTACACCTTTTCCAATCTGCCTAATGGCAAATGGCTTTCTCCGTATCTTTATCAAAGAAATGTGCCTTCTCCATCTTAGCCGCCACTTTCGCCGGACCCTTTGTCAACGGTTTCTCGGATGAAGAGATCTTCACGGTAAGCGGTATATCTTCCACCGTCAGATGCAGATGATAATCCGCACCCATCAGCTCACTGAAATTCATCACTGCATTCAGCGTATTGTCTTTTGTCCTCTTCTCTTCCGGCAGGAAATCCTCCAGACGAAGCCCCATCACCACGGACTTCCCTGCATACGGCGCCAACGCTTTCTTCTTGAACTCCGGAACCAGAAGCTTGTTGCCCTTCACATCCGCATAGAGTTTTTCACCCTCCAGGCTGATCTTCGCTTCCATGAAGTTCATCTGCGGGCTTCCGATGAACCCTGCCACGAACAGGTTATCCGGTGTATCATAAAGAACCTGCGGCGTATCGAATTGCTGTACGATCCCTTCCTTCATAACGACGATCCTGTCGCCCATCGTCATAGCCTCTGTCTGGTCATGTGTCACATACACAAATGTAATATCCAGTTTCTGATGAAGCTTGGCGATCTCCGTCCTCATAGACGCACGGAGTTTTGCGTCCAGGTTGGAAAGCGGCTCATCCAGCAGGAATACGGCAGGATTACGGACCATGGCGCGTCCAAGAGCCACCCTCTGCCTCTGTCCGCCGGACAGTTCTTTTGGCTTACGGTTCAGCAAGTGTTCCAGGTCAAGGATCTTCGCCGCCTCATGTACACGACGGTCGATCTCCGCCTTGTCTTCCTTACGAAGATTCAACCCAAAAGAGATATTCTTATATACATTCATATGCGGATAGAGCGCATAGTTCTGGAATACCATCGCAATATCCCGATCCTTCGGCGGCACCTTATTCACCAGGCGGTCTCCGATATATACCTCGCCCTCCGTGACTGTCTCAAGCCCCGCGATCATACGCAGAGTGGTTGACTTCCCGCATCCCGACGGGCCTACAAGGATAATGAATTCCTTATCCTTGATCTCCAGGTTCAGATTGGGGACAACCGGGGATGCCGCTCCATCATAAGTCTTTGTTACATTTTTAAAACTAATCGAAGCCATAATCATTTTCCTCCAAGTTATGATATCTTCTTTATCCTAAAGAAGTTTTCTATATGTGAATCTATCTTTCTCCGTCCGGTGTTCTTCGTCGATAAACAAAGCCTCCCTGGGCGCCTCGTGTACCGCTTCCAGCCTCTCCGGATCGATCATCTGAAATGCCTTCTTAAAGAAAATACTATTCAGGTACGCCACGATGCCAAACCCCAGAGTTCCCCACAAGAACACCGCCAGGCTTACGCCGTCGGGATTCATGAAGAAGGAAAGATACACCGCCCCCGCCGTCAGCAAGATACTGAGCGCCGTCCACGGCAGCGCGGCGATACTGAGAAGCCATGCATTCTTCATGGTATTCCTGACCGTATTCCTGTATCTTGCCTGCAGCGGAAACAGATATTGGAATCCGAACAGAAAGAGTACGCACATCATAAAGAAGCTGACTCTGTATATCTTCCCCACCGTCCCGGTCATACTCGAGACGATGAAGTAATAGACGCCGAGGAATACGAACGCAAGCAGGCAGATCAGCCAGATCACCGTTCCCTGTTTGAAATTCTGCTTAAACGCATACCAGTACTGCTTCGCAATGATATCATCTTCATCGTCGTCCCAGATCGCCTGCATACAGAAGAACAATGCCGACAACGCCGCCCCTATCGTAAAAAGCGGCAGAGAGAACAGGCAGAACAACACATTGCACAGGAAGATATTCGCCAATTTCCCGAGATTATACATCAGCGGGCCGTTCATATCAAACAAACTCATAACAGACTCCTTCAATACAGAATATTTACTTGATCGCGCCTTCTACCATTCCGTTCATGATCTGCTTCTGGGCAACCAGGAAGATGACGATCATAGGAACGATCGCCAAAAGCGCCGCCGTCAGGATCAGATCCCACTGTTTTACATAAGAACCTACGAACGCCTGCACCGCAACCGGAAGCGTCTTCACCTTACCGTTCTGTCCAAGCATCAGGGACGGCAGCAGGTAGTCGTTCCAGATCCACATTCCGTTCAGGATGGTAACCGTAGTGATGACCGGCGTCAGCAGCGGGAAGATGATCCGGAAAAATGTTCCTTCCGGAGAACATCCGTCGATCGCGGCTGCCTCTTCAAGCTCATAGGGAATCCCCTTGATGAACCCTGTCAGGATAAATACGGTCATAGCTCCGCCGAACCCGCAGTACGCAAACACAATACCAGGAATGGACTGCAGCATGGAGATCCCGATAAACTGGCTCACATCCCGGAAGGTAGAGATCAGAGGCAGCATAACAACCTGGAAAGGTATGATCATGGACGCGATAAATACCATATAGATCGCCGTAGACCATTTCGTCTTATTCCGGCAGATGACCCACGCCGCCATACCTCCGAAGAGCGCCAGAAGAACCAGGGACAACACCGTAATAATTACAGACGTGCCAAACGCATACCAGAAATTAAAGTTAGAGTTATTGACCACGGCAGAGATATTCGACATCAGCTGTGAGAAACTGACCCCGCCGAATCCTACCGGGTTTGCAACGATACCATTGGCGTTTTTAAATGTATTAAGCACGACCAGATAGAACGGAAACAGCGTATAGACCGCAACGATCACACCAAGGATCGTAAAAATTATTTTACTGGATTTCTTCATTCCCATTACAGCTCTACCTCCTTGCTATTAGAAATACGAACCTGGATAATGGATACACAGGCAAGAATGATGAAGAACAGGACCGCCTTCGCCTGGCCAAGCGCATAACTGTTCTTTGTGATCGCCGTATTATAGATATTAAGGGCAAGCATCTGTGTACCGTTCGTCAGATAACTTCCCATGAAGTCGGCGATGGATCCCGTACCATTGGTCAGCGCCATATTCACATCAAACTGCTTGAAGGCAGACGTCAGGGTCAGGAACGTACAGATGGTCACCGTAGAGGCGATCATTGGGAGCTTGATCTTAAAAAGAGTCGTCAGCGCATTGGCGCCGTCGATCTGAGACGCTTCCAGCACATCCTTTGGAACCGTCGTAAGTCCTGTCACGTAGATCAGCATGATATATCCGGCGTACTGCCAAATGTATACCACTACGATCGCCGCAAACGCCGTCTTCGTATTGGCGAGGATCGAATTCATCATCCCCCATTTGGAAGTGATCTGGATCAGCACGTTATTGAATACAAACTGCCAGATATAACCCAGTACGATACCTCCGATCAGATTCGGAAGAAAATAAGACGCGCGGAAGAAGTTGATCCCCCGCATCTTAGACGTACAGAGCAGAGCCAGCATAAACCCGATCACATTGATCAGCACCATGTTAAAGATCACAAATAAAAAGGTAAGCAATACGGACCAGACAAACGCCGGATCCTTGAACATCGTCATATAATTACTGAATCCGACGAATCCCGTCAGACGGATGCCGTTCCAGTCGGTGAAAGAATAGATGATCCCCAGTCCCAACGGGATCAGTACCGTTACGGCAAAGGAAAATAACAACGGAAATAAAAATATAAAGTTAATAATACTGCGGTGATGCTCAACCGTTGGAAAGAAATACATGCCTGCCAAGAATAAGATCGCACCGATCACCAGCAGCGGTCCCCTGTAGGAAGCATTGCTTCTGGTAAAATCCAGGATCAGCGCGGCAACCATGCCCGCGATCCCTGCTCCCAGAAGCACAAATGACAAAAGTTTTGTATTTTTTGAGTTTTCAGCCATTGTTACAGCTCCTCTCTCTCATTATTATAAATATCCATAATAAAAGCGGACGGCAGACACTTGCTGCCATCCACTCTCTATCGTGGCCTAATTTCAGGACAGATGAATTCCCGAAAAATTAGTTCGCGTAGCAAGCCTCGGAAACCTGCTTGATTGTCTTTATAAAACCTTCCGTATCCAGAGCGCCTGACGCATAATCGGCAAATACCTGTCCGGTATAGTTCATCGCGTAGCCTTCTTTCATATCAAGCCAATGCCAGGAAGATGTCTTCTCTTCTGAGATATAATCTACCATAGCCTGCGCAAACGGATCTGCCGCAACATATGTACAGGACTTAAACGGACTGATAAATCCGGCTTCTTCAACCAGTACCTTCTGCGCCGTGTCTTCTGACATCCACTGTAAGAATTTCTTCGCCTCCTCTGCGTTACCGTCAGAATATACGGACCACCAGGAAGGGGAATTCGTAAGGATCGTATCAATGCCGTCCTGGAATGCATAAGGGATCATGCCTACTTCAAAATTACCTGCCGCCTCATAAGCGTCCTTATCATCCGACGTCATGGTTGCTCCGATCCAGGATCCCTGTGTCACGAATGCATATTTGCCGGATGCAAAGTTCAGGATCTGCTGGTCATATGTACCGGAAACCAACAGCGCGGGATCTGAATACTGATTCAGGACGCCCACATACTCCGCAAAATCCTTCAGACGGTCTTCATCGAACTTTCCGCCGTCATTGAGCATATCAATATATGTCGTATCATCACGGTCAAGTCCTGCATCCAGATAATTTGCAAATACATGCTGTCCCGTCGACCAGTAAAGATTCGTAGGCTCCGCACAGTATCCGACTACCGCCGTAATGCCAAGCTCATCTTTCCTAGCGTCCAACTCTTTGAATGCCGCCTCAAGCTTCGCCGTATCCGTCAATGTAGCAGGGTCTATCTTGGCATCCGTTAAGATCTGCTTGTTATAAGCAAGTCCGATACCCTCCACGGTGTATGGATATCCGATCACGCCCTCTTCCTCATCCACATAAGCATTGTCTGTGTCAGACGCCCATTTCTCACCGCTCATATCCTCTAACATCCCGGACCAGTTCTCGAACTCCGGTCCCAGAGCATTCACAAATATGTCCGGCATATTGCCAGCCTGATAGTAACCCTTGATCGTACCCTGGATATCAACACCGCCGCCCATAGACTCAATCTCTACAGTTATACCCGTCTCTTCCTTGTACATCTCGGCTAACTTTTTCAATGTAGCGTCAATCTCGATCTTACCGTTAAAGACGGATGGTCTTACCGTCGGAACCAGAGGAAGAACCGCCGCCTGATCCTCCGTCGGAATCTCCGCCTGATGAACCACATGCTGTTAAACCTAATACCATTGTTGCTGCCAGTAATGCTGCAATAACTTTCCTTTTCATTTTGTCCTCCACATGTTTGATTATTTTTGTTATAACATGTTATAATAAATGATCTTTTCTACCTTTTCTACCTTTTGCGCATAAGGTATCTTGACACATATACTAGCATTTATTTCGTAATTTTGCAATCCCTTTTGCGCATAAGTTTTAAAAAATATATCTTTAGATATATTTTTGTCTATATTATACAATATTTTTCTAAGTTTATTATTCAATATCACAACAAATATACTTATGCGAGAAAGTAAAGAGGCAGAAAATTTGTAACATCAGCTATTTCACCCGGCTGCTATACAAAAAACCTGCAGAGACGGTGATTTCTCACTGCCACCATACAAAAAACCTGCGGAAACCGTTATTTCCCACCGCAACTGTGTGAAATAACTGTCTCCGCAGGTTTCCCCACGATCAGAACATCGCCATCTTTTTTAATCCTTCTCAGTCTATTCCCGGAAATCCGCTCCCTGGCTCCCGGCGCTTCTCCACAGAAGCATAATTCCCATAAGCAGATATCGTCTTCACGCTGTCCCGTACGACCAACTCCACCGGAAGCTTGACATCCCAGTCCGGAATCTCCTCTCCCTGGATCATCTTAATCAGAGTGTCCACCGCAACTTCTCCCCGCCGCACAGGATCCTGATGCACGGTCGTCAGCGCCGGACGGATGATCCTGGACATCAGGACGTCGTCGAATCCCGTAAAAGACAGGTCCTCCGGGATCCTCACTCCTCTGTCCCCAAAATAGCTCATCAGCAGAACCGCCCAATAATCAGAACAGCACATGAACGCCGTATAATTCCTGGACATGTAGTAGAGTTCTTCCAGCGTACTTTCCTGATCGGTCACCCCTCTCTGAATGATCAGAAGGTCTCTGGAATCCGCCTTGATGCCATATTTTGCCAGGGCTTTCTGATGTCCGATATACCGGACATAATCTACTCCCTCCATATTGTCCGCCAGGAACGCGATCCTCCTGTGCCCATGCTCCAGAAGATATTCCGTCATCTCATAAGCGCCTTTCTCGTCTTCCAACCCGATATTCACATAATTCATGATGTCTCTCGGCGCATAACTGTCGATCAGCACGATGGGATTCTTATACCTGCTCTTGATCTTGACAAAATCATCATGAAGGATTCCAAGGAGTATCAGCCCGTCCACATTCCAGGTCAGCACATTACGGATCAGCTCCGAGATCTCATCGGATGTATAGATCATCATAAAATACCCCTGACGGCGGATCTCCGCCTCGATCGCGCCAAGCAGCACACTGAAGAAAGGATCCGCGATCAGATTGTCATACTGCCCCTTCCGTCCCTTCAGCGAAACTCCTATGATCTTAGAGCACTTCTGCGAAAGGCTTCTTGCACTGTTATTCGGGACATAATCATATTCTTTTAACAATTTCTCTACCCGTTCTACCGTTTTCTGCGAGACCTCGCTCGTCTTCCCATGAATAACGTTCGACACGGTTGTCGTGCTGATCCCCAACATATCAGCCATATCTTTGATCGTTATCATAACATACCTCCGTATCTGCCGCCGGTATACCGCCCGGCTTCCACAAAATTATAACACAAACCCGAAGAGCCAACAAGTTTTACGAAATATGAAATTCACATTGCGTTTTGTCGGAAAAAGAGGTACATTTATATTATATGATATCTATAGGAGGTACTATCAATGAAACGAAACGCAGGAATACTTCTTCCTATTACCAGCCTGCCTTCTCGGTATGGCATCGGCTGTTTTTCTCAGAGTGCATATGATTTTATAGACTGGCTTAAAGACGCCGGACAGTCCTACTGGCAGATCCTTCCTCTTGGCCCTACCAGTTACGGCGATTCCCCTTATCAGTCATTTTCAACCTTTGCCGGAAATCCCTATTTCATCAGTCTGGAATCTCTTGTAGCAGAAGGCGTCCTGCACAAGGAGGAATGCGATGACGCCGACTTCGGCGATACTCCCGGCTCCGTAGACTATGAAAAACTCTATAAGTCACGGTATGCCCTTCTCTACAAAGCCTATCAGCGCAGCTGGATCACAGAAAATCACGATTATCAGCATTTTGTAAGAAAGAATAAATGGTGGCTCTCTGATTACGCCCTTTTCATGGCAGTAAAAGAACAATACAATAATGTTTCCTGGGATCAGTGGCCGGAAGATATCCGCCTGCGCAAAGAATCCGCTATGGAAGAATACTACAAAGAGTTGTATCCGTATGTCGAATTCCATCAATATATGCAGTTTAAATTCTACGAGCAATGGAGCGACCTCAAGGCATACGCCAATCAGAAAGGCGTGCGCCTGATCGGGGACATTCCGGTCTATGTGGCAATGGACAGTGCGGATGCCTGGGCTCATCCGGAGTTATTCCAGCTGGATGAAAAGAATGTTCCTCTTGCCGTTGCCGGCTGTCCACCGGACGGATTCTCCGCAACCGGACAGCTCTGGGGGAATCCTCTCTATCGTTGGGAATATCATAAGAAGACCAACTACGAATGGTGGATCTCCCGCCTGGCATATTGCTTCCAGTTATATGATATACTTCGGATCGATCATTTCCGCGGATTCGACGAATATTATTCGATCCCTTACGGTGAGGAATCCGCCGTCAACGGGCATTGGGAGAAAGGTCCCGGGATCGAACTGTTCCAATGTATGGAACAGCATCTGGGACGCCATGAGGTCATCGCCGAAGACCTGGGTTATGTGACGGATTCCGTCCGTTGGTTAGTCCGCGAGAGCGGTTTCCCGGGAATGAAGGTTCTGGAATTCGCTTTTGACTCCAGAGATACCGGTTCCGCCAACGATTACCTGCCGCATAATTATACCGAAAACAGTGTCGTCTATACCGGGACCCATGACAACGAGACCCTCGTCGGATGGCTTGATTCCATCACGGAGGAAGAACGGCAGGCGGCAAGAGACTATATGTGCGACCAGTACACGCCGAAAGACCAGCTATATCTGTCCTTCATCTCCCTGGCAATGCGCAGCAATGCCAAGACCTGCATTATCCCGCTGCAGGACTATATGGGACTTGATAACTCCTGCCGGATGAATAAGCCTTCCACCATCGGGAACAACTGGAAGTGGCGAGTTACAAAAGAAGATCTGTCAGAAGAATTACAAGAAAAGATCCGTACCATAACAAAACGCTATGGACGGATAAACGGATAGAAAAAGAATTGTACGGCTTTTCACTCAGCGGAAAAGCCGTACAATTCTTTTGCATTCTTTTCTGTCTGCCGGATCACTTCTTCGCAGGACAGCCCTTTTAATCTTGCAACTTCTTCCGCCACATACCGGATGTAAGCAGAATGATTGCGTTTGCCCCGGTAAGGTACCGGAGCCAGATAAGGGCAGTCCGTCTCAAGGACTATGGAGGCGAGGGGTATTTCCTCAACGGTTTCTTTCAGCTTCCGTGCATTCTTGAAAGTGACTACTCCGCCGACCCCTATATAGAATCCCATCTTCACATATTCCTTCGCCATTTCCCTGGAATAAGAATAGCAGTGGATCACGCCCTTAAGCCCTTTTGCGTATCTCTTCATGATCTCCATGGTATCGGCAGCCGCCTCCCGGCTGTGGATCACA
>OFGA01000816.1_pt1 | contig 23639 bp, 24 predicted proteins | sample 1521471 | NCBI WGS metagenome assembly OFGA01 (sample SAMEA3504086, study PRJEB24116) | mouse gut metagenome | biome: mouse gut; feature: mouse-associated habitat; material: faeces | place: Denmark | collected 2011 | reverse complement strand
GCGGTGGCCTCCGTGCCGGAGCGCAGGCCAGACTCCTGTCCACCCCCCCGGATAAGCGGCGGGAGATTCACCCCCTCACGGATATACAGCGCCCCAATTCCCTTAGGTGCATGAATCTTGTGCCCGCTGACGGACAGCAGGTCCACCCCCAGCTCCTTGGGGGTAAAAGGCACCTTTAAAAAGCCCTGGACCGCATCACAGTGGACCAGCGCGGGACAGCCCGCTGCCTTGACCGCCTGAACGGCCTCCTTGACTGGGAGAATGGTTCCCAGTTCGTTATTCACCAGCATCATGGACACCAGAACTGTGTCCGGGCGGAGGGCGGCGGTAATCTGGGCGGGGTCAATGCGGCCCTTGCGGTCCGGCTGGAGGTATGTCACCTCATACCCCTTCTGTTCCAGCGCCTTGCAGGGCTCCAGCACGGCGGCATGTTCCACGGCAGTAGTCACAATATGCTTGCCCTGCCGGCGGTTCAGTTCCAGTGCGCCGGAGATCGCCCAGTTATCGCTCTCAGAACCGCAGGATGTGAAATGGACCTCATCCGCTTGACAGCCCAGCGCCCCAGCCAGGGATTCCCGGCAAGTTTGCACCAGTCCGGCGGCCTTTTTTCCGAAGGCATACTGGGAAGAGGGGTTCCCCCACTCCTTTGTCATAGCCTCCCAGGCCGCTTGTGCCGCCTCCGGCCGCACCGGCGTAGTGGCGGCATTATCCAAGTAGTGAAACATCGTATTTGCCTCCTGAAATCGAAATCAGTACGGGGTATTTTATGCTGTTTTGCAGGGAAAGTCAAGAGGCGTTTGAGGCGGGTCGTGAAATCAAATTTGCGGGGCGGTTTATCTTGCAAAGTGGAAGGGTTTTGTATATAATGGAACCAGAAAAACAGCTCGAGAAAGGAGCGGTGCGCTATGGACCCTGCGTCTAATATTTGTTACATCGTGGGAGCAATGTCGCTGACCCCCGATCTGCGTCCCTACCCCGTCTCCGGGGACTACGTCATCGCCGCCGACCGGGGGTTCGATTCCTTGATGGCCTACGGCGTCCCTCCGGACCTGGCGGTGGGGGATTTTGATTCTCTGGGCCATCGGCCCAACCACCCCAATGTGATCCAGCTCCCCGCCGAGAAGGATGATACCGATATGGTCTACGCCATCCGAAAGGGCTTGGAGCTGGGCTACCGCCGGTTCATTCTGTTGGGCGGCGTGGGTGGACGGCTGGAACATACCCTGGGGAATCTTCAGCTGCTGGACTGGCGGGCGCTCCATGGGGCGCAGGGATTTTTGGCTGGAGAGAAAACCGCTGCCACCTGCATCCGCGACGGCGGAAAGATAATCTTTCCACCCTCCATGTCCGGCTACCTGTCCGTATTCTGCAACAGCGGCAAGGCAGAGGGCGTGGAACTGTCCGGGCTGAAATATCCGCTGGAAGACTTCACCCTAACCGGAGATTTCCCCTTGGGTGTGAGCAACCAGTTTTTGGCGCAGGAGGCCCCTGTGTCGGTCCAGTCGGGCAGTCTGCTCCTGATTTGGGAGGACCGGGGGGACTTCTACTCCCAGCTGCCCCAGCTTTGGGCGCGTTAACCTTCTTCCAACCAGCTCTGGAGGCAGTGGAAAACCACTGCCTCTTTTTCTCTGCTGTAAGCTGGTGACAAATCGCACCGGATGCCGCCGGCGGGCGTCTTTTCTACTGGCATCTTTCCATCAAGTACTTTCAAAAATGAAGTATTCGACGTTTTTCGACAAAATATCTTGTCCTCTCGCTGTTTTTGTTCCATAGTTTAAATCAGGGTGAATTTTCCATCGCATACCGGGAAAACTAGCCTGAAAGAGAAAAAGATATGGAGGTCAAAAACTATGGCAAGAAAGACAGTGGAGCGCAATATTTCCTATGATGAGACCCGAAAAATCTATTATGTCAGCATGGACCTGGGCAAAGACAAAGACGGAAAGCGGGTCAAGCGGTACCAAACCTACCGCACTCTCTATGCCGCCCGCATGGGTCTGCGGGATTTTCTCACCCACCGGGAGCAGGAACTTCGCACCCCTAAGCACGACCTGACTCTGGCCGACTGGCTGGAGAGCTGGCTGGACAACATTGTCCGGCCCACCCGGGCGGAGACCACCGTGTACGGCTATCAAAAGATTATTGAAAATCATGTTCTTCCCGCGCTGGGCCACATTCCCCTACTGAAGCTCACGCCTATGGACATTCAGCAGTACTATATCCATATCCAGCAGGAGACCGGCCTGTGTTCCAACACCCTGCGGCGGCACCACGACCTGCTCTCTTCCGCACTGCGTTCGGCAGTGCGTCAGGACAAACTGCTCACATCCCCTATGGACCGGGTGGAACCGCCCCGTGCCAAGCAGAAGGAGGCGTCCTACCTCCGGCCCGAGGAGCTGAAACAGCTCTATGCCCTTCTGGAGGGGCACACACTGGAGATCCCCGCCAAGCTGGCTGGCAGCCTGGGGATGCGCCGGGAGGAAATCTGTGGTCTGAAATGGGACTGTATTGATTTCCAGCGCCAGCTGCTGTCCATCAAAGAGGCCCGCACCGCCTTTGGGGCCATGGTGGTCCAAAAGGAGACCAAAACCCGTTCCTCCGTGCGTACCCTGTTCATGCCCGATGACGTGGCCCAGCTGCTTTACACCGAACAAGAGCGCCAGAAGCAGCTGTATCGGGAGGGGCGGCTGGAGGAACCCAGCCAATTTGTGGTCCTGGACCACAAGTTTCTGCCTTACTCCCCCAACGCCCTCTCTCTGGCCTTCACCCGCTTTGTCCGCAAGCACAATCTGCCCCGAGTCACCCTTCACGGCCTTCGCCACTCCTTCGCCACTGTGGCTTCCTTCCAGGGCGTCCCGCTGTTCGACATCGGCAAAGCTCTGGGCCATGCCACGCCCGCCACGACCGGCAAAATCTACACCCATTTGGTGGACCACACCCATGAGGATACCCTCTTAAAGGTTTCTGACGCATTGAAATAAAATACAGCAGGAGCGGGGACCAATCGGTCCTCGCTCCTGCTTATCATACCTTGGAATCGGGTATCCAGCTGAACGGGGGAACTTACTTCAGCTCCACCTTGGCGCCGGACTCCTCCAGCTTCTTCTTCAGCTCCTCGGCCTCGTCCTTGGAGACGGCCTCTTTCAGGGTCTTGGGAGCGCCCTCAACGGCGGCCTTGGCCTCAGCCAGACCCAGACCGGTGATCTCACGGACAGCCTTGATGACCTTGATCTTGGCAGCAGCATCAAAGCCGGCCAGAACCACGTCAAACTCGGTCTTCTCCGCAGCGGCCTCAGGCGCCGCCGGCGGCGGGAGCGGCCATGGCGGCGGCGGACACGCCGAACTCCTCCTCCAGAGCCTTCACCAGCTCGGACAGCTCCAGAACGGTCAGAGCCTTAACTTCCTCGATCAGAGCAGTAATTTTCTCACTAGCCATGATAAATTAACCTCCTAATTGTGTAAGATCAAATTTTATTCCGCTCCCTGCCGGGAGCATTCTGCCGCTTATTCTGCGGCGGGAGCCTCGGCTTCTTCTGCTCCCTCCTTGGCGGCGGGCTGGCCGCCCTGCTCGGCGATGGCTTTCAGCACGATAGCCAGGCTGGTAATGGGAGCCAGCATCATACCCAGAGCCTGGGCCTGAAGAACGTCCTTAGCAGGCAGTTCCGCCAGAGCCATGATCTCGTCCAGGGAAAGCACCTTGCCGTCCATAAAGCCGCCCTTGATGGTAAACTTGCCGTCGCCCAGCTTCTTGGCGTGCTTGTTGACCACGCGCATGGGGGCGATGGGGTCGCCGGCGCTGGTGGCCAGAGATGTGGTGCCGTTGAGCACCTCGTCCAGTTCCTTCAGGCCAGCGTCGTCCAGAGCGAAGCGGACCAGGGTGTTCTTCACCACGGAGTACTGCACGTCGTTCTGGCGCAGCTCGGCGCGCAGGGCGGTGTCCTCGGCCACGGTGATGCCCTTGTAGTCCACCAGCACGCCGCTGGCGGCGCCCTTCAGCTGTTCCTCCAGAGCGGCCACGATGGCCTTCTTCTCAGACAGGACCTTTGCGTTAGGCATTTTTGGTTTCACCTCCAGAAAATCTATACGCGAAACAAAAAACCTTCCGTCGAAAAGACAGAAGGACAGCACAATCAAAGTATATTCCTTTGAAAGCACTCTCGGCAGGAATTATGCCCGAAGGCCCCTGCTGTCTTTGAACGCACCACATATTATATGCGATGCGCACTGGATTGTCAAGAGGAATTTTCACGCCGGCACATTTTTCTTCCCCCGTGGACAGAAGCGCCCATTTCAGGCTTGATTTTCCCGGCCAAACCATATATCCTTAAATCACCGCGATTGTTTTGCGGCCCTTTACGGAAGGGCTCTATTTTGAAGGAGGACGTTAATTATGCTGGAAATTGGAACAAAGGCCCCGGAGTTCACCCTGCCGGACAAGGACGGAAACATGGTGTCCCTGTCCGACTTTGCCGGCAAAAAGGTGGTGCTGTACTTCTACCCCCGGGACAACACCCCCGGCTGCACCCGCCAGGCCTGCGCCTTCGCCGGCGCGTACGAGCAGTTTGCCCAGATGGGCGCCGTGGTCATCGGCGTCAGCAAGGACTCCACCGCCTCCCACCAGAAGTTCGCTGAAAAGCACGGCCTGCCCTTTATCCTCCTCTCCGACCCGGAGCTGGCCGCCATCCAGGCCTACGGCGTGTGGCAGGAGAAGAAGAACTACGGCAAGGTGAGCATGGGCGTGGTCCGCTCCACCTTCGTTATCAACGGGGAGGGCGTCATCGAGAAGGTCATGCCCAAGGTGAAGCCGGACACCAACGCGGCGGAGATCTTGGCGTACCTGGAGAAGCGCGGATGAGCTTGCTGGATCCATTCGATCCCGACTCCGGGGAGATTGTCAAGGGGCGTTCCAGCGCTCCTTCCAGCAGACGGAGCATTTTCCGGAGACGGTCATCATGACCTTTAAGGACCAGACCTTCCGCCTCCTGCCGGACGGAACCACGCAGAACGAGGACACGATCATGTCAAGACATATCAGCCCCTATGAGATCTACGCAAAGCATGTCCTGGAGACGATGTACCCGGAGCGGTACGGGACGCTCCTCCTGCGGGACAAACCGGACCTTCAGACAGAAGACGGGGCGGCGGGGATCGAGGTTACGTCCGTCAACGGGGAGATCTTCGAGCGGCTGGTATCGGAGATCGCGGTGAGCCAGCCCTACCAGGCCCCGTCGGACAGGGTCCTCGAGCTGTGCGCCAAGTGCGGCATCGAGTACCATAATTGGCAGACCTTCGTCATCAAGCCCCTCCCGGCGGCGGGGTTCGTGGAGCCCTTTCGCAGGAAGCTGCAAAAGCTGAACGCAGGCTACGCATTTCTGGGCCGCTATGACCTGTATCTCTACTCCGACCGGCACACGCTGGAGGACTATGAGCTGGAGCCCTTGCTGGAGACGCTGTGCGGCGAGAACCGGGCGCCTATCTCGTACCAATACGTCTATATCGACGCGGACGGGAAGCTGGTGTGCTTCGACTTGGCGCATGGGACGTTTGAGGTCCGGCCTATCTCCGGGATGCGCTTGGAGCCTTTGGAAGGATTGGCAGATTGAGAGGCGCTCTCCGGGATCGGAGAGCGCCTCTGCGTGTCACAAAAGCGGCGCGGCCACTTTTGTGAGGGGGATAGGGAAGGAAGCAAGCGTTCCCTACACCCCGCAAGAAAAACTAAGCTTCCTAATGCAAGCAATCCGGCTAACGGTACCCCGCTTTGACATTGAGAAAATCAATAGCATTTGACGCAAAATTTTTTTGTGCACCAAATGCAAGTTCGCCTGACGGCGCTCCGGTGAGTGCGACTTGCACTTGATGCACATAAAAGGTTTCATGATACAGTCCGGCAGGCAAACAAAACCAGCCCGAAAACTGTATACCTTCCCAATATCTGCGGATACTATCCATGTTTTCCAAGGCAGTGGATGAAAACTTTGTCCCGCTCCGGCGGGAGAGATATGGGAGGAATCGTGAATGAAAGCAACTGGGATCGTGCGCCGCATCGACGACCTTGGGCGGGTAGTCATCCCCAAGGAGATCCGGCGCACCATGCGTATCCGGGAAGGCGACCCGTCACCGACAACGTTGGAGCCGTGGGAGCGGTTCTGCGGCGGGATGCTGGCCTTGGAGCGGCGGATGGGCTGGGAAGATACATAAGGGGACGCTCCGTGTGACGCGGGGTGTCCCTCTTTTTTGCCCTGTGCCTCACTTTGAAACAGAAACCCGGCGTTTTCTTTAGAGCCTGCTTTCTGTTGCTATTTCTGTGGGAATGGCGTATAATACAGTCTAAAAGCTGAGTGATACCACGTTGAAATGAAAGAGGATACGTTTATGGAGAAGCTGATGAAACAAGAAAGTATTCCGGATGTCCCGCAGTCGGAGGACGCCTACCGCTCGATCCGGGGCTATGTGATCGAGGCCCAGGGGCAGGTCTACACGGCGGTGAACGCCGCCATGGTGACCGCCTATTGGAAGATCGGCAAGTCGATCTTTGAATCCTGCGGAGAGAACGACCGGGCCGCTTACGGCAAGCAGGTGCTGAAATATATTTCAGAGCGGCTTACGGAGGAATTTGGAAGAGGGTTCGATATCAGCAATCTGCGCAATATGCGGCGATTCTACCTCACGTTCCCAATTCAGGACGCACTGCGTCCCGAATTGAGCTGGACCCATTACCGCTCCCTGATGAAGGTAAACGACGCCAAGGCTAGAGCGTTCTATCTGGAGGAGTGCGCAAAGGCCGGGTGGAGCTCCCGCCAGCTGGAGCGGCAGATCAATACCATGTTCTACCAGCGCATCCTTGCAAGCCGCGACAAGGAGAGCGTCTCGGCCGAGATCCAGACTACGGAGCCGAAGCCGGAGTATGAGCAGATCATCAAAGATCCATATGTGTTGGAATTTTTGAATCTTCCGGCAAATGAGCACTTCTATGAGTCCACCCTGGAGCAGGCGCTGATCGACCATTTGCAGAAGTTCCTGCTGGAGCTGGGGCGCGGCTTCTCCTTTGTGGCGCGGCAGAAGCATTTCAATGTGGACGGACAGCATTTTTATATTGATCTGGTATTCTATAACTACATTTTGAAGTGCTTTGTGTTGATCGACCTGAAGACGGGGCTCCTCACCCACCAGGACATCGGGCAGATGCAGATGTATGTGAATTACTACACCCGCTATCAGATGAACGAGGGGGACAATCCGCCTGTGGGCCTGCTCCTGTGCGCGCAGAAGAGCGATACGCTGATACAGCTGACCCTGCCGGAGGACAACCGGCAAATCTACGCCGCGAAGTATCTGCCCTATCTGCCCACGGAGGAGGAGCTGAAGCGGGAGCTGAACTTGAAAGAATTTGAGAAACTCGAGAATATATAGGAGGGAGGCGGACAGAGATGTCCCTATCCAATGGCATCCAGCAGTTTTTAGCTGGCGTTGATCCTGTCATTTTATCCCGCGGACAAGATTACTTCCGCAGTGGGAACGTGGAGAGCATCAAGTGGGATGACCGCCATGTGACAGCCGAGGTATCCGGCAGTGAGGACGAGCCCTACCTGGTGGAGATCGACTTCAACGAGGATGGCGAGGTGGAAGCCTGGGAGTGTGACTGCCCCTACGACTGGGGCCCCGTGTGCAAGCACACGGCGGCGGCACTGCTGGCCATCCAGGCGGAGCCGCCGAAAGAAGAGACTCTGGAGGGAGATGCAAGGAAAATCTCCATCCGGGACCTTGTGGAGCGTGCGGAAAAAGAACAGCTTGCGGAGCTGATTCTGGAGCACTGCCGTAAAGACAAGCGCTTTGAGAGCCAAGTGCTGTCCGCGTTGGAAGACAGCGGAGAGCAGGAGCTGGCGTCAATCAAACAGCTGGTGCGGGCGTCGGTCCGCGCCAATAGAGAGCGTGGCTACATCGATTGGGACAGCTGTGACACAATCTGCGGGGACCTGGAGGACGCTTTGATCAAGGCCCACCGACGGGTCGAACGCGGGCAGTGTGACCAAGCGTTGGAGATCGCGCTGTTTGTTCTGCTAACGGGAATGAATTTGCTAGGAGAGGATGCAGATGAGAGCCCTGATCTGCTGTGGCGCACAGTGGATGCCGCGCTGGAGACGGTGGAACTTGCCGTCCAGAGCCTCGCCAGAAGCGGCGGGGAGCGCGGGGAGTGGGTGCGAAGACTCCTCGACACTGCGCAGGACGCGGCTTTTGAAGACTGGGAGGACCAGCGTTTTGACTTCCTGGAGCGGATCGCGGTCCTGGCTGACGCGCAGAATGAGAGCGCGTTCTACCGTGCGCTGGACCGCTTGAGCGACCGCCGGTGGGAGCGCTTCGCGGACAGCCGTTTTTATACAGAGCAGGAGGAGCTTGTCCGGTACCGTATCGTATGTGCCGCTCACGGGCAGGCGGCGGGCCGTGCGTACTTAGAGGACCATGTGGAGGTAGACCAGTTCCGGCGGATACTGGTGCATGAGCACATGGAGGCGGGGGATTATGCCGGGGCGGAACGGCTGTGCCGGGAGCGCATAGAGAAAAAAGCACCGGAATCGCTGTCTTACAACTATGAATGGCAGGAGCTCCTCTATGAAATCTATCGGGACTGGGGACAGCGGGAGCAACAGATTGGACAAGCCCGTAAGCTGGCACTGTGTGGATACAGAAAGTTTTATGAGACTACAAAAGCGCTGTTGATCGAGGACGGCAGGTGGCAGGAAGCCTTCCCGCAACTTCTCACGGAGCTGAAGACCGCGCTTCCTGCCCGCCAATATATGGAGATTTTGGCCCAGGAAAACGAGGCGGCTCTGCTGATGGAGCAGGTGCGTGTTTACCAGGATACGGTGTTCCAATACGGCGGAATACTGGCCTCCCAGTACGGCGAGGAAATTTGTGAAATGTGTTCCGCTGTGATCCGCCAGACTGCAAAGCGGATCGACAACCGCAGGGATTATCATAATCTCTGTGAACTGCTCTGCTCACTGGTGGACTTCGGCGGGATCGCAGCGGCGCAGACGCTGATTGCTGAGCTCCATCAGGCATATCCCCGCCGCCCGGCGCTGTGGGACGAGATGGAGCGGGTGGAGCGCAGAATCAGGGAAAAGCAAGAGGCATGATGGCGCGGACTTATGTCTCTTCCGGATGATCCAGCCGGGCATTTTCTCTCGCGTAGAGCGCACCAATGAGAAGGCGTCCGGTCTGGTTCTTCTTTTTTCCGTTGTACTCGATCACCATCGTCTCCGCATAGCCCATGGAGCCTGGACGCCGGTCCTTTGCCATCCGGGTGAGCTGTTTGATGGACAGATTCCCCACCCGGTTTATAAAGAGCTCCTCGCTGAGGGCGTCCCCATAGGCCACCACCAGCTTTGCGACGGCGTTGAAGATGTTGGCGGTAAAGGAGTTGATGTCCCCCTCCCAGGTGCCGACGATCAGCCGCAAGACCCGCTCCAGCACCGGGTACCCATATTTTTGGCAGATGGCTTCCACCGTTGAAATGGCGCAGATCACGCCGGGACGCCGCTTGGGGCCCACCGTCAGCTGATAGGAGCGGAGCAGGCTGTGGACCATCATCTGGGTGTGATTTTCGGCCTCGATATTGGCGTTGAAGATCTCAAAGGGCTGTAATTTTTTGACAAACCGCATCTGATTGGCAAAAATGTCTGCCTCGTGCTCGTAGCTCAGGTCGTCGTAGATCATGCACCAGACAGGGGTGTCCCGGGAGCCGGAGACCGCCGCTACGATCTCGATGGTGTGCTGTCCGTTGAAGACGTAATTCACACCGCCGCGCCGGCTGACCTTGACCGGATTGATCTGGTAGATATCGAACTCCGCGGCGGCCTTGGCGACGTGTGCCGACGAGAGACTGCGTTGATAGTCCTGGTTGGAGACCAGGTTCTTGATGGGGATCTGCTCAAAGCAGACGTTGGGAACAAAGTCACGAAAGTCCATCAGGATCCTCCTCAATTACAGAAAGTATAGAAGCGATCTCGTTTTGCAGTTCCTCCAGAGCTGCCGCGAGACGGACTTTTGCGGCGGGAGACACCGCGGGCATATCCGCCCGTTCACGGACCCGTCGGATGGAGCCTGCCCACGACGGGGCTGTCAGAGCAAGTCCTGTGAGTGTTGCGTCCGGGTCGTAGGCGGGCATATCCTTCACAGAAGCGGATCGTTTTTCTATGTGCATTTTTGCCGTCTCTACGGCTTTTTGGATCGGCTGCGCGCATTTGCCGGACAGTACTTGGGATAGCAGCCCGGGGTGCACCGCGTCCATCTGACGCAGTGCTTTTGCGTACCTCCCGTACCTCTGGACGCTCGCCGGAGCCACGCCGGCGCGGGCCGCAATGCGGCGCTCGGTCTCCTTTGATTTGGGGTGGCCGTATTTTTCCCTGTTGAGGGCTTTCTCCGCCTCAAGCCATATTCCCATCAAACATCGCCTGGTCTGTTCCGTGAGGCCGGTTCGTTCCAGCTGTCCGGCGCAGAGCCATGCGGTCACGGCCTCCCGGCACTTGAAAGCCGTCTCCGCCACGGGGATTTCGATGTGATGCCGGGCGCATATCTCATATCGCTCATACTCTTCGAGGATACAGCCGCGCCAGGTCAGGAGCGGCTCGCGGCACCGGCCCGCGCGCACGTCGGCCTCCAGTTGTGCATACTGCGCTCTGGAGAGAGGGACGACCAGGCTCTGGAGTTCCCTGTCGATCTTGAGCTCCCGTAAGCTTCGTTTATCCATGTGAATCTTCTCCCTCCTGCGCATTTTCCGTAACGGTAAAAATGGCGTGGCCGTCAAAGGTACGCACCCCCAGGAAGCGGCGGTGTTCCGGCTCCGGGAGGCCGAAGGAATCCCGCCAGTTCTCCGGAAAGACCGGCGCGGAGGGGCCTGCGCCCTGGGGAAACGCCTCCGCCGCCGTCAGGTCAAACACGAGCAGTGCCCCGCCGTTAGCCCGGACCAGCCTACCCAGGACCCTGTAGCGGCAGTCCGGGCTCCAGCCCATCATGCTTGCCACCTTCGCAAAGAAGAGCCTGCAAGCCGTCTGCCGGGGCCGACGTTTTCCGCCGGAGACGCCGCACCACGGCCAGACATCCCGCATCCCCTCCTGACCGGGGCGCAGGGCAAGGACCCGCGCCTCCTGGTCGATGAGCACCTGCACGCCCATCGCACCCTCAAACTTTGTAAGACAGACCGCGTTGACATGGATGCGACAGCGGCTGAAGGTCAGCATGGGCTCTCTGGTGTGGGAGAAGAACTCCTGCCGGACCACCTGAAAGCTGTTGGGCGCACTGCTGTCAGATGTCCACTGTGTGATCTGTCGCTCATCCATCCGCCGCCTCCTTTGGCTGAAGCTCCCGCAATTCCTGCCGGATGTACCGCCGCAACTCCTCTCTGCCGGTCACCTGGAGTTTTTCTCCAGTTTCAACAGGCTCTCCCCCGCAGGCCAGCCCCTCCGGACAGCGCAGGCTTTCTGACTGGTGCGCGTAAAACGGTCTGCCAAAGGCGGCTGTCCAGGATTCCGGGACTGCCCGGACATAGCGCCCGGCGGAAAAGAGCGGCTGGGACCCGCCGGACAGCATCTGCACAGGGAGGCGGACCTCCGCGTCTTCCGCGCGGAAAACACATACAGTTTCGTGCCCGTTTTTCCAGAGAGAACCGGAAATGCGGTACTGATAGGCGCTGTTCCATCCGAAAAGCTGGAAGACCGTGCTTAGAAACGCTGTTGCGGCGACTGTCCTTGGACGGCGGACCTCCCGCTGGACCGTCGAGACCCGCACCGCACAGCGGTCCTTTTCACCCGCGGGCCGCACGGCAAAGCGTTTGCGGACCGGGTCGATCAGCAGGGCCGCATACTCCTGCCCGCCCAGAGCGCGGACACATGCCGCGTTAAAATGGACCTGCCGGCCTCCAAAGCGCACGGCCGGCAGATGGGCGGGCCGCAGGAATTCCCCTCTGGTGACTTCAAATCCCCGCAGGTCGAAGTCCCCGGCATTCGCCTCGATCTGTGACGCAGGCGTTTCGTTCCAGGGCGCGGCTTGGGAGGCGGACAGGTAATCTCCCGGGCCAAACCCCGCCCAACGCGGGTGGATGACGGCAAAGCCGCGCAGAGAGCCCTCCTTGATGACGCGGAGCACGGGGAGGACCTGCCGGGCCCCGTATCGCGCGTTGTCCAGTATCTTCTGGACGGCGGCATAGTCATCCCGGGAAACGATGGCCTCGTGATGATTTTTATACCAGCTCCGGGGCCTCTGACCCCGGTTCTTTTTTGCGAGATGGTCGCGGTAGTTGGGGGTGTAGGTCTTTCTGGTGAGCACGTCGCCGCAGTGACGCTCGTTGCGCAGAATGCCGGCGACGCCGCTGGCGGTCCACTTGACGTTCCCGAGGTAGGACTTGCGCCCCAAGGAATTGAAAGTGTCCGCAATTTCCTGCGTGGAATAGCCGTAGAGGCACATATAAAACGCCAGTTTTACGGTGGGAGCCTCTTTGGGGTTGACGGTCAGGTTCCCTTCGCTGTCGTGGGTGTAGCCCAGCAGCTTCGGCGTCAGCGGGATGCCGTGGTCCAGGCGCATCCGCAGGGACGCCTCCATGCTGCGGCTGCGGATATGGGACTCCTTCTCCGCCATATGCGCAAGGAATGTGAGTGCCTCGTTCGAGGTCTCATCCAGGGAGAAAATCTGCTCCGATTCAAAGAACACGCACACCGGCGGGTCCAGCCCGGCCAGGTCCTGAACAATCTGGATACATAAGATCAGGTTCCGGGCAAAGCGGGAGACATTTTTCGTGATAATGAGGTCGATTTTTCCCGCCTTACAGTCAGCTATCATCCGGTTGAAGGCGTCCCTATGCCTGAGCGAGGTGCCGGAAACGCCGGAGTCAGCGTAGATCTGGACCAGCTCCCAGTTGGGGCGGCAGGTGACAAATTTTTTGTAGTACTCCTTTTGCAGCTCAAAGGAGCTGACCTGACTGATACTTCCGGTTGAAACACGGGCGTAGACGGCCACGCGCTGGTGGAGGTCGCTGCTGTGAAAATCGACGGGCTTTTTTTCCGGGAAGTACGTATAGTTGGCCTCGTCCACCGTAACGTGGAGGTGTCTGCGGACGCGGAGCTTGGCCCGCTCTTCCTCTTCGCGCCGCTTTCCGCCCGTCACTGCCGCTCCTCCGGCAGAACCTGCCGGTCGGGCGGCGGCTGGAACAGACCATCCGCCGGGTCCGCCGTGTAGTAGGACGCCAGGGTGAAAATGTCCTCGGAGATGAAATAGATCCCCACTGGATGCTCCTGCCGGGCGAGAAGCTTCGCGCAGAAGGTCATCTCAAGGGGCCTCCTGGAGACATTGGAGATCTTCTGCGTGAGGATCAGGTCCACCTTCCCGGCAGAACAGTCCTCCAGCAGGCGGCACCAGGCGGGCGCGGACGCCATGCTGGGCGCCGCAGCGCCCTCATCGACATAAAAGTCCACCAGCTCCCAGTTGGGACAGAGGGCGACAGTATCCTCGAACTGCTTTTTGTGGTAGGCGAGATAGCCGCTGTGGCGCGTCTGGTTGAAGTAGCGGATATAGACGCCGATCCGATACCGTCTTGCGGGGTCGGGGCGCTCGCGGGGAATGCTCTGGAGCCACGTCCTGTGGGCGGTTATCCGCTCCTGCAAAGTGGATTGACCTGTAGGCGCGGGCAGCATGGACGGCTGCTGAGCCAGGCCGTTCATCCTGTCAAAAATATCCGTTGATTCCATACATATCCTCCTGTAAAAGAATAGCGCTATTATACCTCCGGTTACAGGGGAAAGCGATGAACCACAGGTCATGATCCTGACCTGTGGTTCATATTTCCCGCTTTTTTCAACTTGTCGCCGCTGAATGGCCGGTACCGATACAATGCTTTGCAAATTTTTCAGGAGGTTTTTGTATGGGTATCAATTATGCGGCAGTTGGAGCAAAGATCAGGGGGTTCAGGCGGAGAAACGGGCTCTCACAGGCGGAGTTGTCTGAGCTGGTGGGATGCTGTCCGGCCTACATCAGCCATATCGAGCGGGGAAAAAAGATCATGAGCATGGAGACTCTGGTCAGTCTGGCAAATGCGCTCCAGGTTTCCACGGACGAGCTCCTGGCGGACAGCCTGGAGTATCCCCCCGCAGCCTTTCACCACGCTTTCGCCCCTGTCGTCGCTGATTGCAGCGCGTATGAGAGGCAGTTCCTGCTGCGTGTCATTTCGGAGATCAAACGAGCCCTGCGTGAGGGAACGGCAGGTTGACAGGGGCTGTCATTCAGTCTATAATTCGACATAGATCATATGGATAAGGAGCCCGCTGTGTCATGACAAAGACATACAACAAGCTGGTCCGCGACCGCATCCCGGAGATCATTGCATCAGACGGGAAGACCTGCACGGTGGAGGTCCTCTCCGACAGCCGCTATGCGGACTTTGCTCTGGAGAGCAATGGCCGCCGGGTGGCCATAGAGATCGACGACGAGGCGTCCCACCACAAGGGCCTTGTTGCGTCCGGCAAGTTCTATGACGACCTGCTCAAGCAGAACAGCATGGTCTATCTGGGCTGGGATGTGTACCGGTGGGCGGTGCGGCAGATGCAGCTCCAGCCGGAGCTGGTGAAGGACGAGCTCCGGGTCTTTCTGGGGAACCGGCCCCGGCTGCGGGAGATCGAGGACTATCTGCCGCCCCAGCGGGGCAGAGCACTGGACGGCGGCTCCCTGGAGCTGAAAAAGCACCAGCGGGAGGCGTTGGAGGCTTTGCGGGCCATGCGGGAGCGCCGGGAAACCATCGCCCTGCTCTGCCACGCCACGGGCACAGGCAAAACAGTAACAGCGGTCCTGGACGCAAAGCGCTGCGGAGGCAGGACCCTCTTTTTGGCCCACACCCAGGAGCTGGTAGACCAGGCGGCGGAGACCTTCCGGGCGCTGTGGCCGGAGGCGGCGGCGGGGCGCTTCATGGAGGGCGTGAAGGAGCCGGAGGCCCATGTGGTCTGCGGCAGTGTGCAGAGCGTGGCGCTGCATCTGGAGGCTTTCAAGGATGACGCGTTTGATTACCTTATCATAGACGAGGCCCATCACGCGGCGGCGGATACCTATCAGAAGGTATTGGCTTTCTTCAGGCCCCGGTTTACGCTGGGGCTGACCGCTACGCCGGAGCGCTCGGACGGCAGGAGCATCTTGGAAATCTTCAGAAATACCGCCCACAAGCTGGACATCCAGACCGCCGTAGAGCTGGGGGAGCTGACGCCGGTGCGGTGCATCCGCATCCGGACGAACATCGACTTGACCAAGGTGCGGTTCAACAGCGTCCGCTACAACATCCGGGACCTGGAGACAAAAATCTATGTGCCCGAGCGCAACCGCCTGATCGTGGACACATGGCTCCGGTATGCCCGGGGACGGCGGACTGTGGTGTTCTGCGCCTCTGTCTGGCACGCGAAGGAGATTGCGGCCCTTTTTCAGGAGGCCGGAGTGCCCGCTGCCGCGGCGGCGGGGGATATGAAGCGTGCTGAGCGTGAAAGGTTTCAGGAGAAATTTGTTTCCAGGGAGCTCCAGGTCCTCTGCGCCTGCGATTTGTTGAATGAGGGCTGGGACTGTCCGGAGATCGAGGTGTTGTTCATGGTCCGGCCCACCATGTCCCGGGTGCTCTACACCCAGCAGCTCGGCCGGGGGATGCGGCTGTACGAGGGCAAGGAGAGCCTGATGGTCTTCGACTTTGTGGACAACGCAAGCCAGTACAATATGCCCATGTCCCTCCACCGGCTGTTCAAGCTGAGGAATTACCGCCCCGGGGAGCTGGTCCTGTCCCCCCAGGACCGGCGCGCCGCCGAGGCGGAGCTGTATGCCCGCTGGGAGAAGCCAGTAGCCCTCCTGGACTGGCCGGTGGACGCCACGGACTATGAGCTGGTGGATGTCTTCAACTGGCAGGACGAGGCGGAAGGGATGGTCTCCCAGATGGAGTTTGTCCGCCGGGTCAATGTGCAGGCAGAGACCATCGAGCGGTACGTCCGGGAGGGAAAGCTGGTCCCCGACCTGACTGTGCCCATGAGTGAGCACCGGACCTTCAAATACTTTAAGGAGGAATCGCTGGAGCGGTATGCCCGGCAGTACGGCTGGACGCTGATAGACGACTCCAACCGCAAGGACCTGTTCCTGGATATGGTCCGGAAAATGGATATGAGCTACTCCTACAAGCCGGTCCTGCTCAAGGCGGTTCTGCGGTACGCCGACGAAAAGGGGCGCGTCAGGCTGGAGGACATTGCGGACTATTTCCGTACCTACTACGAGGCCCGGCGGACCGCAGGACTGGTGGTGGAGAAAGCAAACAGCATCTTTGCCAAGGGGAACTACACCAGCAGCGAGGCCCAGCGGAACATCCTGACCAACCCCTTCAAGCGATTCGAGGATATGCAGATGCTCCGGCACACCAGGACCCTGGGGATCATCCAGGTGGATGAGGCGGTGTGGAAGCGGCTGGGGGAGGATGAAAAGGCGGAGATTCAGCAGATCTGTGAGGAGAAGCTGGAGAGGTATTATCAGCGGCTGGGGAAGGACATTTTACGATAACGGGCAGTGCGGAATGATGCCTGCTTCTGACAAAGGATAGGGCACAGCGATTATTTCCGACAAAATTTAGCTTGGGCATTGCAAAACAGGATATTTTATCCAAACAAATGGTAAATCTCAGCCAACATATGCATTTTAAAGCTCTCAGGACTCCCTCAACCACCCCTCAAACTCCCCCAAGGAGATTTTCCCGCTGTCGCACTCCGCCTTTTTCTCCCGCGCCTTCTCGCTCCAGGCATAGAACTCCTCCGCAGTGACCCTGCCCGCCTTGATCCAGGCAAAGCGCCGCTTGTACTCTCTGCGGTAAGCCTTGAAGATATCATCATCTGCCCGATTCTTCGTCCACTGGACGATCGAACCAACATCTTTGCACGTCCGTCCTTTGGCGTCAATGGGCCTCTCGCAATACTCGGCAGTGCTCCGCCGGGCGATGGCAAAATAGCGGCCGCAGTTTTTACAGACCCGCATCCGCTGTTCCCGCTTGATAGCTTCTCTCAGGGAGTACTCGATCAAGTCATAAACATCTCTGGGATACAATACCTCTCCGAAGGTATCATGGCCTGTAGCCTCAAAGTGCAGAGGAAGAGAAGCGGCAAATTCAAAGGTGCGCCTGGCGTAATCCTCATTGCGGAGAAATCGCGTCATCCGCTTCTGGACAGGATCAGTACCGGTATCAATATCCAGAACCCGCTCAAAAATACCTTTGATCTGCCGCTGCATCTCATGAACTGTTGATGGGATATGCGTGAGCTTCTTGATAGGGAGCAGGTCAAACAAGTCACCCGCCTTAGGCGTACCGACCAAGCTCAGCCGATATTTCCAATCCAAGCGCGTCTGTTGAAAAAAGATGTGGACCTGGGCAAGTTCATCCAGCAAGCCGCTCAGCCGGACCTGATAGCTGTAATCATCCTCCCGATAAATTTCCCGGATTACCCGCTCCATATCTTTGAACAAGGGTTCATACTTCCAGATATCAAGGTACAGCAACTCTAAAAGACTTTCCAGAAATGGGAAGTCTTTTTCTTTGACCACATTTGTTTGCTCGAAAGGTGCGTATCGCTCCCCATATACAAAATACTCTCTCCCGCCAAGGATGTAGGTCTTGAAAATATAGTCTGGCATAGTTTACTCCTCCTGTAATAGACCAACCTTTATTTTTTAATAAATTTAGACTTGACAGCGGTGCACAAGCATGTTACACTCAGTTTACGATTAGACTGTTTGTTAAAGCAGTTTGATGCTAGTCTATCAGAAACAGACAACAAAGTCAATCGAATATTTTTCCGGAGGTGAAAGATGCAAAAACTGAATACCATCGACGCGGACACCCTGCTATCCACACCACTGCCCGCCACAAGGTTCATTGTGAACAGCCTTCTGCCGGAGGGGCTGCATCTTCTGGCGGGCGCACCCAAGACCGGCAAATCCTGGCTGGCGCTCTGGATCTGCCTTTGCGTATCGAAGGGAGAACCCATGTGGGAGCTGCCAACAGCGCAGGGAACGGTCCTGTACCTCTGCCTGGAGGACAGCTATGCCCGCATTCAAAATCGCCTGTTCCAGATCACGGACGACGCGCCGGGCGCCCTGCATTTTGCCAATCTGTCCGGCAGGATCGGCGGCGGACTGGAGGAGCAGATCGAACACTTCCTCGAAGAACACCCGGACACCATCCTCGTTGTCATCGACACATTGCAGAAGATCCGCGATATCCTTCCGGAGGCCAACTCCTATGCAGGCGACTACCGGGAGCTCTCCCTGTTGAAGGAACTGGCAGACCGGCACCACATCGCGGTCCTTCTGATCCACCACCTGCGGAAGATGAACGACAACGATCCGATGAATATGATCTCCGGGACGACCGCCCTGAGCGGCGTGACAGATTCCAACTTCGTCCTGAAGCGGAAGGACCGGGGCAGTCCCAGCGCGGAACTGCACTGCACGGGCCGGGACATCGAGTCCCGCACACTGGAACTGTGCTTCCGGCAGGAGACGCACACCTGGGAGCTGACCGGACCGCTGGAGGGAGAAAATATTTCCACAGATCCGGAGCTTATTTTTCTCTCTGGCTTTCTCCATGAACTGCACTCTTTTAACGGGACCGCTACGGAGTTGAGTACATTGCTGAAACAGAGAACGGGGGATATGATTTCCCCCAGCGTGCTGTCCAGGAGGCTTGCCAGGTATGCGGGAGACCTGGAGAAATCCGGCATCCATGTCTCCAGCAGCCGCACCAGAGAATCCAGACAACTGCATATCGCCTGCTCCTCCTGTGACACCAGTGACGGGAATGACGGGAAAAACTGGGGCTGAAATTCCTGTCACAGCCGTCACAACTGTCACAAAGCCTCCTGTCCGGCCCCGTGAGGCCGTTTGTGCGGGTTCAACCGCCGGTCCAGGGGACAAGCCCCACACCTGGAAAAACCGGCACATTCGGCGCTTGTGGGCCTGCACGAAAACACACCATGCCACCGGAAACCGGACAGGGTACCGTAGACGGGAGAAGACCCACCTTCGGGTGGGGCCAGCATCGCGTTTGTCTGGACATGGGGCGAAGCCCCAGCCCTGCCAACCGCATTTTGCGGGCAGAAGCCCGCACCCACTTTTAAAGGAGAGAGATGAAAAAAGACACCACATTCAGCATCCGGATCGCCTCTGAAGACCTGGCAGTCATCCGGCAAAAAGCAAAGCAGGCCCGTCTGTCCCAGAGCGAGTACGTCACCCGCTGCTGTCTGGGCCGGCAGATCGTAGTGATAGACGGCTTGAAAGAGGTCCTGCAACAGCAGAGGGCTATCGGCAACAACCTGAACCGCCTGACCATCCTGGCCAACATGGGGCGCATCAGCGCCGTGGACCTGGAGCGCACCGCGCAGGAGCTGGCAGACATCAGCGCCGCTCTCCGAAGCATCCAGGAGCAGGGGAGGCGGGGCAGATAGCCATCATCAGTTTCACCAACTACCCCCGGGGGCAGAGCCGCGGCGGCATGGGCGCGGTCATGCGGTACGTCAAGCAGGAGCAGAAGACCCGGTGGGAGGACCAGCAGTTGGTCTGCGGCTATAACTGCCGTCCGGAGAGCGTCTATGACGATTTCCTCCGCACCAAGCTCCTGTACCACAAAGAGGACGGCAGGATGTTTTACCACATGGTCCAGTCTTTCCCGGCGGGAGAGGCGGTCGATCCTCCCACCGCCCACGCCGCCGCACTAAAACTTGCAGAATATTTCCAAGGCCGGGAGGTCCTGGTCTGCACCCACACGGACCGGGCACATATCCACTCCCACTTTATCATTAACAGTGTCAGCCTGGACGACGGCAGGAAGCTCCACATCAGCGAACCGGAGCTGGCCGAACTCCGAGTGCGCAACGACACGATCTGCCAGGAGTTCGGCCTGCCGGTATTCCAGCCGAAGGAGAAGAAAAAGGTGGCGTCCCTCTCCAACGCCGAGTACCACATCGCCGCCAAAGGCGAGAGCTGGAAATTCCGCCTGATGAATCTCATCGACGAGTGTATGCGGTACGCCCGAGACCGGAACGAGTTCATTCTGCTCATGCAGAGCGAGGGGTACAGCGTCCGGTGGCAGGAGGCCCGGAAGAACATCACCTACGCCACCCCCGATGGGAAAAAGTGCCGGGATGACCGCCTGCACGACGAAAAATATTTGAAGGAGAACATGGAACATGAATTCAGGATCAGAGCAGAGCTTATCGCTGGAGGACCTGCGCCAGCGGAACCTGCCGCCGTCCGCACCTCCGCCGGAGCAGCACCCGACCGCAGACGAATGGTACGATCTGCTGGAGGTGCTCAGCGCGCTGTACAGCCTGACAGCGGCGCAGTACGACCTCCTCAAGGTCCAGAGGACGCACCCCCTCCAGGCGCAGATGACCGCGTTGGCAAAGGAGGTCTCCGACACAGGGGAATTGATTCAGAAGAGCCTCCAACAGGCTGGGAAAAAGAGAGAGCGGCGCTTCTCACTCCCGCGTATCCATCTGCCGCGCCCCAGCTGGACTTGGCTGGCGATCCCGGCGGTTCTGGTGGGCTTGGCCGCGCTGTGGTACGGCTCGGCCACCATCTTGAGGGCCTTGGGGATGTAGCCCCGGTCTCCATCGCTCCGGCCCATACGGACCGTAAGGCCCGCCAAAAGGAGCGGGAGAAGAAGATCGCTCAGGGCCACGCCGGGGATGACCACGAGGAATACCAGGGGCCCAACCTCAGGATGTGAATAAAGCCGGGCTCTTTAGAGGAAACTATTGGCAGAGGAAGTGATCGATGATTGGAGCTCAACGTCAGAAACGACAGTAAAATTGTAGAAATTTGGCTCACCAGGGAAGAGAAACAGGACGCGCAGCTGCAAAAGAAACTCAAGCTGGTGTATCAGAGTTTCAATGAGACCGGTTATACGGTCGCCACGTTCCTGTCCGGAGAGCAGGCTCTGGAAGAGATTACCAGCGGCCTGATCTGCTATAACCGCAAACGGATGGCCCAGCTGGAGGTGGAGCAGGAAAAGGAACAAGGCCCTGCAATGGCCATGTAACAAGGCGCTTTTGAAGTGGTCCTCATATTTTTCTTGCCTTTTTCGCTGGAAATCGGTATAATGAAAGCATCAAGACAAGGGGGTATATCTATGGCACTGCCTGCTGAAAAAAAAGAAACTATTTTCACCTATGCGGACTATCTGACTTGGGATGAGGACGAGCGCATCGAGCTGATCGACGGTGAGGCGGTCATGATGGCCCCGCCGTCCACGAGCCACCAGATCATCAGTATGGAGATCTCACGTCAGCTTGCCAATTTCCTGGAGGGCAAAAAATGCCTTGCCATTCCCGCGCCCTTCGCCGTGCGGCTGTTTGAGCGGGAGGGCGATCCCCCCGCCAATGTCCGGACCGTCGTAGAGCCGGATATCTCCGTCATCTGCGACCGGAACAAGCTGGACGCCCACGGCTGTAAAGGCGCGCCGGATATGGTGATCGAGATCCTCTCCCCCTCCAACCGGCGGCACGACAGGTTGGTGAAGCTGGACCTGTACCAGCGGGCAGGGGTGCGGGAGTACTGGATCGTCAGCCCGGAGGCGCAGACGGTGGAAGTGTTCCTGCTGGAGGACGGCCGGTTTATTATTCAAGGGTTTTACGAGAAAAACGACATTGCCAAGGTCCATGCGTTGGAAGGGTGCTTTGTGGAATTGTGCAAGGTGTTCGCTGAATGACAAGACGAGGAGCCCGCAGGAAGGTCTGCGGGCTCCTCTTTTCCAATCCGATGGATTTTCCGGTTGCTTTCTTTCGCTGTCTATGATACAATATTATCTGTGTAAGAATTGAGCTTATAGTCTTGATTGGAGGAAGCGATGGATCAGGAACCGGGTAAGACAGGAAAAATCCTGCTCTACAACAACGGCGGCGAGAAGGAATTTGTCAGCGTGGTATTCCAAGACGAGACGTTCTGGCTGACACAAAAGGCAATGGCAGAGTTATTCGATGTCAAAACACCGGCAATCAGTAAGCATCTGCAAAATATCTATGAAGAGGAAGAGCTTGACCGAGGCGCAACTATTTCCAAAATGAAAACAGTTCAAGATGAAGGCGGGCGCAGTGTCAGGCGCACGATAGATTTTTACAATCCTACCATGGGCCTGACGGCCTGGAAGGGCGCACCGGATGGGAAAATCCTTAAAAGTGACGTGCTGATCGCCAAAAACTACCTGAATGAAAAGGAGCTGTCCCGCCTGAACCGGCTGGTCACCATGTTCATCGACTACGCCGAGCTGATGGCGGAGGACGAACAGCTCATGAGCATGAAGGACTGGTTAGCCGAGACCGATCGGTTCCTAACAAACAACCGCCGCAAAGTACTGGGGGATAAGGGGCGCATCTCCCGCGACGAGGCTGTGAAAAAAGTCAGCGATATTTACGCGGATTTTCGCAAAAAGCAAGATAAGGACTACATCTCAGAATTTGACCGTCAGACAGCGAAATATCTAAGGGGTGAAGCAGATGATTGAAAAATTTAACATCGCCGGTTACTGCCGCATCTCCGTGGACGAAGAGCTGGACCGGGACAACACCTCCATCGAAAACCAGAAGGCCATCCTCTCGGACTTCGTCAAGCGCCGTTTCCCGGACAGCACCCTGACTTTCTACGAGGACCGGGACCGCTCCGGCTACACCTTCGAGCAGCGGGAGGGCTACCAGGCCATGCGCCGGGAGCTGATGGGCCATGCGAAGGACATCCTCATCGTCAAGGACTTCTCCCGCTTCTCCCGGCGCAACAGCCGGGGGCTGGTGGAGCTGGAGGACCTGCGTGACGCGGGGGTCCGGATCATCTCCATCGGGGACAACATCGACTTTCCCAACGACGACGACTGGCTGAAGATCCAGTTCCAGTTCCTCATCAACGAGATGCCCGTCACCGACACCAGCAAGAAGGTCCGGTCCGTCATCAAGCGCCGCCAGCAGGACGGCAAGTGGATCTGCGCCGCCCCCTACGGCTATATCGTCAACAAGCGTCAGGAGTTCGAGGTAGTCCCTGCCGAGGCGGAGATCGTCCGGCGCATTTTCCAGCTCTATATCGACGGCTGGGGCTACAAAAAGATCGCCAACCAGCTCACCGACGAGGCCATCCCCACCCCCCGCATGGCGGAGCAGGAGCGCAAGCTGGCCGCCGGGGACGAGTACCGCCGCACGGTCAAGCCGGCCTGGGCCATCGTCACCGTCCAGGGCATCCTGGACAACGACTTCTATATCGGCACCCTCCGTCAGGGCAAGTACACCCGCAAAAAGATCAACGGCAAAGATATCCGCCGGGACGAGCTGGATCACATCGTTATCGAGCACCACCACCAGGAGATCATCGACTACCGCACCTTCGCCGCCGCCCGGGCCCTGCGGGAGAGCCGCTCCACCGCTCACTACCGGGGGCAGAAGAAATACGACAACACCTACTCCGGCTTCCTGGAGTGCGGCGACTGCGGCAGTCCCATGTTCTCTATGAGCCGGAAGGGCAGGCCGGAGGCCTACCGCTGCGGCGAGTACCACCGCCGGGGGGTGAAGGGCTGCACCAGCCACCACATCCGGGCGGACAAGCTGGACGAGATG
>OFGA01000812.1_pt1 | contig 23685 bp, 24 predicted proteins | sample 1521471 | NCBI WGS metagenome assembly OFGA01 (sample SAMEA3504086, study PRJEB24116) | mouse gut metagenome | biome: mouse gut; feature: mouse-associated habitat; material: faeces | place: Denmark | collected 2011 | reverse complement strand
TTTCTCGATACAGCGGCACGCCGGATCAGGGAAATGAGGGCGCAGAGAGGGATGACCCGCAGGGAGCTGGCGAAGAAATGCGGCGTCAGTTTGTTCAAAATGGCTCGTATGGAATGCAATCTGGCAAAAATTGACATACATACCTGCGAGAGATTGGGAAAAGCATTGGATGTTTCATGGCTTTACCTTGTGGGGCTTGTAGATGAGAAAAAACCGGTTTCCTATGACACAAATATGTTTTTGAAAGAACTGGAAATCCATTTTAAGGATTAGCCAAGGAGGATTTTTGTATGCCATAAGTTTCCTTGTTTTTTGTCAATTTTCGTCAAATAGCACAAAAAGACAATAAAATAATTGTCAGTCCCCGATTTTCATCAGTATATCAATGACCTTTATATTGGTATTCTATTTTTATGTTTCAATAGGGCTCAATGTATTGTAAAATGAAAAGCAGCATTATCATTCAGCTGTCTTGCAAGCTAGGAAATCGCTTCAGATAAAGATAAAAATCCGTAAAAATAAACCATATAGACGATAAAGGCAGACTGCAAAATTTTGCACTCTGCCTTTTTATTTTTGTCGAAAACTACAAATACAATTTTTGTAAATCTAATTTATTGACATTTTAAGTCAAAAATGCTAAGATAAATAAAACTACAAATCATTGCAGTATAGTATTACAGAAAGGGGGTGGTAGTATGAAAGAAAAAAAGGTTACAGATGTTGAGTATACGGTACTGGAACTGCTTTGGAAATCAGAGGAAGCATTGTCCGTAGCACAGGTTGTAGAGCTTATGGAATACGAGAATGGCGTAAAATGGGCATATACGACCGGCGGAACCGTCCTGCGGCGCATGGAGAAGAAGGGGTATGTGCATTCTACGAAAAGAGGCGCTACATTTTTCTATACAGCGGTGCTTCAAAAGCATGAGGTACTGCAAAAAAAGGAAATCGTGCAGCAAGCGGGGGTGGAAAAGGCGGCAAATGTAATTGAGAACTGTTTTCAGGGTTCGTTCAGCAAGTTTTTAGCGGCTTTTTCCCGCGACAGGAAACTGACTCAAGAGGAATTTGACGAGCTTAAGGAATGGGTGAAACAGCACGATGATGATTATTAACAGGATTTTTATAACAGTATTCTTGCTGTCCATCGCAGGGACGATTGTAGGAAGTACTTTTTTGGCGATGCAAAGTTTTTTATATAAGCATACATCGGCAGAATTTATGGTTAAAATCAACAAGATTGTATTTTTTGCGTTTGTGATCCCATTTTTTTATATATGGGGACTGGTGGATCGCACAAACGAATATTTAACGCAAAATGATGTTTTGGTGATTGTGGAACAGGGAACGCTGAAAAAGGCGGTATATTCCTTGAAAGAAACGATTGGCTTTGCGGATAAAATATCGTTGTTCTGGCTGGTCGGGCTGGGGATTTACCTCCTGATTTATGTTGTCAACTATGCTGTGTTTGTGAATCGAATCCGAAAGCAGACATGGGAAATAGAAACCGGCATTTGGAGGGAACAGTTCCATACACTGTGCTGGAGTAACGGGCTTCAGGAGGAACGAATCAGGCTTGCGGCATCATCAGGACAGCAGCAGGTGTGTACCGTTGGTGTGTTTCATAAAACAATACTGGTGCCGGAATACCTGCTGGAAAAGCTGAATGAATCGGAAACAGGTATCATTTTGAGGCATGAGCTGACGCATGTCCGCAAGAATGACGTCCCGCTGAAAATAGGGATGTTTATGCTTTGCAGCCTGAATTGGTTCAACCCGCTTGTCTATTATCTGAATGAAGTTCTGGCAGAGTGGATTGAACTTAGCTGCGACGAGGAGATGCTTGCGTTTGCCGATTCCTCCTATAAGCATGAGTATGTGAATGCACTGATAAAGGTTATGGAGGAACAGCGTGAACAGGACGAATTGAGCGGACATAAATCCGCTGCGTATTTTCAAGATGGCAAAAGTTTAAAATGTATCAAGAGGAGGCTGAATGGGATCATGAAAAAGAAAAATGTAAAAAAGGCGGCTCAGGTATTGGCTCTTTCCAGCATATGCTGTGCGACGGTGTGCGGAACAGCGCTTGCGAGGGATCTGGAGTATCCGGTAAACGAGATCCTTTCTAACCATGCGGCTGTTTTTGAGGAAGAAACTTTCTTTATGGCTGACAAACTGGAAGATAATACCGGTTATAATTTTGTCAGCTTTAACAGCGACGCCATGGAAACAGTTTCTGTATTGAGTGATGATGCAGAGTATGAGGTTGTATATGAAGATGGAACAAGGAAAGCATTTGCAGAACAAGCGGATCAGGAAAGAGCCCATACGCACAAATATGTCGATACAAATGTAAAAAAGCACGTAAAGAAGAGTGATGGCTCCTGCGTTGTTACTACATATGCGGCGACTGAATGTACAGTATGCGGCAAAATGACCATTGGCAAGATGCTTTCTACAGACACGTTTAATCCTTGCCGCCACTGAATATACAGGAATTATCTGTAACTTATATTGAACATTGATTGCTTCAAAACAGCAGGTAAATACGTCAAAAATGACGATATTTATAAATTCTAAAGAAAGGGTGTGGTTTTATGAAGAAAACGGAATTTACAGAAACGGGGGTGAAAGAATATCCTGAATGAAAATGCAGAGAACGTGCGGCCAACACAAAAATCTGATTCAAACAGGATATGGTGAAAGTATATCATATTTTTGACAAATTGAACATAGTATTTTTATTGTGCTAATTTCCACTTTATGATTGAAAGGAGAAGATATGTATGTATAAAAAATTAGTAGCGTTGTTTATGGCTATGATTATGACATTTGGTGCCTCATTGACTGCATTTGCAAATACTGTAAGCGATGAAGAAGGTATCTGGGTTTTGATGAATTCAGATCCTGTGGAAATCGAAATTGATGGAGAAAAAGTCAAAATTCCTGCGAGAGAATATAAATATGTAGATCCAAATGGAACTGAACCAACGGGAATGTATCCAGAATATGAAGTCGGAGAAAAGAAACTCCTTCAATTTGCACTTACAAATCAGCAAATGGGACTGCCTAGTACTATTGCCGGAACGGTTACACTTACAAAAGCAATTAAGAAAAATGCAACTAAGTTGTTGGAAGAGTTGATTACAAAAAAAATGGGAGCAAACTTTATACCAGGATTGGCAATTGCATCTACACTTTTGGGTATCATAGCTTGGGTAAATGCAGAGGCCGGATATGATGGTTTCATTTTCTCTGTTCACACAGAATACTCAAGTATATTTTTGCATAAAGAAGGGTATTATGTTTATGGATGGGATATTACTAAAGCAGGCATGAAGCCAGCAACTAAGAAACAAATTGACGCAATAAAATAAAAGTATAGTAAATTGCACAAAATGAAAAAGCCATAAAATTAAGATTTAGTTTACAAGGCTATTGTTAAGTGAATTCATAGCATTCCACTGAGCAATAGCTTGTAAACTATAGCAGAGAATCTAGTCAATTAGCAGAACGAGAAATTTTAATACGCAAGAATGGTGATATATCATGAAAAATAAATTCCTAATAATAGTTACGTTATGTGGCTTCGTTATGGCATTTCCTCTTGTTGCTTCGGGTGCTATTGATATTATTGATAAAAGCCAATATTATTTCTTAGAAGCAGATGAAGTCACCTTAAAAAATAATGATAATGAGTTCCTCTTTTTCTCTTATAAAGAAGGTGGGAATATAAAAACATTTTCTTATATGTTATTAGGTGGAACTAAAGTTATTTTTGACGAAAATATAAATGAGCCAAAGGACATTGTACTTAGGAAAAATGGGTTTTTAGGGAAAGCAAAAATAATAATTATTGACAAAGAAAATAACGAGGTTTTATTGGAAACAGATAAAGAAGAAATTCAAATAACTTTGGAAAATAGCAAATTCTCAATTATTGTTGTTGGCGATTACTATTGTGGAGATATACAATTAGAAATTCAATGAGAAGTACATTTTTCTCATTTATTTAGTGGAACAGATCTGTGGCGAAATATCAAATTAACAGTGTAATCATTGTTTTTAAGCATTCCAAAGTATACATACCGAAGAAGTGTCATGATATACTAATGCGTATATTCAAGATATAACTACTTAGGCCCTACTCCGCAACCTCAGCAAACAAGCAAATACAAGCAAGGAGAAAAACAAGGCAAGAGTCAGTCTCAGCGATCTGGTGAGATTGAGGAGCAGCAGGGCAACGCCAATCACACAGAATGCGGTTTCCGGCAGATGCGCCATGACTCGGCTCAGGCCATAAGCAGTCTTGACCGTCCCGAACGTACCCTCTACGATGTTGCGGTCGCAGCAGCCCTGATATTCCTGTTTCTTTGCATGGCGGGACAGTGCCGGATTCTGGGGTGGCTTGCCCAGGGCTGGCTTGCGAAAATAGAATTTTATTAGTTCCCAATCCCCCTGTTATTTTTCAAACATTATAAGTACATGGTTATTACAATACAAAAGAGGTATGGACTTTAAGGGAAAAATAATAATGAATTTATCATTTAATCTGGCAATATGCAATTATTCGAAAGAGGAAATATCGTCGGGATAAGTAGTTGAAAAGATTCATAATCCATATCCCGCCCGGAATAAAGTTTGAACGAAAATACTTTATACTCATAGAATTACAAAAGAATATCTGCAAGTATATTTTAGATGTGCCGTTTTTTATGGCACGTCTTTTTTTATATTCCAAAAGATGCAGGGCACCGCCTCTGATCCAAATTTGTTGGTTTTGAAACTACAAATTTGGATTGGAGGATTTTATGGATACTGAGGATAAAAAATATTATATCCGTTTGAAATCGGAGAGAATAGAGGTAACAAAGGAGGTCTATGAAGCCTATTACTCAATGCAGAGGAAGGCAGCCTATCAAACAGAACGGGATTACAGGCATGGTCTTTTGTATTATGATGCATGGGATTCGGAAAGAACAAACGGTGCAGAGTATATTCCAGATGTAAATTTTGATACTGAAAACGAAGCATTGAAAAGGCTTGATAGGGAAGATTTTTGGAAATACATAGATAGGATTGATAATAAATATCACATATGCCGCCTTATTGCTATGGGCAAAACAGAGCAGGAGATTTCTGAAATAATTGGGATATCTCAACAGGCTGTAAGCAAAGCAAAACGCCGGCTTTTTGCAAAACTAAAAAAGATTTTTGAAAAAAATTAAAATTTTTTTCAAAAGAGGTTGTAAAAACCCCTCTCTTTTTGGATTAAAAGTGAGGGGTTATTTTATTTCCCTTTTTGAACCTTGAAAATTTCATATCCAGCAATCAGGATACTTTACTCTGTACAGCCGGAAACGGAAAGCAGAGCCGGCAGTGCGCCATGAGGATCGCCGCAGCGGGGAATATAAAATCACTTTTTGGAATGTCCCGGCAGGCTGCAGCAGGATCGGAGCGGGAAAACTGTCGGCTGTGCGTCTTGGCAGGACGCATTGCGATGACCTGTGCAGAGCCATAATGATACGCCCGCCGAGTCCCAGACATCGCAAGGACGGCGGCCCGCACGAAGGGGGAGGTGAGATGCCTGTGAGCGCAGCCATACGCTGTCCTGATTGCTGCCCATTGCCGGGGAAGTAGTGCCGAATACGGCAGAATTGTGGAGACAGGGCGTTCCTGTTTTGGATACGCCCTCCCCCGCTTTTATGGTTTTCCCGTTCTATTTTCCGAATGGAAGGAGAAAGCCATAAAACAAATATAAATACAAAAAAATAAAAATGGGAGGAACTTTATATGACAGACGCACAGGTAAGGAACGAAATCAATTACAGAAGATCAGTGTCAGTGCTGAAAAGGCTGCTGCAATTTGGTCTAATTACAGAGGAACAGGCAAAACAGATTGATATGCTGAACCGGAAATCTTTCCCACCGCTTTTGGAACAGTTATACGATTAACCGCTGGATGTGTGCAAAAATTTATGGTATCGTCCGTACTGAAGGAGGGAAAAGCATGGGAGAGAAAAAGATTGAAATCCTGCCCGCAAACAGGGAAACGGCGCAACAAAGCAGAATGCTCCGGGCGGCGGCATACTGCCGTGTCAGCACAAGCATGGAGGAACAGAAAAGTTCCTATGAAAGCCAGCTGCGGTATTACGAAGCATATATCGGCAGGAAACCGGACTGGACGCTTGCGGGGATCTACTCCGACAGGGGCATCAGCGGCACGCAGATGAAGAACAGGGCTGGATTCCAGAAAATGCTCACGGACTGCGGAAAAGGCAGGATCGACGTCATCGTCACAAAATCCATCTCGCGGTTTTCAAGAAATACGGTAGAATTTATCAGCGTAGTCAGATGGCTGAAAAGCCTTGGCATAGCGGTGTTTTTTGAGAAGGAATGCATCAGCACGCTGAGTGCAAAAGGTGAAATGATGCTGACGCTTCTCAGTTCCATCGCCCAGTCTGAAGCGGAAGCGGTGTCCTCCAACCTGAAATGGAGCATCCAGCGGCGTTTCCAGAACGGGGCATTCCGGCAGTTTACTGCACTGGGATATGATTATGATGAAGCGGGAGAGTTAGCCGTCAACGAAACCGAAGCAGAAACCGTCAGGCTGATATTCAGAAGCTACCTTAGTGGCATGGGAACCAGTGCAATTGCCGGACTGCTCAACGAAAAAGGGCTGAAAGGCAAACGCGGAACCCCGTTCAAAGACGGTGCGATCCGTTATATCCTGAAGAATGAAATCTACACCGGAGACCTCCTGTCACAAAAGACATATACAACAGAACTGCCGGAAAAGCAGAAGAAAAAGAACAACGGCGAACAACCGAAGTATTTCATTGAAAACGACCATGAAGCCATCATATCAAAGGAGGATTTTGAAGCGGCACAGAGGATCATGGACAGCCGGAGTGAAAACCTGTCGAACGGGCAGAGATACCTGTTCAGCGGGAAAATCGTCTGCGGGGACTGTGGCGGGGTATTCCGTCGCAGGGTTACCTCCGGCGAGGTTTTCTGGCTGTGCGGAAACCACGTCAAAGAGAAATCCTGCGGCCAGCCCCTTGGCGGGAAGGTGCGGGAAAGAGAGATTCAGCAGGCGTTCGTCCGGCTGTGCGGCCGATTGAAATGTAACGAAAATATATTGGAGGATTTGTGCAGAAGGCTGGAAGAAGCAGACGCCGCCCTGCGGCGGTCTGGAAATGGAAGGGAAATTTTAAGGGAAATAGAGCAGTTGGAAAAGCAGGAGCAGGCACTCACCCGGATGCTGGGGGACGGGTACCTTGATCCTGCTTTTTATATCCCTGAAAAAAACCGGATCAGGGCGGAACGCGAGAAGCTGGAAAAGGCCCTGGATCTTCTCGACAGCGGGACGGGAATGCAGGAACAGGCAGAAAAAACAATGGAAATGATTGCATCGCTGAAACACAGTGGAACCCTTTCGGGAGAGTTTGACGAAACATTGTTCACGGAAATCGTAGAGAAGGTTATTGTAAACAATCAGTCGGAAGTAGAATTCCGCCTGAATAACGGGCTGCACCTAAAGGAGAAAATTGGGGAGGTTTGAAGATGCGAAACCGCATTACATATGGATATAAAATCAGGGACGGGGAAATCCGGATAGATGAAAACCAGAGGGAAATTGTACTGAAAATTTTTGAAACCTATCTGGGAGGGAGCAGTATCCGGCAGGTTATGCAGGAACTGAACGAAGCCGGAATCCCATCGCCAAACGGAGAGCTGTGGGTACATGGTGCGGTTGGAAATGTGCTGGAGAACAACAGATATGCCGGGGAAAACCAGTACCCCGCAATCATTTCCAAAGAAATGTTTGAGCAGGTACAGGCTAGACGGCAGGAGATCAGCAAAAAGCTGGGGCGCACGGCAAAAGCAGAACGCGAAAAACCGGTCTATAACGGTATGGTGTTCTGCGGGGAGTGCGGCAGGAAATACTGGCGGCTCCACAACAGGGAGAGATACTTCTGGAATTGCAACCTGCATTATACAAAGGGATGCAAAGAAAACGGTGAACCCTGCAAAGACAGCCGCAACATTACAGACGCTGAAATTCAAAAGGCATATATCCGCCTGCAAAACAGGATTTTCGATGGAGAAATTAAGATAAAACAGCCGGTGGAGCGTAATCCAAAGAAACTGGAAATGTGGAAAAGCAAATATGAGGAAATGCTGGAGAATGCGGAATGTTACGAAGATTGGAGCATTGCGGATGTCATCTTCCGCATTGCGGCGGAGGAATATGCGCAAAGCAGGGGCATGGAAGATGCGGTTATCAAAAGGACAGCAACTGCCACAGGCAGAACCACAGTGTTCCAGCCGGAAAATTTCAAAAGGATTGTACGGAAAATCATCGTTACAAAAACAGGGGTGGATTTTGAACTGACGAACGGTCAGAAAATTCTGAATGTATAGCTTGAAAATAAGGCAAGCAGAAAAACAGATGCATAGGGAGGAATTCGATATGGTAAAAACAAAAACGAAAAAGAACGTGTCCATCATTCCGGGGAAAATGGAGCATGGAAAGAAAGTAGATGCAGAACAGAAAATACTGAGGGTGGCTGCATACTGCCGTGTCAGCACACAGCTGGAACAGCAGGAATCCAGCTTCGAAGCACAGAAAAATTATTATACAGAAAAAATCACAAACAACCCGAACTGGAAGCTGGCGGGCATCTATGCCGATGACGGAATCAGCGGCACAGACATGAAGAAACGCGATGAATTCAATCGTCTCCTGCAGGACTGCGAAGCCGGGAAGATAGATATGATCCTAACGAAATCCATCAGCCGGTTCGCGCGGAACACAGTGGACACGCTGAACGCCCTCCGGCTGCTTAGGCAAAAGGGGGTAACGGTATATTTTGAAAAGGAGCATATGGATACGCTTGAGGGCAACGGCGAGCTGATTATTACGGTACTCAGCGGGCTGGCACAGGAAGAAAGCCATAACCTGAGCGAGAACACGAGGTGGGGCATCATCAGGAAGTTTGAAAACGGGACAATCATGCTGAACCATAACCGCTTTATGGGGTATACCAAAGGGAAGGACGGTGAACTGGTTATTGTGCCGGAAGAAGCGGAAACGGTGCGTCTGATATTCCGGATGTATCTGGAGGGGACAAGCATTGCGGGCATCAAGCGGCATCTGGAAAAGGAGGGAATCCTGACGGTAACGGGGCGAAAAATCTGGAATGAAGGAACCATCAGCAAGATGCTCTCTAACGAAAAATACATGGGCGACGCGCTTCTGCAAAAAAGCTATACTGCGGATTTTCTGACGAAAACAAGGAAGAAAAACAACGGCGAGATGCGTCAGTATTATATCACGGACAACCACGAAGGAATCGTCGCAAAGGAAATTTATTACGCGGTACAACGTGAGAAGCAGCGTAGGGCGGAACGACGCAAACCGGCCGTTACAAGGCGCACGAAGGAAAAGAAGAAGGGCTATTCCTCGAAATACATACTCTCCAACCTGCTTGTCTGCGGGGAATGCGGGCAGCCGTACCGGAGGATCACATGGACTAGGAACGGCGTAAAACGCATTGTCTGGCGGTGCAGCAACAGGGTGGAGCATGGCACGGAGTATTGCAAAAACTCCCCGACACTGGACGAAGAAGCCCTCCAGAGGGCAGTCATGCGGGCAGTCGGTAACGTAGTAAGGGATTCGGAATTTGGCAGCGTCATGCAAAATAATGTTACGCTGGTGATTGGACAGTATGCGGACAGCATACAGAGCGAAAACAATGAAATAGACGAGAAGATTGCCGGTTTGGAAAGAGAAATGCTCCAGATGGTAAAGGAAACCCCTGATTTCAATGATGGAGCATTTCTGGAAAAATACCGGATGCTGGGCGGCGAAATCCAAAGGCTGAAGCGTGAGAAGATCTCCCGGAACAATCCCTCTCCCCTGCCCTTGCCTGCTGAAATCGGCAAAAAAATCAAAAGCGTGGGCAGGAATGAAATGGCGTTCGACCCCGCGCTGGTCGGGCAGCTCATAGAGAAGATTGTTGTCAGGAACGCCAGAAGGATTGAAGTGGTGTTCAAGTCGGGATTGGTAGAAAACGGATTTCTGGAAACAGAGGATTAAACATTGGAGGAAACGGAATGAAAAGCGATAGATTAGGGCTGTTCCGGGCAAGAAAGAAAAACAACGGGGAATGGCTGGAAGGATATTACTGCAGGGCATTGGAAACGGCAGAGCATGGCTCTGCCGTTTATCATTTTATCATTTTTCAAAAGGCGGATGGTCCAGGGCGGATGCACGTAGAGCCGGTCAACCCAGATACGCTCTGCCGCTGTACAGGCGTGAGGGACAGGAATGGCAGGCTGATATTTGAAAATGACTTTGTCCAGCGTGAGATTGGCGGAGAAAGCATGACTGGAACGGTAGTCTGGTCTGATATAGGGCTTACCGGATTTTTCCTGAAGGTTTTGGATATAGGACAGAGTGACTGCATATATCAGAATTATCCGATCAGCAGGGCTTCGTCTGCTGATGATGGGAAAAGCGGGAGCGATGACGTGGTTATCGGAAATATTTTCGATTTCCCGCTTTGATGGAATGCCGGAAAGCCAGCATGGCGGCTTGAAAACAACAATGATTTTTGATATAATAAAACCGAAGAAAAGAGCTACTATGGAAAGGGAAAGCGGTGGAGCGATTGGAAAGATTGGAACTGTCGGAGGACAGGCGCAGGGAGTATCTGGAGAAAATACGAAAACTAAGGCTCATGGATGATGAATTCTTTTCATGGTGCATGGAGGGCAGCACAGAGTGCGTGGAATTGATCCTGCGCATCATTATGGATAAAGAGGACTTGAAAGTCCTGTCGTCTCAGACGCAGTATGCGATAAAGAACCTGCAGGGACGTTCGGTAAGACTTGATGTGATAGCGACTGACCGCAGCGGACGTCAGTTCAATATTGAAATTCAACGAGATGAGCGAGGCGCAGCACCAAAAAGGGCGAGGTATTACAGCAGCGTCCTGGACAGCAATCTCCTTCTGGCAGGCGATGAATTTGAAAAACTGCCGGAAACATACGTAATTTTTATAACTGAAACCGATATTTTCAGAAAAGGGATTCCGCTCTATAACGTGGAAAGACACATTGTAGAAACAAATGAGGCGTTTGGCGATGAAGCGCATATCATGTACGTGAATGGCGAATGTAAGGATGAAACGCCTCTGGGCAGGTTAATGCAGGATTTTTCCTGTACAGACCCAGAGAATATGAATTATCAGGCATTGGCAGACAGAACAGGGTACTTTAAGAGGGATGAGAAGGGAGTGAACATCATGTGTAGACTTCTGGAAGATATGAGAATGGAAGCGATGGAGGAAGGTCGAATGGAAGGCCGGATTGAGGGCAAACGTGAAGGTCGAATGGAAGGCCGGATTGAGGGCAAACGTGAAGGTCGAATGGAAGGTCGGATTGAGGGCAAGCGTGAAGGAGTCCTTGACACGGTACGATGCATGGTTGCAGATGGTACATTGCCATTAGAAAAAATAGCTGCTATTGCAGGGCTTACCTATGATGAGGTAAAGGCTATCGCAGAAAACAAATAAACTAATCGGAAGGGCAAGCTGCTTTATTAATGAAGCAGCTTCTCTTTTGAGATCCGATGCCTACAAAACAAGGGGCAGTGTTTTGAAAAAATTTCCGAAGTGTGTATCGGGAATTTTTTGAGAATACTCTTCTCGAACTGAAAACAAAAAGAGCAAGAAAAAATTGGTGGGGTAAAATAGGCTTACGCCAAGGGGGGAATCTCTTTAGGGTGCATCAGGTTTCAACATACAACGCACGTTGAGACGGTAGTATTATTGTCCAAACTTCGAGCGGAGCATCATATTGAGGTTGACCTGGACTTGGGCGAAATGGATTTGACTTCTGCCGAGAGTAAGGCCACCTATGAGGAAATCAAGGCGTATGTGTTGGAGAAGTTTGGGTTGAAAGTTTCCCACTTGTATATCTCTCAGGTTAAACGGAAGTGTGGACTGGAGGTCGGACCGAACTATAATTTGCCAAAGTCCGAGGGCCAGAGAGTGCCACAGTGTCCGCCAGAAAAGGAAAAGGCAATCATGGCAGCACTGGAACATTTCCAGATGATTGAAGGGAGTGACAGTTAAATGGGGAAATTGCTCTCCTGTGAATTCAACATGGATACCGTTTGTGTGGAATTGAAATTCGCTGATGGCAGTATGCTCTCTATTGACTGTATTGCTGTGGAGAATGAATTTGTTAAAAATATGTATCAGCAGTCGGAGTTGGACTATTTGATTTATAATGACCCGATTGGCTATGCTGATTTGATCCTCAATGGTGACCCGGATGAGTATCTGAAAAATGTGACGGATTATTCACCGTTGGATTAACACAAAAACGCCATAGCAGATGCACTACTGCAAGTATCCTAAAATTTATGTGCTACCAACAATTTGTGGCGAGGGTAGATTGTGTTTATACAATCTACCCTCGATAGTTTTACACTTTATAAGGTGCATTTTCATCTGCAAGTTCTATGCTGTATCGTTCTATTGCGCTGCGATATAGACTTGTGCTTTCATCCTTAAAGCGCGTTTTATTGCTAGATAAATCCTTCAATTTTGAATAAAGGTTGCGATAAATTATTTTATGGGCGGCATGTTGCACAAGGTTTTCATCGTACTCATCCATCTCCGCGTCGTAATCGATAATCAAATCCAACATCTTCAGCAAATCATCTTTTGTAATCTGATCCAAGGGGACTTTGTGTTCTCCGTCAAGAGAATAATATCCCTTTCCACTCTCAATCAGCAGGCATTTCATATGTTGTCCTCCGTTCAATATAGGCCGGTTCTCCAGCTTCTAAACAATCGAGAAGCACATCGTGTTTGTTAATTACCTCACCACCTAGTTCAGTTAAAACTGCACTTGTGGGAAAGCCGCTAAAAATTTGATAGGTTACTTCGCCAGTTTCACTGACAACTTTTCGTGTATACAAAATATAGTCTGGTTTTACAGATGCACCAATTGTATTGTTATGGGTAGCAACAACGACAGGTACAATTTGTGAAATGTCCTTGATTAACTTATTCACATCACTCTTTAAGAACAAATTATCAAAGGAAGACTCTGGTTCATCCAATAGCAAAATATCATATTGTGTTGCATCCGCAAGTTGTTCAAGTAAATTGTATTCCGACCGCTCACCGCCTGATGCTCTAAAGCCATACTTGTTAAAAACCTCATATTTAATACTCACAAAATACTTATAGTAATCAGATACCGGCAATTCATCTTTATTCCTCAATATACCAAGATACCTATATGGTTCGTCATATTCTGCAAAGGCATCAGAAAATGTAAGAACCTTCCCACTAAGGTCTTTTAATCCTTTTGCACCTGTAAAAGGGCGAGCAGTAGCGACAACATTAAAGGAATGTAGTTCTTTAGAGTAAATAACCTTTTCCCTCTTAACAGCATTTGCAATCTGGATGAACCGGTTAACTTTTCTTTTGTTCATCAGCGAATTGTAGAAATCTATGTCTGGAATAGGAATTGCAGCCGTCCGAACTCTTAATTCAGCCTTAATTGCTTCAAGAATGTCATTAAGGTAGGCTTTTTTCAAAAGCAACTCTTTTTCTTCTGCGTACTTTTTCATAAGCGCCACTGCAAGGCTTATAAGAGATTGACGATTAACGAATTGATGGATTATTGAAGCAAACTCTTTATTCTCAATCAAGACATTTACTGCACTGATAAGCCTTTCAAGCGATGACAGATCGCTTGAATCAAAAAGTGGTTCACTGAAAAGGCTTGTCTTTGAAAATATATCCTCCTTATCGGCATCGGAGGCCAATTTAAGCAACACTCTAACATAGTCTTCCAGTGCCGCTTCATCTCTATCCAAATATATGGTTCTAACATCTTCAACCACGTTTTTGAATGGCATTAAATATTCTTCTGAAATTGATGCACAACGATTTCTCAATGTCTCTTCAAACTTTTTTTCATCAAGTTCTGCATCTCTTGTCAGTAGAGAAAACTGCCTAATATATTTAGGATTATCCACGTTTTTGGAAATTTCATCCAGCGTATAAGTTTTTCCTGATGACCGCTCTCCCAAAAGGACAGTTAATCCTGTCGAAATCTTTAGCCCATTGCTGAGAATATCAGTAAGTTGATGTCCGTCATCCAGAGAAAGAGCGACTTTGCTTTTATCAGCAAACGCTTGCTTGATAGATGAAATAGAAATCGTGTCAACATCGACATAAGTATATCTTGCAGGAAAAGATGTAAGTCCCCTTTTTATTCTAATATCGCTAAAGAATACAGGGATGAGTTTATCTTCTGCTTTTTTACAGCTTTCAAATTTCTTAATGCTGTTTACTTCTCCACATGTAATAAATTGCTTCAAAAACGGAACTTTATCTAACAATAGAGCAGGACTTTTTTCATAATGGGGAATTAAAATATATTTATCAACTGATGAAAAAATTTCTTTGAATTGCGATGCGCTTAAATAATCGGTAGCCGTAGAAACCAAGGCACTGACCCTTTCACAACGCACAGCAAAATCAGCAACATCCTCATAGCTGGTGATTACCAGCAGATGGCCCTTTTCAATGTCAATTTCAATGCCAGGAAATACGGGGATAGACAAATTTCCACATATTGTCTCATATTGCTGTTTATCAAACTGGTTGTGATTAGTAATAGCGATTGCATCCAGTGACAGTTCGCTTATATAATCAACTAGCACGGATTGATCAAATGTAAAATCCTGATCACTTACAGTCGCTATCGTATGAATGTGAAAATCTATTTTTTTCATAATGGTACTCTCCTGCAAAGACAATTCTAAATGACTCCGTACTATTTGTTCAGAACAATCAAGCCATTCCTATATGTCACTCTTCCTTCGATTACACTCCCGACACCGCATCTTGCAATTCTCCGGGACAGTCCTGCCGCCTCTGCTCCAGGGCGTAATGTGGTCGGCCTCCATCTCATCAAAGTCGTAGCGTACCTTGGCTTTTCCCGCCGCTTGACAATCGGGGCAAATACCGCCCTGGCGCTCATATGCCTCTCGCTTTTGAGCGGTAGTGAATGCCCGGAGGCTCAAATACTTTTCTTCTCTGGTGAGGACATAGGTATAGACGCCTTTCTTGTTTGTCACTTCATCATCTATCAGCAGAGCCTTGACTTCCCGCTCCAGCGCGTCTGGGTCAAGTTCTGCGTCCTTGAAGCGATTGTAGAGCAGGCCCCACTCGATGCCCTTCATCTCTTTCCGCTTGACCGGGAAAATCGCTTCCACCCACTCGATGACCCGGCGGAAGTAGAGCCAAATCTGATTGGCATTCTCGTCCTGCTGGTGGAGAGCCATATATTCCTCGATAGACCCTAGGCCGTCCCTGGCAGCGATCCACTCAATGGCCGTTTCCAGGTACTCCTGCCGGATAGGGGAGCCATTCACATAATCCTTAGCGATACGATAGGCGGTACAGTTCGGCTTGGAAAAATGGAGCTTTGCGTCAGACAGCCACGGGCCGGTGTAGGATGTATTCCGCAATTCTTGGGGCGAGAGAACCTTGCCTGCTATGTTGATGATTTTGAACCAGTCCAGCACCTCGGAGGGTGTGCCGTCACAGACGTAAATATCCAGCACATAATCCCGGATGCGCTGTTTCTGATCTTCCGGCAGATTGAAGAAATACAGATTATCTACCGAAAAGCATTGCTCATAGCTCTGCCGGTCAGCCTCGTCCTTGACCGCTGCATAGCGGCAAATGGAGATAGTGCGCTGTTGACCGTCCATCAGTTCATAACGTCCATCGGCAGTCTTGGCCCAGTACATCACATTGATAGGAAATTTCTTTTTGACAGAGCGGATGACCTCATCCCGGTCTTTGTCGGGATAGATGTATTCCCTCTGATAGGCGGGGCGAACATCCAGCCTGCCTCCATAGGCCACCACGCCCTCAAGGCCATCCGGCCCTTTTTCTTCATAGCCGTCAATCAGTTCTTGAACTGTCACTTGGATACGGTCAATATTCATTTCTGTATCCTCCTAATCAGGATACGGGCGTAGGTTTCTTTTCCATTGATTGTAAACCGATGCCCATATTGGGGATTATCTGATACATAGCGGTCTACCCCTAACATTTCAAACTGTTCTGGGCTATACTTATCAAGGAATGTAATGGGAACTCCCATAATGCCGTCATATCCATCTGGTATCTCCGCTGTCTTATTTACGTTGATGGCATTGTATTGATCGTACTTCGGGTATTTGTCCGGGGTATATTGGATATAAAGATCAATCGGCTGGTGGCGCTTCTCAATATCCATATTGGTAAACCAGCAGATGTTTCCCATGCGTCTCCACTTCTGCCCTGTCTCATCTATTTTGAAATCGGTTCCTTTGGGTTCATAGTAATCGGGAACACGAAACCAAAAATGACCGCTATTATACCCGAGCCATACTTTATCTTCTTGGAAATAGTGGAAAATTTCACTTATAATTGCGTGGTTCATATTCCCCAAAATCAAAAACTGCTTACCGCTGTTTATGAGCAGAGGAAGATACTCTTTCATCAACGAGAAGGGCGGATTTGTCACTACAATGTCGCACTCTTCCAACAAAGCTAAACACTCTGGGGAGCGAAAGTCGCCGCTGCCCTCCAGGGAAGTCCTCACATAGTCCGGCAAACCAATCTGCTCGTCATGGTCGCTGCTGACGATTTCAAATTTATAACTGGGTTTGTCCGCCTCATAGTGGGTGGTAATCAGCTTCTTAATGCCCAGTTGAGTAAAGTTCAGTTGGAAGTAGCGGAAGAAATTGCTGGTGTAACCGCCAAGGCCGTCACCGAAATGGTCTTGCCCATCTTCCCCAATCGCTGGGTCGTCAGCGTTGCAGAAAATGACCTTGCCCTTGAAATATTTTCGATAATGCCGCAGCTCGTCCTCTATTGTAGAGAGCTGGGTATAAAACTCATCCGTCTTTCCGGCCCTAGACATATGTAGGTTGCTGTTGCCCGCCATAGCGACACCTCCCCATGTGGAAACTGACAGGATAATCATACCATATCTAGTGTCGGAAAACAACGGCGCTTTTCGACTTTTGCGAAAATCCTTCAGACTGGATTGAGTATGATAACCTCCCGCCCCAGCTTTTGGGCATACCGTACTGTCATCGCCGTTCCGCCCCGCCAGTCACCGTTGTAGACAGCCAACAGACAGGCGGCGTGATCGACCAGATAGCGATTGCATTTCAGCATACAGCCCTCACGATATTCCCGGCTTACATACACAACCTCGTCCGCCTGCTCCAGAATAGAAAAATAGAGTTCCCGCGCCGAAGTCGTCCATTTGTTTGCCTGTCCCTCGCAGGGCAGGACACAATGGAGTTTCAGTGCGGGATTTTCTTTTTTCAAGGCAAGAACAGCCAGGGCTGCCCAGGTGTCAGCCCCCTCCGCCATACCGGAGAGAAAGTCCGTATATCCCACTTCAATCAGTTTGACGATTTCTTTGGTAAGCGTCTGTCTCAGAGCAACACATCGAGCATCCGCTTCATCATAGCCCCAAGGAAACTTTTTCGGGCGGTGGCCCGTAAATGCACAACTTATCTCTTGCATAGCTGACAGCCCTCCAATTTGCTTGCCCTATATGGCAATACTGCTCACAAGAATTATATAGTGCTTGCATTCATTGTGTCAAGTATTAGAGCCTAAAATAATAATGACTTATCATAAATGGGAAATATACTTTAGTAGGGGAGGGAGATCAGCTATGACAGCGGAACGCATCAAGTCTTTACGAACGGCGAGGGGCTGGACACAAGCAGACCTCGCTCGCCGTTTGGGTATTACACGAAATGGTGTCAACTCATGGGAACAGGGATTATCCATGCCATCGCCAGCTTTCCTGGTAGAATTGGCAAAGGTGTTTTCTGTTTCCACGGATTACCTTTTAGGAGTAGAACGCCTTGAAAGCCTAAATGTCACTGGTTTAGCGGAAAGAGATGTTGCTATGCTATCAGAATTGGCAGACCGGTTACGCCATTGCAGCAACGATTAAACGGACAGCCCTACTTGCAGGGCTGTCCGTTTAGCATTTTCGGGGCGGGATATCCAGGCTGCGATCTGGCAGCATGGGTACCCAACGCCCCGAAAATGGAGGGGGAATCCAAGGGGGGAGACCTCCCCTCTTGGCACACGACTTTCGGAGAAAGTCTAGTGTGTTATACCTTTTGTCCCGGCTGGCGCGGGAAAGGGGCGGCGCGGTCTGGCGCAGTCACTTTCCCGCACCAGGAAATCAGGCAGTGGGATGGAGCGGCAGCAATCATCCCACTGCCTGATTTTGGGAGGGACAAAAGGTATATACAGCCCCCGTCCCTCGTCCCCCGTCCCGCCGCAGCGACATCGCCAGCGGGCCGATAATCGGGCCTGCGAGCCACCCGTCTGGGCGCGAAGTAAAGCCACTTACTGGCCGCTTGTATCATTTGCCTTGGGCAGATTTTCAAAGAGCGAAATCAGCCCACGCCGGAGCTCTGCCAGCTTCTCCCGATCAGTTTCATCGCCAACCGTATGTAAAACGGCGTCGGTGACCTGATCTGGCGTGATGGAAGTCAATGGTGCTTCTTGGCCTTTTGACAACTCATCCATCATCCGCTCAACAACTTCTTTTGTCACGTTTTTGGCAGTTCCCAGGTCTGAACCGACATCATGTTTCATTTCTTTCAGCATATTCATAAACACAGTCTGGATTTTTGTTAGTTCTACTTGATGAGGTGGGACTTTGGACAAATTGACAGCTTGTGCCACCTCTCGTTGCCCTGCACCCACCAGCAATTCGCTCATAGACGCAAAGATTTGGTTCTGCACAGCTGCTCCAGCGGCAAAGGTATCGTTCAGATATTGTGCAATCATAGCAGTCAGCGTGGCAAATCGTGGATGTTCCAGCAAGCGGTTGACCACATCCGTATCGACCCTCTGCGTGTAAAGGTTCCGTACCGACTGTGCTGAGAGGCCCAACTCGCTTATATCATAGTTTTTGCGCTCCGGGATACTGGTCAGGCCCAGCAGAAAGTCAGTGGAGACGTTGAACTCTCGCGCCAGCGCCACCAGCACATCACTGTTGATCTTCTGCGTCTGGCCCTTCTCTATGCGGCCCAGTGTAGTGGCGTTGATGCCGATTTTAGCCGCTAACTCATCCAAGGTCATATCCTCACGTTCACGAAGCCCGGTAATGCGGCGTCCCGTGGTATCCGATAACATATTCGCCATATATCCACCCCTTTCTGCTTATCTTACCATATATTTGCTCGATTGAATGTCGAATATTGTAAAATAACATCATAATTTGGGGTCAGCCAGGAAACTGCATTTTTGCAGGATTTCCTGGCTGATTTGTTTTTTCGGGCATTTATGCAGGAATTAAAGGCTATAGACGATTTTCCGGTATATTGAAATACGCAAATAACATTTGCCAAATCAATTTAGGAGGTATCAAATCATTGCGTATTCCAATCAGTGAAATCAAAATCAACCCCGGACGGCGGGAGGCCGACCCAACCCATGTCGACGAACTGTCTAAAAGCATAGCCGACGTGGGCCTGCTCAATCCAATCACAGTTGACAGCAACCACACCCTGATTGCCGGGCTACACCGGCTGGAAGCGGCGAAGCTGCTGGATTGGGCTAAAATCGAATGTACTGTATGCAGTATTGACAGCATCCGGGCGGAACTGGCGGAGATCGACGAGAATGTGATCCGCAGAAGTCTGACCAACACAGAAGTGAGCAGTCTGCTTGCCCGCCGGAAGAAACTCTATGAAACTCTGCATCCAGAGACGATTGCCCGGAACCGTCCCGGCCATGTGAGCAATCACCAACGTTCGAGCGACAATGTGTCGTGCGAACCCAAAGTGAAATCTTTTGTGGAAGATACCGCTGAAAAGCTGGGTGTTTCGACCAGGACTGTTGAGCGCCACCTGTATCTGGCCGAACATCTGACACCGAAAGCCAGTGAGATTCTCAAAAAAATGGATAAACAGCCTCCCCGGAGTGAGCTGATGAAGCTGGCCCGCTTGGAGCCGGACCGTCAGGCTGAGTGCGCCGCGCAGTTCCTGTCCAGCGAGATCAAATCGGTGAACACATATTTGAAGCAGGGAGAACCGGAAACCGCCGGGACTGATACTCCCTCATCCTTTGACAGCTTTATGGAAAGTTCAAGTCTGATTCTTAATGAATTTGAGCGGCTTTCCTCGCTTTTAGCGGCCAGTCCTGACTTTACTGACGAACAGACGGAAACTGCCCGGATTCAAGCCAATAAGCTGCGTGAAGCGGCGGATAGGCTTACGGCACAGCTTGAGGGTAGGCGGTGAGCGCGATGCAGAAGCCGCAGTATGCCATTCTCCGCTTTGCCAAGTACAAGGGACCGGAAATCGGGCAAATTGAGGCCCATAACGAGCGAAAAAAGGAGAAATACGCCAGTAATCCCGATGTGGATGTTAGTCGCAGTCATCTCAATTACCATCTTGTCCAGCCAGAGCGGAAATACCGTGCCGAGGCTGAGAAACAGATTGCCGAGGCCGGATGCCGTACTCGAAAGGACAGCGTTCGGGTGGTCGAGGCCCTGGTGACGGCCAGCCCAGAGTTTTTCAAAGGGAAGAAAAGGGCTGAAATTCGGACATTCTTTGAAGAAGCGGTTCGTTTTATTACGAAACATCAGGATAAAAGTACGATTATCTCCGCCGTGGTTCATATGGACGAGAAAACGCCTCATATGCACCTATCCTTTGTCCCGCTGACACCGGACAAGCGGTTGAGTGCCAAGGATATTGTCGGAAACAAGAAGAAACTGACATGGTGGCAGGATAGTTTTTGGAAACACATGGTCAGGAAGTATCCTGATCTGGAGCGGGGCGAAAGTGCCAGCGAAACTGGCAGGACACACATTCCGCCCCGTCTGTTCAAGGAGGCGGCACATCTCAACCGCCAGCGGGATATGCTGATGAAGTTGCTGGGGGAGGTCAATCCTCTCAACGCCAAGAAGAAAAGTGCTGAGATTGAGGCCCTGCTGGAGCAGTACATCCCCGGCGTAGAGCGGATGCAGACGCAGATGCGGAAGTATGATGCCGCCTATAAAGCGCTCCAGGCTGAGAACACTGGATTGAAAAAGCAAGTCAATTCCAGCAAGGAGAGCATCAAACGCCAGTTGGAGGTGTCGCAGCAGCTTCAAGAACTGGAGGAACTGCGCCGGACAGTGGATCATATCCCACCGGAAATCCTACAAGCGTACCAAAGCGAGCATCATACAAAACAATTTGAGAGGTAATTGAATGATAATTGATTTTGACGAATATTTCAAGAGCTATGTGTATGAACCTATTGACCTTTGTGCCTGCTATGAGCCTATGGTTTTCCCTCCTGCTGGTCTTTGGGACGAGCCCCAGAATCCATTCTGTGACATTGTTGAACGGAAAATCGGAAATACTTGGTACATCGTCAAAACAGAGTGTGATGGAAATGAGACGCTGGCCAACAAGGTCAAGCGCCTCATTTTTTCAGAGAACGGGTCGATTTCCTAATGACAAATGCAAAAAGTTATGTTAATATCGATCCATGCACTACGGTACTGTCAGCTGACCCACATAAGAAAGGAGAAAATGACGTGGATCAGCAGAAAATCACTATTTTGTACTGTCGTTTAAGTAATGAGGATGCCCTTGACGGCGAGTCAAATTCGATTGCAAATCAAAGGTCCATTTTAACCAAATATGCAGCAGAACGAGGCTTTACTAACATCCGTGTGTTGGTTGATGACGGCTATACCGGGACGAACTTCAACCGGCCTGGGGTCCAGGAAGGACTTTCTCTGGTGGAGCAGGGCTTAGTAGGCACTTGGATCGTCAAGGACATGAGCCGTTTTGGACGGGACTACTTGCAGGTCGGTCGTTATACGGAAATCGTTTTTCCCAGCTATGATGTGCGATTCATTGCCGTCAATGATGGGGTGGACAGTGAGCGTGGAGACAATGATTTCACCCCGTTTCGTAATCTTTTTAACGATTTTTATGCCAAGGACACCAGTAAAAAGGTCCGTTCCGTGATGAAAGCCCGCGGCACCAGCGGCAAACATATGGGGAAACCGCCTTATGGCTACCGCTCTGACCCGCAGGACAAGGACCACTGGATTTTGGACGAAGAAGCCGCACCAGTGGTCAAGCGTATCTTTGACCTGACGATTGCTGGAATCGGCCCATGCCGGATTGCCCGAATCCTCGAAGCTGACCAAGTGCCAACGGTCAAGGCCCTCTATGCTATGCGTAAAGGTAAGCCCGCGCCGGAGCGTCCCTGTCACTGGCATGAGCAGTCTGTGGTTGGTATCCTGGAACGGATGGAGTACACTGGTTGTGTCTGCAACTTCAAGACCTATTCCAAGTCCTATAAGCTCAAAAAGCGCATTCCCAACGCCAAAGAGGATATGTTCATCCTGCCCGGTACACAGGAGGCCATTGTTCCGCAGGAACAGTGGGACCGGGTACAGGAGCTGCGGAAGAACAAGCGCCGCGTCACCAAGGGTGAGCGGCAAGGACTGTTTTCCGGACTTCTATTCTGTGCCGACTGCGGAAGTAAGCTCAACTTCGCCACTTGTAAAAGGTTTGAGGGCAGGCAGGATCGCTACGTCTGCGCCAAATACAGAAGCGGGCGTGGGACTTGTTCGGGGCATATTATCCGAGAGGAAGTGCTGCGGGATGTGGTGCTGAAGCGTATCCGGGCTGTAACGGAGATGATCCGTTCTGACGTAGAGGGCTTTCAAGAGGATTGGCTGCACTGCCGCAGAGAGGAGCAGGAAAAGTCTATCCGGGAGGACAAGCGGCGTCTGGCCCAGGCCAAGAAGCGTCTAGCGGATATTGATGTGCTTATGACCCGTATCTACGAAGACATGGTGCTGGGTAATTTGAGCCAGGAACGCTACCAGAAAATGGCTGAAGGCTATGAAGCGGAGCAGGCCAATCTTAACAATGAGATTATCGGCCTTGAGGACTGGGTAGCCACCCGCGAGGAAATGGACAACGGCTTTGACCAGTTCGCCGCTTTGGTCGAGAAATATGTGGACATCCCGGAGCTGACACCGACCATTGTAAACGAGTTTATCAAAAAGATCATCGTCTATGCGCCAGAGAAGCAAGGGACCACGCGGATTCAGAAGGTCAGGATTATCTTCAATTTCCTGGATGATCTGGATATGCCGGAAATTGGTGAACCTGTTATCAGCGAAACTACCTATGGACGCAGAAAGACGGCGTGATCGTGCGATCACGCCGCCCTCTGCGGAAATAGTTCCCTATCACCTTTTACCCTGCGGTTCCAAGGGATTTTCATGGTGGAGACTGCTGGACTCGAATTGCCGGGCTTATCTGTCAAGTATTCACGCCTATTCACAAAAGCCTCTATTTGCAACAGTTTCCGGCGTTTCATTCTAGCATCTATTCACAACTGACGCTATCAAAAATACATCACTTAAGGGAAAAAACAAGGGAAAACAAAACCGCCCCGCAGATGCACTTAATCAAATTTTCCCCATAGGGACTGCCTCTGAGCCATGCGCTTTGGGGGCTTTCTTTTTTGAAAGTGCATTTTCAAAACTCTTTATTCTGAATTTCCAAGAGAAGATCAA
>OFGA01000810.1_pt1 | contig 23713 bp, 24 predicted proteins | sample 1521471 | NCBI WGS metagenome assembly OFGA01 (sample SAMEA3504086, study PRJEB24116) | mouse gut metagenome | biome: mouse gut; feature: mouse-associated habitat; material: faeces | place: Denmark | collected 2011 | reverse complement strand
TATGTCGTGTCGGTGATAGGAAGCATCCATCTTTTTCTCTCCTGTCCTTTAAGATGCTTCCATTTTATCACAATCCATTCACCTTGTGTAGACACTATCTAGTACTGGAAGCAATTAAATGACAGAATATTAAGTTATAAGAGAGAATCTTTGAGAGTATTCTCTCTTAATTTTTGCCAATTTCTAAAGGGAGGTGCATATAATGGGCGAAATTCTAAAAGCGGTAGTGATTGCTGTCCTGACTGTGGCGGTTGCTGCACTGAGCCAGGATAACGAGGATAAATGACTCTTTCCATCATTCCACCGTTTCCACCGTATAGAACAGATATATACTGGCTGTAAAGTATATATTTTTGATGCGGTGGATTTGGTGGAATGGTGGAAAATCAGTCAGAAGTTACCTCCTCGAAAATAAATAATGAAATATGGCATTTTTATGTGTGGCTAAAAAAGTATATTCGGCTGCATTCTTATTCTCCTTCATAAATTTTGTATGGGCAGATAATGCTTTTATGAGCGGGGACAAAGGGCTATAAGCCGACATCTCATTTTTTGTTAAAAAGAAAAACGGAGCTCTGTTTTCTTTCAGCGTTTGTATATCGCAATAAGACTGGATTAACTGCTGAATATAATCCATACAATACTTAGAGCTTTTCCTTGGAAAAATATATTTTTTGGGTTTCCCATTGAGTGTAATTTCTTTATAATGGGCTGGATTTTCTTTACCATATTTTAAGAGAAGCGTATTGTTAATACGGTTTTTACCCATAAAATCCAAGGAGCCCCATTTTAAAATTATATCATCCGGGATGGAAAGAAAGTCGTATGCGATAGCACCATAATTGTCCGTAAGGTAGCTTTTATAAGTCTCCATATTTAAAAAATCATGGTCTTTTTGATTGAGTTCATGAACAACGACTTCCCATAATGAAAATAATACTGGCAAAGTAACATTGGATAAAACTTGAAAAAATTTCCCCAATAGATCCAGCCCGTAAATAATCTGCTGTTGCTTTGGCTTCGCCTCAGAAATATAAGCCATAAGAGTATTGGGGGACTCTTCAAAATAGGTATAGTCGATATTATTCGAGTATAAATAAGCATAGCAGGCAAATTTTATAAAAATCTCCTTATTGAAATACAACGGAAGATTAGCAGCCTGCAATAGGATATTTGTAAGTAACTGTCCCTCCAAATCCTTAAGGGACTTTTCTTCGGATCTGGATACAGGTGTATTTTGTATTTTTTCAATAAATTTATAAATTGAACGAAAAAAAGAAAAACCAAATATATGATTCATCTCTGACTCAAAAATCAATCTGTCTATGGCTGATTCATAATTATCTTTATATTCATGGAATTTTGTCCATAAAATGGTGTATCTATCGGCTATGTCCTTTTTATTACACAATGCACGGTTAAATTTTGCGCATGCATCTTCTGTAAATAAAAAATTTGCTGCAGGGGCAATATATTTCATAACTGTCAATGGCAAAATCTCATCTCTTCTGTCGGTTATATCCAGTGCTTCTAAAACTTGATTTACATAAGTATCAATGCAGCGGGGATCTTTAAAAACCCTTGCTCTGTTCTGAAAAAACTGAGGACGGCCATGGTGTTGCGTTTTTTCTTTATCAGGTTTGGGAAATATCATCTCAAATATAGAATTCGTGATTAGCCCTTCATTTTTTCCAGTAATTTTAATATCGGGAGATTCCGCAGTGGAAAGCCCGAAAAAAAAAGCATTTAGTATACAGTTATTTTGAAGCGCGATATATAGCAATTGACGAATTGCTCTAATCATTTCCTTATGAAAATCTTCGTTAAAAAAATGGTGACCAGAATTAAAATCAATAAAATCACCGTAAAGCGAAATTCCTTTAAAAACATGTTTGAATACTGTTTCCAAAAGGAAAGATGGCTCTGAGGGCTTACCACAAATGTCTTGTCTTATGCGTTCAACAATTTCATCTGTATGTATTAAATAAAAATATTCCAGTTGATATTTCATAGTTTCGTATCGATCCATTTTTGTATACTCCATACAATTTATTAAAAAAATGAAAAATATATATATTTTTTTAATATTATATCAAATAAATAAACAAAAATAAATAAAAACAGCAAAGGCAAATAGATTTAATAATCAAAAAAAATACAATATTTTTCCGATGTATTATATGAAATGCAAAATAAAGATTTTTTTGCAAATCAGAAAGGAGGGAGCCGAAAAAAATGTTTTCGGCGGCAGTATGGAAAAAAATAATTTATTAGCTGAGAAGCACGAAACATCTGTTTCAAACGTGGCTTCGGAACGGCGGAGAGCGGAGTGCCCAATTTATCCGCTGGACGGAAGGGACGCAGAATGTCCAATTTATTCGCTGGATAAAAGAAAAGCAGAACGCCCAATTTATACGCTTAGGCCGCCCAGCAGCAAAGGCAGTACCAATATTCAGATTGAAACCTGTGGCAAAGATAAGGAAGAAAATCTGAAAAGTTGCGGCGAAGCCCCTGTGTCTATTATAAAAGCAGGCAGCAGGCACCCGACCGCCAATCTTTCTGAAGATCAGGCAAATCATTCGCCTTTGTCGAATTACTCAAATTACCATGTTTTTCCGGTAAGAAAACGTGTTTTCAAAGACCGTTTTGGAAGAGAGCATAAGGAGAAGGAAGAAATTGTTTGCCAGATAAAAATTGAAAACTCCGAACCAGAAGAATTTTCAATTTTAACGCAGGACATTAAACGTCTGACGGTAATTGTGGGTGACAAATTTTCGAGCGCATGGGTAAATCCTGATATAGCACATGCGGCAAAAACCATAGAAAACGCGTTCAGAAGTGAAACACAGAGGATACCCGTATCAAAAATTTATACTGACCACGGCTGGCAGACCATAAATGGCAGACGGGTTTATGCGCATGACGGACAGCATTTTTCTGAAACTATTACATTTCAGACAGGCATGACCCTTCCCTCTTATCATTCAAGCTGGGCTCAGGCAGGGCAAGTTTTCTTTGACGCATACGGCTTGTATGCAGAAAAAGGGCCTATGAGTGTTATGCTCGCGTTTTCAATGCTCGGCGTGCTCTATCGGTTTTTTGACGAAGCCGGATATAAACCCCGCTTTGTGCTGTTTATCCACGGAAAAACAGGAAGCATGAAAACGACGCTGTCAAAGATTTTATTTATTCAGCTTGCAAACGAAATGTTCCGCGATACGCCGAGACGTATCAACACAGATACGGTTACATCTTTTGAACGTGGGATTATATTAAACGGGCGCGACACGGTTACGCTGATTGACGATTATGCCCCGGCTAAATCACCAAGGCAGCAAGCTGACAACGATGAGAAGCTGGAAAGCATCATCAGAATGGTTGGCGACGGAACCGGTAAAAACCGCTCCAATCCTGATCTGGAGGACTGCCGGAGCGAAGGTGTAAAAGGCGTGGTAGCCCTGACAGGCGAGCTTACCGGAAAGGGCTTAAGCTCCAATCTGCGCTGTTTTTACTGCGGCATACAGAGGGAATATGTCAATGAAAGCATGGTTACATATTTTCAGGATATGCCATATAACTTTACAACGCTGATACAGTATTTCGCATTTTATGTAGCTGAAAACTGGGACGCGATTATGAAATACATAAAGGACAGCTTCCAGCAAGAGAGGGCATCTGCAAGGCAGGTACTCACGGAGCGGCGGCTGGTCGACAGCGCCGCAGTACTACGTATTACTTGTAATATTATTCGGGGATTTCTTGTAAGATGCGGGAGAAATCCGGATAAAGCAAATATGCTTACTGAAGAGATGAGAAACGAAATTTTAATGATGGCAGTTGTCAGCGAAAATATTTCTTTAGAGGAAACAACAGCAATTCGCTTTGTTAAAATCGTTGAACAGCTTCTGCACGGCGGCAAGCTGGATATGCTGGCAGAGAGGCCAAAAGAACAAAATCTCTCTTCTATTGATGGCTTTTATGATGATCAATTCTATTACTTTTTGCCGGAAAACCTTTACGAAAAGGTTAAGAAGGTATTCTATTCCTCAAATATTTATTTCCCACTGAACTTAGACCAAGCGGTCAAATCACTTGCTGAAGAACACATTATTGAGCCGTCGCCAAATGGATACGGCAAAAAGACTTATTATGCAAGAATCCCGATGGGGGACAAGAAAAAGCGGAGTTTTATTAAAATCCGCAAAGAAATTTTACAGAGGATTGCAGAAAGTTAAAGGAGGAAGAGAAGGATGGATGAGAGGAACAACATGCAGGATTTTTCCGACAGGGCAATGGAACTGAACCAAACGGCAGGACGCCCCAAAAGAAGGATGCGCACAGAAGTGCCTATCTATCAGAAAAGGCTGCTGACGCTGGAAGAAGCGGCCGAATATACGGGGCTGGGAGTCAATAAGCTCCGTACCATGAGCAACGGGGAAGACTGCCCTTTTGTACTCTGGAACGGGACAAAACGTATGTTTAAGAGGAGAAAGCTCGACGCTTATTTAGACGATGCTTATTCCATCTAAAGAGGACATGTAAAAATGCGGGCTGCCGGATGACTGGCAGCCTGTTTTTGAAAGGAGAGGTGCGGAAAAATGGCAGCAAACGCAAACAAGAGATATGACAGCAAGCGCAGATTATTGAAGAAGGGTGAGTATGAAAAGGCAGACGGCCATTATATTTACCGCTGGACGGACGGCAAGGGGAAACGGCACAGCGTTACAGCGCCTACGTTAGAAGAACTTCGCCGCAAAGAGGAGCAAATTCAGGTAAACAAGCATGACGGGATACGGGTCGAAGCCCGTCATATGACAGTAAATGACATATACAAATTGTGGTGCGGTATGAAACGCGGGCTGAAAGATAATACGTTCCAGAATTATAAGTATATGTATGATATGTATGCGGCGCCGGATTTAGGGCAAATGAAAATACAGACGCTAAAGAAATCGGATGTCAAGAGCTTCTATAATAGGCTGGTAGACGAAAGGGGCTTGAAGATCAACACAGTAGACAATATACATACTGTTTTGCATCAGGTGCTGGAAACGGCCGTCGAAGATGGATACATCAGAAATAATATTTCGGACAACGTACTCAAGGAATTAAAACAGTCACGCAATATAGGGGGAACCCATAAAAAGGCACTTACCGTTCCCGAAGAGGATTTGTTCCGGGAGTTTTTGAAGCGCAGGGATTCGCAGTATTACCATTGGTACCCCATTTTTACGGTCTTGCTTGGGACAGGTATGCGCGTTGGGGAGGCTACGGGGCTTCGGTGGTGCGATATTGATTTTGACGAAGGGATCATTGATGTAAACCATACGCTGGTTTATTATAACCATGAAACAAACGGCTGTTATTTTAATGTCCATACGCCAAAAACAAAAGCCGGAGAGCGTAAGATCCCAATGCTTGCATATGTAAAAGAAGCATTTATGGAAGAAAAACGCTATCAGGAGCAAAATAATATCCGCTGCACAAGCAATATTGACGGATACACAGATTTTATATTCGTCAACCGGTTTGGCGGCGTGCAGCATCAGGGCACTTTGAATAAAGCACTCCGGCGCATGATACGCGACTGCAATGATGAGATTTTGAACAAAAATCCAAGCGCGGAAATCCTCCTGCCCAGATTTAGCTGCCATTCCCTGCGCCACACATTTACGACAAGGCTTGTGGAGGCTGGCGTAAATATCAAGGTTGTCCAAGAGGTGCTTGGCCATAAGGATGTGTCTACAACGCTTGACATTTATACCGATGTGACAAGGGAACTGGCAAAAAGGGAATTTGACAATATGGAGGAAAAGCTGAAAGCCGACCGGAAAATAACGGAAGTGTGAGCCGCCTGATCGATATAATGGCTCGGGCTGCCGGTTATGGATGGGGTATAAGCAGGCTGATGAAGGGAGCGGCTATAAACTGCTGTATCGATGCCACTCCCCTTATTTCAAAAAGCGGTTGTATTCAAAAGGCAATCTGATATATAATAAAAGAAAAGCGGAAAGAGGTGATTTCCATGTCTGAATTGCAAAGGCAGGTAATGGAGATGATAGAGGAAATGCCGGAGGAAAACCTGAGGGTATTGGTAAACTTCATGCAGATATTTGTACAGCCGAATAACAGGCCATTGACAAATGCGCATTCCGCCAAGAAAGCCTCAAAAAGGATTGGGGTTGCGGAAGGAGAAGCGCTGTATGCGCCGGATTATGATATTGACGAATATAACGGGGAAATTGCAAAAATGTTTGGGGCGATAGGATGAGAGTACTGTTGGATACACATATTATTTTATGGGCGCTGGAGAATAATAGCAAATTGCCGGAAAAAGCAAGGGAAATCATTGAGGACGAGCGGAACCAGATTTATTACAGTACGGCATCTGTATGGGAAATTGCAATCAAGCATATGGCACGCCCCGATAAAATGCTAATTAACGGAAGGGCTTTTTCGGAAAAATGCATGGAGTCGGGGTTTGAGATGCTTCCAGTTTATGACCGCCATGTCTATGGATTGGAAACGTTGACAAGACCAGATAATGCACCGCCACATAATGATCCTTTCGACAGGATTATGCTGGCTCAGGCAAAGGTGGACGAATTGAGGTTTATTACGCATGATTCCCTGATACCATACTATAATGAGGAATGCGTTTTAACTGTGTAAAGCAATTCTTGGCAGAGGCAATAAGCTATGCTATGACAGCATTGCGGGTATGGTCGATTGCAAGGTGGTGGCATAACTTATTAAGAATGGGAGTATACTACCTTGTTGCCCTTTTGCCCTATCATTGAGAAATAGAACCTGACACAATATGATACGCTTTCGGGTTTTGCACCCTCAGGAAGCAATACAATGATATTTCCGGGTACAGGCGCCTAATATTACGCCTCGCGGCTACCGCTATACCTACTGCAGCAACATGGCAAAATCGGGTATGAACCCAAAGACGCTCCAGTACCTGATGGGGCATAGCGATATCAGGGTGACGCTGAATACATACACGCACCTTGGATTGGAGGATGCTGCGGATGAACTGAAGCGGATGGAAGATTTGGAGGTAGCGAGGAAGGAACTGGAAAAGGCGAAGGGTGAAAAGCCTGTGTCGCAGAAAATGTTCCGTGCAATTTGATAGGGGATGGTAAAGCGCTCTGCTTCGGCGGGGCGTTATTTTTTTATAATTTCATCTCCAAATATGGGCAGTTTTATGGTAGAATGATAATTAGAAAATTAGCATAAATTAAGGAGATGTCATGAACGGATTTGGATTTTATGAGAAATATGTCACGTTAATGGGCAATTTAAGAGATAAACCGGACAGAGCAACACCGTACAAAATAGATTATTTGAGAAAAACAATCAAAGATGGGAAAGTATATAAATTTATTTCATTTGACGGGGAGCCAAGTCTGGTAAGGACGAAGATTGATACATTAAAACAAGGAAAAATATGGTTCTCTTTTTATAAAACATTAAATGATGAAACAGAATTTCAAATTAATTATGATGTAAATAAGATTGCAATGGAAACAGGCCGAAGTGTCAATAATGTGCATTTACTGATTAACTATTTTACGCAAATGTATGATGTATATTCTCTCACATATGAGTGCCAGGATTATATGTGGAAAGATTATGCATCCAATGGAAATGGGATTTGCATTGAATTTAGTGTAGGGGATTATGATTATTTGTATCCGGTAGAGTATTTGGACAAAGAAAGTATTGATTTTAACAAAATGATAATTTCAGGGATTAACAATGGTGATTTTGCATTTGCCATTATTCCATGGGTGATTAAAAATCCGTATAATGTAACTTTGAATATTGATTCTACAAAAGAGAAGGAAGTAAGGATGCTTTATTGCCCATATGACCTGGGGGAAGTGAATGGTGGCACAATTGAAATGAATATTAAGGAACGATTAGGCTATAAGGGAATCGCAAAGCCATATGTAGATTTTGACTTAAATATTTCAAAAATTATTTTTGGGGATAAATGTAATAGTAAATTGATAGAGGAATTGAAATCGTACCTGAATGCAAAGGGGATAGGCTATACATATTTATAAAAATGAGAAGACAAATAAATGCAGTAGTAAAACCTCCCAATTCTTACTACGTTTTTACTACGATTGATGGCTTCAACTTGCCACATTTTGCCTCGTTTTGCTCATTCTGTGATTTTTTTAACAATTTTCTTCGGAAAAATAAACCCCGCAAATCGCGCCAAAACACGGCAAATCAACGCATTTCAGGAGGAATTTTTATTATGATTAAGATACTTTTCGTCTGCCACGGCAATATCTGCCGTAATCCTATGGTAGAATTTGTAATGAAAGATTTATCAGAAAAGGCTGGACTTTATGCGGATTTCCACATTAAATCAGCCGCTACCAGCAATAAGGATATCGGGCTCCCGGTTTACCCGCCTGCGCGTCGAAAACTGGCGGAGCATAGTATTGATTGTTCTGGGAACAACGGGAAGCGGAAAAACAGCGGCTGTTTGAATTGAAACGGCAAAAAAGGAAGGAAAAGCATAGGGACAAGTAATACTGCCCGAAGGTTTTTTTATAAAAGAATTTGTAGGTGTTAGTACCATGTTTATTAAAATGAATAGTACAAGATGTTTTATGGAGATGGAAAAATGGCAATAAAAATGAAGATAAAAAACATAAAATCAATTCAATATTTTGAATTTGATATTCCGACAGAACGAGGTTTGTATGCTATTACGGGAGAAAATGGTTCTGGGAAAAGCACAATTTTGTCATGTGCAGCTACATCATTTTATAATCCGCTTATGTATTCATATTTTGGAGCACCACAAGAAGGAGCCAAAATAGAATTTGAATATGAAGGACGAATACGTGAAATCAATTCTCGACAAGGTAGATGGTTCAATGCACAAGGAAATCTAGGGATAGCAGGATTTTTTGAGGGAAGTTTGATTTTTGGTAATAGATTTAAGGATGTTGATTTCGAGAAAATAAAGACATTATCAAAAATAAAAAAGAATCAACTCAACACAGCATCGGATTTTGTACAAAAACATTTGGGTTCTATTTTACATGATGATCCAAGTTATTATAAAAATTTATTTATATTAAATTCAATTGAAACAGAAAGAAATCACCTTTTAAGACAACCATATTTTTATGAAAATAATGGTTTTCTTGTTAATCAACTAAGCATGTCTACAGGAGAGAATTTATTAATAACAATTTTGCATTCTTTAAAAATACGACTTAGTAAAACAAATTATCAGAAAGTTCCGATTCTAATATTATTAGATGAAATAGAACTTGCCTTGCACTCATCTGCTTTAAGAAGACTGGTTTTCTTTTTAAACGAACTTTCTGCGGATAATAATTTTATGGTAATGTTTTCTACACATTCGATTGAATTGATTAGGAGTATAAAACCAGAAAATATTTATTATTTGCAACAACACTTAGATAAGTCAATAGAAGTAATTAATCCATGTTATCCTGTTTATGCAACACGAAATTTGGAATCATCGAATTATGGGCATGATTATATAATAATGGTTGAAGATAATTTGGCAAGGATAATTGTTGAGAAAATACTTTACAAAAAACGTCTTTTAAGTAATAAAAGAATTTTGGTAATTGCAGTAGGCGGTTGGACACAAGTTCTTAGGTTTGCTTATGATACGATTAGGTCTAATTTGACATTGAGTACAACAAAAATAATGATTATTTTAGACAGAGATATTAAAGCTGAAGTCCCTAAATTTCTTAAATCCGAACATATTGGATTTTCGATACAACCAAATTTTTTGCCAATCCAAAGCCTTGAGAAATATTTATTAGATAAACTTATTGTAAATGTTGATCATGATTTGTTCCGTAGACTTAGCGATTATACATTTCAAGGGAAATCATTGTCTAATATAATCAAAGCTTATCAGTCGGGGATTAACAATAAAAAATATACGGATGTTGAAAGAATAAAGAATGGAAAAATACTATATAAATTGTTGCGTGATGAAATGAGGAATATAAGAAAAAGTGAGGACGAATTGTTAAATGCTGTAGTAGATTATTTATTTGAAAAAAACAATCAAAATCTCGATGAATTATCTGAGTTCTTGGAAACTAATTTGAAGTAAAACATTAAGGTGCAGTGGCTCTATTTTAGCCCTAAAAATTTTGACTGGCACAAATACAAAAACATTTTTTAAAGAATATGGATAATAAATCCTTAAAAATCAGAGAAAAACACTCATTTCAAACTATCCGCCGAGGAGTTTGAATGACGGAGGATCATCTTAGCTATGGAAATTGCTGTGACTCAGAACAGGAAATCAACTTTTGCATCCGGTTTATGACTGTGATATCTATGGATTGAAAACACTGACACAACTGGATAACGCACCGCCCCATCACAATCCTTTTGACAGGACTATGCTGGTACATGTAAAGGTGGATGACTTGAATTTATTACCCATGATTCCCTGATTTCATACTACCATGAAGAATGTATTTTGACCGTGTAAAGCAATTCGTGACAGTGACAATCCGGTGACAAAACAGTGACAATCCATGTTATTCATAGCAAAGGATTATGACGTTTTTTGTCGGGAACACAAATCCGGAATAACTGGAACGCCCGAATATAAAGGCTTTTGCGGAATGGCGGAGGAAAGTTAAGGGACGTATCAACGCTTCCGACCATGCGGCCTTTGGATTAAAAGAATAATTGCGGGGCCCTGCCCCGTACCCCGCAAGCCCGTCAGTATTTTGCCTGCGGCAAAGCCGCCTTCGGCGTCCGGACTTCTTTCCGGTACTTATTGAAAAGGGCTTGACCCCAAACTTTATTTTCCGCAAAACTACGTTTTACGGGAGATTTTCGAGAATAAAAAAGGGACAGCCAATACAAAAGGCTGTCCTTTTTTTACCAGATAGCATTTACTCTGAGTCCTTCAATTCCATATTGTCGATTGCATACCGCAGAGCCATGCCCATCAATTCGTTTCGGGAACGGTTAGTTTTCGCGGAAAGGTCGTCATATGCTTCTTGCAATACCCTTTCAATTCGGATTGTCATAATGACATATTTATCTTCTTTAGGAGTAACAATAAATTTTTCCATATCACAATTCCCCTCCTATCTTAATCATAGTATACTATTCTTTTATAATTCTATATATCTTAAAAAATACAATTGAAATAACTATCATTTTATATTATATTTATATTATAAATATGATATAAAATGATATATGTTAGGCGAAAGGAGGATACATATATGGAAGTGCTTTTCGCAAAAAGACTAAAGGAACTCCGAAAGGAAAGAAATCTGACACAGACAGAAGTAGGGGAATATCTGGGCTATGGCTATACCGCAATTGCAAACTATGAAAGCGGACGGAATCGACCGTCTTATGAGGATTTGATAAAGCTGTGCGTACTGTTTCATGTTTCCGCAGACTACCTTATCGGCCATTCCGACAGTCGGAAATGTAGGAAAAGAACCTCGATAAAAAAAGTTATATTCTCCAAAAAAATTCAAAAGACCCTATAACAAGCCAATTTTTATGTGGCCGCAACAAGGTCTTTATTCATTCAAGCTATCCAGAAAATTCCCGAGGGCTTCTCTCTGGTTTGGCGTCAAACGGTAAATTTTAGAAAGAATAGGGTCAGAAGGCTGTTCATCAAAAAATTCCTTTAGAGTAATACCCAAAGCGTTGCATAAAAGCGATAGAAATTCAACAGTAGGATTTCCATTCCCTAATTCGATTTCTCTCAGATAGCCCTGAGAAACCCCAGAAAGATTTGCCAGTTTATTGACGCTATACCCTTTTCCCTTACGGAAAAATGCAATCCGCTTTCCTACCTCCATAAAAGCACCTCCTTCTGATATAAAGATAGAATAGCAAAGAAATATCAAAAATATTACTGATATAAAATTGTTTTTTAATTTTATATGGTGTATTCTATATAAAGAGCATGAAAAGATTGTATAAAATAGAGGAAGGAGATGGGCAATGGAAGTGCTTTTTGCAAAAAGACTAAAGGAACTCCGGCTGGAAAAAGGTCTGACACAGACAGAAGTAGGGGAATATCTGGGCTATGGCTATACCGCAATTGCAAACTATGAAAGCGGACGGAATCGACCGTCTTATGAGGATTTGATAAAGCTGTGTGTACTGTTTCATGTTTCCACAGATTACCTTATCGGCTATTCTGATACCCGCAAACAGCAGGAAATTGAAAAAAAGGCAAAAAGGCTGTTTTGCCCTGTAAAGTTCAGGGTCAAGCCCTTTTCCATGGGCTTGCGGAGTGCGGGGCGGCGTCCCGCGGTTTATCATCTTTTAGTTTACAGACGGCCCAATAGCGGCTATAATGGTGGAAAACCTTTCGGAAGGATACCATACACATGGAAAAGAAAAATGAAATAAAAAACGGCTTCGTGCCGCTGGGGCTTTCCCCTGCCCTGCTGTCCGCATTGGAAAAACAGGATATCACCCAGCCGACAGAGATACAACACAGGCTTTTGCCCGAACTTCTCGCCGGAAAAGACGTTATTGGCCGCTCTGAAACAGGCTCCGGCAAAACGCTGGCATACCTCCTGCCGATATTTGAACGGCTGGATTTGTCCGTCCGCGGCACACAAGCTATTATCCTGACCCCGACACACGAACTGGCGGCGCAGGTGTTCCGTCAGGCAGAACTTTTGCAGGAAAATTCCGGCATAGACGCCGGCTGCACCCTGCTCATCGGCGCGGCGGGCATTGCACGGCAGGTGGAACGCCTGAAATCCAAACCGCGCATCGTCATCGGCTCCACAGGCCGTATTCTGGATTTGATACGCCGCCGGAAGATCCAGGCGCACCTCGTGAAAATCATCGTTCTGGACGAGGGCGACCGCTTGCTCGAGGACGGAAACATCTCCGATGTGCGGGAAGTCATACGCGCAACGCTGAAGGAACGGCAGATTGCCATACTTTCGGCTTCTATCAGTGCGGAAACAAAGGTGCGCGCGTCAGGGCTGATGAAGCCGGATTTTGCTGTTGTGGAAGCAGAATCCGCAGTTGTCCCGAAGGGGCTTTCGCATTACTATATCCTTTCGCCCCCGCGGGAGAAATTTGTGAACCTGCGAAAAATTCTGGCAGGCGAAAAGCCGGAAAAAGCGATTGTATTCCTGAATAACCCCGAAAATATCGAGGTGACTGTGGACAAACTCTGTTACCATGGCATAAAAGCAGCAGGGATTTACGGCACAGCCGGAAAACTGGAACGCAAAACCGCACTGGCGGATTTCCGCGAAGGGCGCGTTTCTGTGCTTGTGGCGTCGGACATCGGTTCGCGCGGGCTGGATATCGAGGGCGTAACCCACATCATCAACCTCGATGTGCCGGAGGAGCCAACGCATTACCTGCACCGCGCCGGACGCTGCGGACGGAAGGGCCTGCCGGGGACTGCCATTACCATCGTCACGCCTTATGAACGGCGGTGGGTACACAAATACGAAAAAGCATGGGGGCTGCAATTTGTACAGAAAGAAATGTCCTACGGGCAGCTGGTAAACAGCAGCAAGACGAAAAAGGACATTGCAAAGCCCGCAAAAAAGAAATCGCCGCTTTCAGCAGAAAAGCGTCCGGAACAAAAAGCACCTGCCCGCCCCAAAAACAGCAGGCACGCGAACCGTCAAACAGTGGAAAAACTGGGCTTTTTTGAAAAAAAGGCACGCAAACTTGCTGAAAAAGAGAAAAACCGCCAGAAACACCAAAAAAAGTAATTGTTCATACGGCAATTCTAAGGTATGATAATAGGTAAGGCGACAGAGAAACCGAGGAAAAACAAAGGAGGAAATATTATGTGCAAAACCTGTGGATGCGGTCATGACCACGAACACGACCATGAGCATGAAGAAATGGAACTGGAAACGATGTTCCTGACACTTGAGGATGATACTGAACTGGAATGCGGCATTCTTGGCGTATTTGAAGTGGAAGGCATGAAGGGGAAAGAATTTATCGCTCTGCTGCCTTTGGAGGATGAAACCGTCCTGCTGTATGAATATCAGGAAAACGGCGACGATGTGGAACTGAGCGTTATCGAAGACGATGACGACTTTGAAAAGGTTTCCAATACATTTTACGACCTGTTCGATGGAGAAGATGAGGAGTAAACCCCTTCGGGCAAAGCTCTGCCGGCGCTGGATGTATCCGGCTCCGGCAAAATTTCGGATTCAAAAAAATACGGGCAGAAATTCCCTTCCGATATACGTTTGTATATCGGAACTATAAATTTCAGCCAAAATACAGGAGAGAGAGCGATGAACGGAAAAAACGGGAAAACAGCCGGAAGGCTGACAGCCGTTGCGCTGGCGGCAATGCTGGGCGTGAGCCTTGGCATGGTGCGCCCCGTGCAGGCGGCAGAAACCGACTGGCGCGCTGGCAATACGCTGGTCGCCCATGCGCTTGGGGAGGCAAATGGGAAAACGGAAACGAATACAAAGGAGGCTTTCCTTTCTTCATGGAGCGAAGGATTCCGGGTGATGGAAGCCGATTTTACATATACTTCGGACGGCGTGCTTGCTGTGCGCCACGATTTTGAAGCAGGCGGCTCTTATTACCGCCTGGAAATCGAACCAGATGGCCCGCTGGTGATGGATTCCCAGACGTACCGCGAAAAAAAGGCAGTCTATGAGCTGACGCCCATCACAGCGGTGGAGCTTCTGGGGCTGATGGCGGAATATAAAGACGTTTACCTGATTACCGATACCAAGGAAACAGACGAAGCAACCGTCAAACGGCAATTTCAGGATTTGAAGGATATTGCGAACAATATTGGCGCGCCGGAGGTGCTTGACCGCATTGTGCCGCAGATTTACAGCAAGGAAATGCTGGGCTGGGTGCAAAAAATCCATCCCTTCCGGCAGTGGATTTTTACGCTCTATCAGATGTACAACCCCGATTACACAGATATTGCCCTGTTCTGCAAACAAAACGGCGTGGATACGGTAACCATTGAGCATAGCCGGATCACAAAGCAGGTGGTTGATACATTCCATAACCAGCAGGTCAAGGTATATACGCATACCGTCAACCGTTATAAACAGGCAGAAAGCCTGCTGGACATGGGCGTAGACGGGATATATACCGACACCATAAAGCCCTACGAGCTGAACTGGATTGGGCGCACGCCGCCGCGCAGTACGGAGAAAAAGACCGTAACGGCAGGAGAAAAAAGCATCACATTTACCACGCTGGATATTATGGGTGAAACCCATGTCCCTCTGCGGGAAATGACAAAGGTCGGCAATGGCTTCTCCGCCGAATATAACCGGGAAAGCAAGGTACTTTCCCTGACGCCCTGGCGGCTTTTCCATTCCATCGGGAACGAAATCGGGATAAATACCAGCGGGCGGATGATTACTACAAAAGCGGATTTCCGCCTTGTTTATGGCGGAACGGATACGGGCCTGACCTGCTATATGGTGGACGGTGAAGTCTATGTCCCTCTGGATAAAATGATGTCCATTATGCTGGGGTAAAACCCACAGTCGAAATCCATTTTCGAGCAATTATAAAATATACAGAGTCAAAAAAGGCTTGAAGGCGTAGCCTGAGCCTTTTTTGACAGTCTGAGACATGGGAAACCATGTCTTTTTTTGTTAGAAAATTCTCCCTGCCATCGCCCCATTTTGACAAAAAAAGCAGGCATTTTTTTATAAAATGGGCATACAGAGGGGGAAAGCAAAATGGAGAAAACAGAAATCACTTTAGAATATTTACCGGAGGATACCGCATTTGAGCCAGAGGGACGCGCGCCCCTCCCCTTCGGGAAAGCCATACTGCCGAAAAAAGCAGCTGTGGAACGCCCGCCCCGCATACTGCGAAAGCTGGCGGCGTATGGGGCATTCTGCCTGATGGGCGTGCTCTGGGGCAGGCTGGAGGTACTCCAAATCCTGCACCCTATGGGCATGGCGTACCTGTCCGCATTTTTCGGAGAAGGGCTGCTGTTCTGGTGCGTCCTTCCGGCAGTCGGCATCGGCGGAATGTTCCATGCGCCGCTGAAAACAGGCGCGTTCCTTGCCGCCGCCGCCGCAACACAGCTGACGCTGGGGCGTTTCGTCCGGCGTGAGGAAGGCGGCAAAAAAGCACTGCTCGGCGCGTTTTCCATGGGGCTTGCGGGAATATTCTTCGCCATCAGCCGCAGCGGGCTCGGGTTTTATTTCGCAGTCGCGCTGGTGGAAAGCGCGCTAACGCTTACCGTAGGCTTTCTGGCAGAAAAAGGCGTTACATTACTTTTACAGCGCACCGCCTGCCCCGTTTATACGCGGGAAGAAACACTATCGCTCCTTCTGCTTGCGGGCGGCGCGCTGGCGGGGCTGGCCTCTGTGGAGGAGCCTTTTCTGCGGGATGCTCTCCTGCCCTGCCTTTCCGTGTTTTTCCTTCTGCTTGCCGCAAGGCGGGAAGGGATTGGCGGGGGCGCGGCGGCAGGCGTATTCCTTGGGTTTCTGCTGTTCCTCTGCGGCGCAGCAGGAATGTCACTTTTTATTGCCCTCAGTTTGGGAGGGATGCTGGCGGGATGCTTCCGTGAGCTTGGCAGGCTGGCCTCTGCCACGGCCATGATTTTCGCGCCGGTCATTTTCCTGTTTTACATAGAACCGGAACAATTACAGCCAATCTGGATGGGAGGATTGATAGCCGGGGCAGCCATGTTTTCCCTGTTCCCCACCGTACTGCTGGAAAAGCTGGCAGGCGGGCTCTGGGAAACGGAAAGCCCTGCAGACAGGTATACAAAAATGAAAGAGCTTGCGGAAGAAAAGCTCTTAGGCTTCTCGAGGGCCTTCGAAACATTATCCAAAACCTTTGTACTGGAGGGGGAACGCAAGGACAAAGGAGAGATATCAAAGCTGGTGGATACGATTGCGGGCAGGGTGTGTCAGGACTGCGGCATGGCGCATTACTGCTGGGAGGAAGAACTCTACCGCACCTACGGCATGACCTTCTCCGCCCTGTCCTACTGCGACGGCAGGGGGCAGGTGGGAATGGAGCAGATGCCGGAGCATTTCAAAAAAGACTGCACACGTCCGGCGGCGTTTTTGAAGGCAGTCAACGAGGTCTATACCGGCTACCGCCGCTGGACAAGCCGCCTGACGGAATGCCGCGAGCTGGTCAGCGAACAGCTGCTTGCAGTCGGCGGCATACTGAAAGACCTTTCCGGTGAAATGGAGCCGGACTGCATTTTTCTGGAAAATATGGCAGAAACGCTAACAGCAGTACTGCGCAAGAATGGCTTCCGCCCGAAAAAGGTGCTGGTCACAGAGGAGCAGAACGGCAAAGGGCGGCGTGTCCGGCTGACGCTGGGAACCTGCGGCGGGAAGGGGCTCTGCCGTTCACAGGTTTTGCCGCTGATAAGAAAAACAATGGGCTGTCCAATGACGCTGCAGGAGGACAGCCCGGGCGTCTGCCGCTGTGACGCGGAGGAAAAAAACTGTATCCTCCAATTCTGGGAAGAACCGCCCTTCTGCCTGACGATGGCGGCAGCTGTATCCCCTGCTGAGGAAGGGATTCCCGTAGGGGATGCGGCGGCATTTTTCGATACGGAATATGGGACTGCGTTGATGGCTCTTTCTGACGGTATGGGCACCGGGGAAAAGGCGGCAAAAGAAAGTCAGACCGCCATAGAGCTTCTGGAACAGTTCACACAGGCAGGCTTCGGGCGGGAGCTTGCAGTAAAAATGATAAATTCCGCGCTGCTCCTGCGGCGGGGGGAGGAAAGCTACGCGACGCTGGATATTTGTGGGGTGGATTTATACAACGGCAAAGCCGAATTCATCAAGCTGGGGGCATCGGCCTCCTATATCAGCCGCGGCGGGCGGGTCATTTCCCTTCGTTCGGCCTCCCTGCCCGCTGGCATATTGAAACAGGTCACGCTGGAAAAAAATGAAATGCAGTTAAAAGATGGGGATATGGTATTCCTCGTAACGGATGGCGTGACAGACGCACTCGACGGCGAAGAACGTACGTCAGCATGGCTGCGGGAAAAGCTGGCAGAACGCCCAATGGCAAACCCGCAGGAAGCCGCCGAATACATACTGCACGCGGCAAAAAAGGAACGCCGCGACGGCAGGGCGGACGATATGACCGTCGTGGCGGGGCGGTTCTGGAAAAAACGGATTCCGTAAAAAAGGGAGGCTTGCAAAAGCCTCCTTTTCATTTCCATGCTTTCCTGTATTATCCCCAAAATCAGACAAAAAAACCAAAATAAAGCTATATATGATTGCCAATTTTCGGTATTTATGATATAATTTCAAAAATTGGCTGTACAGTCTGCACAGACTTTACAGCCGTTTTCATCATCAGCCTGCCGGAAATCCGGCAGAGCAAACAGAGAGGGGAAATTTTTATGAAAAAGAAAGCAGTTGTACTTGGTTTAGTGGGCGCAATGGCGCTCGGCACATGCACCGTTTCCGCCGCAAACGGCACAAAGAACATTTCCGCAACATTCCGCAACATTAAAATCGTTGTGGACGGCAAGGAGCTTTCCACCAGCGCGGAGCCGTTCATTTATAACGGCACAACATATCTGCCTATCCGCGCAGTCGGTGAAGCGGTTGGCAAAGAAGTCACATGGAACGGCGGCACAAACACTGTTTACCTTGGGGAAGTTCCTGCAAGCGCACAGCAGCAGACGCCAGCGCCTGAAACGCCCGCGCCCGCGGCATCAAGCAGCCTGCCGATTTTATCACAATATGCTGCAGACGCAGGAGCAAGCAAGGAGGAAATTCAGGAGGCCATTTCAATGCTTCAATCCGGTCAGATAGATATTGTCGATATTCACGTGACATACATCAATATTATCGACGATGCATTAGTGGATGACAATATACCGCTTGCAAAATCTGCTTATGCGGAAGCGCAAATCGCGTTTGGCTACGCTGCGAATGACCCCGATTATGCTTCTGTAAAAGAAAATTTTGAGGAGGACTGTAAGAGCATTGGGCTTTTCTAAGCCCCTCCCTCCTGTGATACATAATACGTTAATCTTACTGGAACATTGATTTTAGAATGGGAGATTTTTATGAATTGGCCAGCAGGCGGCTTTGCCGGCCGCACGGCGGATTCCCGAGCCCTTCCGCGATTCAAAAGCAGGTTTTTGACAGTCCAAAAAGGCACAGGCTTATGTGCCTTTTTTATGTCCTTTTTTTCTGTTCCGGCATGGAAATCAAAGGATTTTTCCGCAAAAAAACAGCACAGCCGATGAAAACCTGCCGTTTCCACCGCTGTGCCGCGTTTCCTGTTATTCGTTCTGTTCCGCAATATCTTCCGGCAGTTCCAGCGTCAGCCTGCCCAGCTTTCCGCCGCGGAATTCGTCCAGCAGTATCTTTGCCGCCCGCTCCATATCCGGCTCCCCGCCTTTCAGCTTGAAGCCCCGCGCCTCGGCAATACGCCGGAGTATCTCGTGCGGCTCGTCAATGGTATCAAAATCGACCTGATACCGCCGCAGACAATCCGCGTCCCTCGCGGCCATATGGTTGATAAACGCCGCCCCCAGCGTTTCCGCGTCCAGAATATCGTCATTGATTGCTCCTGTAAACGCCAGCTTCAGCCCGACCTGCTGGTCCTCAAATTTCGGCCAGAGTATCCCCGGCGTATCCAAAAGCTCAAAGTCCTTTTTCAGCTTAATCCACTGCTTTCCGCGCGTCACGCCGGGCTTGTCGCCTGTTTTCGCCGTTGCCTTGCCGACATATTTATTGATAAAGGTAGATTTGCCTACATTGGGTATCCCGACAACCATGCTCCGGATTGGCACATTGATACGCCCGCGCGCTTTCAGCTTTTCTATTTTTTCCTTCATCAATCCCTTTGCGGCCTCCGTCACCCCGCCCATGCCGCTGCCTTTCAGCGCGTTGATGCGGATAACGCAGAAGCCCCGCGCCTCAAAATACGCCTGCCAGATATCGGTTGCTTTTTCGTCCGCCAAATCGCATTTATTCAGAAGTATGATGCGCTTTTTATTCCGCGCCAGCGTATCCATATCGGGATTTTTACTGCTGTACGGAATACGCGCGTCCACCAGCTCCATCACGATATCCACCAGCGAAATATTCTCTTCCATCATCCTGCGGGTCTTTGTCATATGCCCGGGATACCATTGTATATGCATTGCGTTCCCTCTCTTTTCTTGTAAAGGTTTTACGGCCTCTGCACCGGCCCGAAGCTGTCAAACGGGTAAAGCCGGAAAATCACCCTGCCGACAAGGTCCTCTTTCTCAATCGCGCCGATGGAAGTCCTGCGGCTGTCCGAGCTTGCGTTGCGGTTATCGCCCATTACAAAGAATGTGCCTTCCTTCACAGTATACGGATAGCCCTGATCGCCTGCCGTCATCATCGGCTCGCCCAAAAACGGCTCCTCCACCAGTTCCCCGTTACGGTACAGCGCATATTCCACGTCTTCGCTGTCCCCGTTCCAGACAATATCTATTTCATCTCCCGGCAGACCAATCACACGCTTGATTATATTTTCCTCCGGGCCATCCTGATTATCCAGCCGGCAGATCACAACATCGCCCCTCTGCGGCGAACTCAGGCGTACACTCAGCTTTTCCATAAACACCAAATCGCCGTGGTAAAAATTGGGCTCCATAGACGAGCCTTTCACATAAACCGTCCCCAGCACAAAGTTCCGCAGAACCAGTACAAATACCACCAACAGTGCAAGCCACAAAAGGAACGGCAGTTCCTTCTTTTTTTTCTTCTCCCGCCTGCGCCTCCTGCCCTCTGCGGGCAGTTCCTCCGTCGTTTCGCCTTCGGTCCGCAATGTTTCCGCTTCGGCGTGCGCCGTTTCCTCCGGCAGGCTTTCCGCCCTCTGTTCTTCCTGCTCCATTTCCAGCCCTCCTTTTTTCCTCTCTCCGCTTTTTTCGTCAGGAACGGAATGTTCCGTTCCTCACGAAAAAAGCCTTGATGAAAGCTGTTCACCAAGACCTTTTTTTGCTTATCTCAATACTTCCTTAACCTTAGCCGCCTTGCCGACCTTATCTCTCAGGTAGAACAGTTTCGCGCGTCTTACTACGCCGCGTCTTGTTACCTCAATACGGTCGATTCTGGGGGAATGCAGGGGCCATGTTCTTTCCACGCCAACGCCGGAAGCAATACGTCTTACTGTGAAAGTTTCACGGATGCCGCCGCCCTGTCTTTTGATAACAACGCCTTCGAACATCTGCAGTCTTTCTCTCGTACCTTCTACAACCTTCGCATATACGCGGATGGTGTCGCCTACGTTAAAAGGAGTTACTTCGCTTTTCAGCTGTTCCTTTTCCAGTTCTCTGATAATATCCATCGTGTTTCCTCCCTTCCTCAAAGATGTTCTTGCCGCCGTCCCTTTGACGCAGTATTGGAACATCCGTAATCACAGTTTCAGATTATAGCATATCTCACAGATGTTTGCAAGGATTTTTGCAAAATATTTCATAGAAATGCACGGCACCGCGCACCTGTCTGCAAAACCGCTGTCAGAACAGCACCCCGCAGAGCCAGATGCACGCAGGCAGTGTCAGCATGGAAAAAAACGTTGTCAGCAGTGTCACGTCCAGAGCCATTTCCCTCCCAGTACCGTACTGCTCCGTTACCATCGGCATAATGGCCGCACAGGGGCACGTCATGGAAACCAAAAAGGCTGTTTTCAGCATTGGCTCCGCCGGAAGAACATACAGCACAGCAGCAGTCAGACCGGGAAAGAGGAGCATTTTCAGCAGAGCCAGCCGCATGGCTTCCCCCTGCCCCAGCAGGCGTTTCAGGCCCGTGTTTCCTGCCATCGCGCCAATATAGATGAGAGAAAGCGGCGTTGAGAGATTCCCCAGCGTGGAAAGGAAATCTTTCAGGAAAACAGGCAGGTATCCCGCCCAGCCCGTCAGAGAGAACAGAAGCCCCAGAAACACCATCATGCAGTTCGGGTTTACAATCTTTCTTGCCATTGCCTTCCAGGAAAGCGCACCGCCCTTCCCCTGCAAGGCATAAATGCCATAAGTCCAGAGATACAGATGCACGCCGAAAAAAGCCGCCGACATATACAGGGCGGCCACCTGCCCGAAAAACAGCATCGCCACGGGCAGACCGATGAATCCATTATTCACAGTCGCAAGGCTGCATTCCAGCATTCCCAGTTCTCCGGCGGAATAGCCCCTGTCCCTGCAAAACAGGCGCATCAGCCTGCCGCCGAGCAGCATCGCCCCATACTGTGCCGCCGCCACACCAAAATAAACCGGCAGGCGGCCGGGCGCAATATCATTGCCGGAAATCGTAACAAAAAGCAGTGCGGGGCATGTCACCTGCATCACCAGGGAGCCAAGTCCCGTATTTACTTCCTGCGTAATCCAGCCCCTCCGGCTGCAAAGGCAGCCTACGCCAACCATCGCAAAAAGCACAAAAAACTGTCCAAACATACCATATCCCTATCCTATCTTTTTAGAAATCACAGCGCGCCATTTTGTCATATTACCCGTCATACAGGAAGAACCGCAAACAAGCGGGGCATACGCCCCGCCCGGCTGCATCATTCCGTTCACGCGCCCGTTTTCCTCATTCGTAATGTATCACAGATTCTACATGATAGCCGGGCAGTGCTTTTCTGCCCTCCAGAAAATCCAGCTCAATCAGGAATACCAGCGCGGCTACCTCAGCCCCTGCGCTTTCCACCATCTCCACAATCGCCTTTGCCGTGCCGCCTGTCGCAAGCAGGTCGTCCACAATTACAACCTTCTGTCCCGGCTGTACCGCGTCTTTATGCATCTCAATTGTTGCCGTGCCGTATTCCAGCACGTAATCCCAGCTGATGACCTCCGCGGGCAGTTTGCCCTTTTTCCGCACAGGCACAAAGCCTTTCTTCATATTATACGCCACAGGCATACCAAAAATAAACCCTCTGGATTCCGGCCCCAGCACAAGGTCAAATTCCACGCCATCCAGCTTTGCCTGCATATCCTCCACAGACTGCACCATGCTTTCCGCATCTTTCAAAAGTGTTGTAATATCCCGGAAAATAACGCCCTTCTGCGGGTAATCCGGAATAGACCTGATTTTATCCTTTAAGTCCATTGTTCCTTTCATCCTCCTTCTCCGAAAACCTGAAATCCTTCAGCACCAGCTGCACACTGCTCCTGCCGTTGTATGTATTGATATCAATACTATATACAATATCCATCAAAACAGGCAGACGTCCGCTTTCCCATATTTTAGCACATTTTTCCTCCGGGTACAATTCTTTTAGCTTTTCCCGCACCATATCGTACCCGTCAAAGGAAATTGCCGCATGACGGATCCCGCTTGCCGGCTCTGCCAGCGTAAACCGGAGGATATCTTTGTTTTTCCCAATCCGGTCAAACCTGTCCGCACGTATCCCCTTCGAACCGAACAACGGCATCGGGTTCCCCTTGCCGAATGGCGCAAGACCCGCCAGCTCCTTCGCCAGCCCCATGTCAATCTCCGCGAAAGAAAGCTGTTTTTCAATGCGCAGTACGGGTCTCAGCTGTTCCTCCGTCAGCGTGCAGGCGGCATTCAGCCGCTCCCGCAAGGTCGCGATGTTTTCCACCGGCAGGGAAAGCCCCGCCGCCATCTTATGTCCCCCATATCTGGTAAACAGTTCCTTACAGGCGCTTATCTCATCATACATATGATAAGCTTCAATGGAGCGGCCGCTTCCCTTTACGCCGTCCTCTCCCTTTGTCAGC